>Ga0102831_1000646_pt1 | contig 15686 bp, 10 predicted proteins | sample ColrivemetaGS747_FD_84508 | JGI IMG/M metagenome (GOLD analysis project Ga0102831, IMG submission 84508) | Estuarine microbial communities from the Columbia River estuary - Freshwater metaG S.747 | ecosystem: Environmental > Aquatic > Marine > Intertidal zone > Estuary | place: USA: Columbia...
AATTACTTAAAGATTTAGAAGAAACAAAAGAGCAAGTTGAAAGAGTTGATGATTTAGAATTTGAATTAGATGAATTAAAACAAAAAATGAAATAATATGGGAGGAGGTTTAAGTTCGGCTAGACTAGGAAACAGTATATCAATAGATTCATCAGATTCAATAATATTAGAATCCCAATTTGTAAATAAATCAGGAACAGTAGCTATTGTTTATGATATTATTATTGATGATTCGCATCCATTAGCAACAAATAGTTCTTTAATAGGAGCTATTAAATTCAGAAAAAAAAATAATATAATTACTGATGTATCTCAATTGCCAATAGCATATCCATTTGATAAAAATTTTAAAAATATACCAATTATAAATGAATCTGTGGAAATACATGAAAGTAGTCCCGGATTATATTTTTATAAAAGAATTACACAAGAATACAATCCAACAATATCAGCAGTTAAAAATGCTATATCTAATAATTTTCCAGAAAAAAAAGAAAATACTAATCAATCTAAAGAATATCAACAAAGATTAGATACTAATATTCCCAAAACAAATAAAAGTAATTCATCTTTGTATAATGTGTTTGGTAAGTATTATGAATCTCAACAAAATATACATAAATTAAAATTATATGAAGGTGATAGTTTAATAGAAAGTAGATTCGGCCAATCAATTAGATTTTCTGGATTTAATAATGCAAAAAATAAGTTTTCTCCAACTATAATAATAAGAAATAGAGAATCATCTAATAATATAAAATTAGGAGAAACACAAAGTGTAGAGGAAGATGTGAATTTGGATGGTACTATAATAGCTTTAACATCTGGAGAACACCAATTAGGGTTTATACCAGGCACAGTGGATGATAAAGGTAAAGGAGATTTTAAAACAAAACCAGAATCATTTGAAGATTATCCAACAAAATTAATTGGTGACCAGTTACTTTTAAATTCTGGAAGAATAATATTATCTGCTAAAAGTGGTGAAATGTTATTCTATTCAAAAAAGAATTATGGATTTATATCAGATGGTTCAATGTCAATTGATAACCAAGGTGGTATTGATATAAGTGTTGGTGATAATATTAATATTATAACAAATGATAGGGATATAAACTTTGTAACTGGAAATGGTACAATGTTTTTTGGTAGTGTGGATTTAGAACCAATGGTAAAAGGACAACAATTAGTAGATATATTATCAGAACTAATAGATACAATAGGAGCAATGCAATTTTTAACACCTTCAGGCCCATCGGCATTAGGACCTGTAAACTCTCCCGATTTTGGTAAAGTTAAATCTAAATTGAATAGTATTTTAAGTCAAAGAACTCAATTATCGTAAAATGTCTTGGGTAACATTTAAACAAAATATAGTTAGATTAAGTGAAAATCCACAAGCAATTGGTGATATAGATTTGGTAGCTAAAACATATGCGGAAGAATATGATGCTTGTATAAAAAGGGGAATGGATGTTATTAGTATGGCCAGTGTAAAGAAGGGTAATGTAGAAATGATGAAAACATTATTTAAATTTGCATTACAACAAGGACAACTATCAACAGTAGCATATGATTTGGTTGGCGCTATGGGTGGTGGTGTGATTGCATATTGGAGTTCTGCAGCTTTAAATGAATTTCCAATACCAATAATCCCTGCACCTGGCACCATTCAAAATATTGGAGTTTATTATAATATGGTAATGACTCCCGGTGTATGGAAACCTGCATTTTTAATTCCACCAACAACAATACCACAAACATTAGTAGATATTTTTATATTTTATGCACAAACACATTTAGCTACGGTTACTGGATTTATTATTACAAATTCGTTATATCCACCATATGCAACACCTGGTCCTGCTATATTAAATTGGACGGGATATTTCATAGACCCATCACCAATATCAGTAAAACTATCAGCTAACATTACTATCGATTTAGATGATATACCAAAACCACCATGGATTTTAGGAGGAGAAACATTAAAAGTTGTACAAACAACAAATACGAAAGATGATTTTGATTTAAATAGTAGTGATATTGATTCGGGAGAATCATTAGCATTAGAGGGTCCAGATTATACAGTATTATATATACCGGGTAAAATATCTGAATCTGAACAAAATAACCCAAATTTTGATGGAAGTATAGATTATAGTGGATATAAAGGAAAAGCTTTAAGTCCATCTGATACAATACGAAAAATATATGTACCAACAATGGAAAAAGTACACATAGATAAACCAAAAGGAATACGAGTATTGATGGCAGCACAAGCTATGATGGAAGGATATTACCCAGGTTCACTATCATTTAAAACAAATAATCCTGGCAACGTTGGTACAGATGGTATTAATATTGGAAAATTTGACACTTTAGAGGCTGGTATAGCGGCTCAATGGAATAAAGTATTGGGAAGGGTATTTAAAGGAACATCTCCATATTATAAAACAACATATTCATTATTTAAATATCTATCAACATATGCACCTGTTATGAGCAAAGATAAAAACGGAAAATGGTATAAAAGTACTAATAACCCAACAGCATATACTAATTTTGTAATTAATTATTTTAAAGGACAGGGATACACAATTACATCAGAAACAACACTTCAAGGCATTTATAATATATCCAAATAGGTTAAATCTCAAAAATACTTAATTTAAATATTTATAAACATAACAAACAAACAATAGAATATTATGGACATGGATAAACTATTAGAAGCCATTCAAATTCTGATTAAAGAGGAGCTTAAAGAGCAATTACCTGCTTTAATTAAGGAAGGTGTGAAGGCTGAAATGAAAAAAATGCTATCTGAAACAAAGGTAGCCCCAAAACCAGTATCAAAGAGTATATCAATGGCTAAGGCTATATTGGGAGATGATACTATTAAAGAATCGGCAGCTCAAACGGAAGTACCAACAAAACAATACAGCAAAAACCCAATAATTAACCAAATCTTAAATGAAACAAGAGGTGGAATACCACAAGGTGATGGTGGGTTTAGAACTATGAATTTTGGACAAGGTGATATGGGTTCAATTGCAGGTAGAACTGCAGTAGCTGATAAAATGGGTTATGGTGATATGGCTAAAGGACCTCAACCAACTGGATTAGGTGTAAATACCGGAGTAGCTGAAATAGATAAAGCATTGAATAGAGATTATTCAGAACTTGTAAAAAGATTTAAAAAGAAGTAATGGCAATTGTATTAGGTCAAAAATTAGTAAAAGATACCGAAAAGTATAATGATTATGCTATTGGTATAACACTGCCTATACAAATTGGTAATACTGCTTTCAACCAATCATTTACAACAATTGAGCAAACTAAATCAAATATAAAAAATCTATTACTTACTAAAAAATATGAAAGATTAATGCAACCAAATTTAGGTAGTGGTATGCAAGAATTATTATTTGAAATGAATGATGAAGATTTAGCCCAAAAGATAGAAGATACAATAAACAGTTCAATGGAAACTTGGTTACCATTTGTAACAATTGAAGATATATCAATAGAGCAAACAAATGAATTCAAAGATAGTAATCAAGTAAATGTTTCTTTGAGATTTAGAATACAAAATAATGTTAATTTAGAAACTCTATCATTTAACATCCAAGCATAATTACTATGGCAATAAACACTACAAATAGAAATTTTAAAAATAAAGGAAAGGATATAAAATATCTTAATAAAGACTTCTCCAGCTTTAGAGCTAATCTTATAGAATTTTCTAAAACATATTTTCCAAAAACATATTCTGATTTTAATGAAACTTCGCCTGGTATGATGTTTATTGAAATGGCATCTTATATTGGTGATGTATTAGGATATTATATTGATGATACTTTAAAAGAATCTTTAATGCCATATGCAGAAGATGAACAAAGTATGTTAGCATTAGCACAATTTTTAGGATATAAACCAAAAGTAACTGCACCGGCAATATCTACATTATCCATATATCAGTTAGTTCCATCAATTGGAAGTGGATTTAATAATAAACCTGATTCAAAATTTTATTTAAGAATTAAAGAAGGATTAGTGGTACAATCAACTAATGATATTGAATTTAGGACAACTAATCTTGTTGATTTTGAAGATGCAACTGATAGAGAAACTACTGTGTATGAAAGAGATGCAAATACTGGAGAACCATTATTCTATTTAATAAAAAAATATGTACAGGTAATATCTGCTGTTGTAAAACAAAAAGAAGTATCTTTTGGTGATTATGAATCTTTTCAAAAAATTGATTTAGCAGATACTAATATAATTTCTATATATGATGTTAGAGATTCAAATGGTAAAAAATATTATGAAGTTCCTTATTTAGCACAAGAAATGGTGTTTATAGATTATCCAAACACAGAAGCTAATGACCAAGATTTATATCAATTTAAATCAACAGTACCATATATTCTAAAAACAATTAAGACTCCAAAAAGATTTACTACTAAAATAAATCAAGATAGTACAACAACTATTCAATTCGGAGCTGGTGACCCAACTGCATCGGATGAACAATTAATTCCAAATCTTAAAAATGTTGGATTGGGATTACCCAATTCTATTAGTAGATTGGAAGAATCATTTGACCCAACCAATTTCTTAAAAACAAAAACATATGGTACATCTCCATCAAATACAACAATAACTGTAAAGTATTATGTTGGTGGTGGCGTTGCATCTAATATATCGCAAGGGCAATTAACAAAAATAACAGGAATAGAATTTGATGATGATATATCATCTTTCAATAATGCGGATAGAGTAACATACAATACTATAAAAAATTCTGTAGCTGTTGATAATGAAATTCCAGCTACTGGAGGTAGAGATGGTGAAACATTAGAAGAAATTAGACAAAACTCATTAGCAAACTTTGGGGCTCAGAATAGGGCCGTAACTGCAAAAGATTATCAAATTAGAGTATTATCATTACCTTCAAAGTATGGTGGTATTGCTAAAGCTTACGCTGTGGCAGATGGTACTTTGGATAATAATTCACCGGCATCAATATTAGCATCGCCTAACCATTTACAAGAGTTTACTGATTTGGTTATGGGATTTGTTAAAAAGCCAGATTCTCAAGAACCAACTGAAGGAAGTGTAAAAGCAGATATTACTAAATATTTAATTGGTAAAACTGCAAATGAAAATGAAAAAAATAATCCATTTGCAATTAATTTATATTTGTTAGGATATGATGTTAATGGTAATATTACTAATCTTAATAGAGCAGTTAAGGAAAATCTTAAAACATATTTAAATGAATATAGATTATTAACAGATGGTATTAATATTAATGATGGATTTGTAATTAATATAGGTATTGATTTTGAAATAGTTGTTTTTGGAAACTATAATAAAAGTGAAGTATTGACAAAATGTATAATTGAGTTAAAAGATTATTTTAATATTAATAATTGGTCTTTTAATCAAACTATTAACTTGAGCGAAGTTGAATTATTAATAGCAAATGTTGAAGGAGTTTCATCAGTTCCAAAAGTTATAATAACAAACAAATGTGCTGGAAAGTATTCTTCAAATTCATATAATATAGATGCGGCAACTAAAGATAAGATTGTATATCCATCTTTAGACCCTTCAATTTTTGAAATTAAGTTTCCTGATGCAGACATAAAAGGAAGAGTAAAATAATGGCATACTATTTTTTAACAGCATCAAAAGATGCATCGGTTTACTTACAACAGCCAAATCAAAATACTGGTTTAGATGAGATATTGGAAATAAGTAAAGTGTATTATGGAAACATCAAAGATGTATCACATACTCTACTTAAATTTGATGTAGGATACATATCAGCATCAATTTCTAATAATAGTATTTCAATGAGCGCAGCTGAATTAATACTAAAAGAAACTAAAAGTGAAGAAATTCCATTAGAATATACTATATATGCAAATCCAATTTCTGGAAGTTGGGAAATGGGTACTGGTACTAGATTTGATAATATATCAACGCAAGGTGTAACTTGGAATTATAGAGAGGGTGATAGTTCGTTAGAGTGGTTGGAAAATAACTTTGCAACAAATACAACCGCTAGTATTAATAATGGAGGTGGTGGAACATGGTACACATCGTATAATGCATCTCAAACATTTAGTTACCAAACTACCGATATTAATATGAATGTAATATCATTGTTAAGAGCTTTCATAAGTGGTTCTGTAATAAATGATGGTATTATTTTAAAATACTCAAATACAAACGAAAGTGATACTGCTGATTATGGTATTTTAAAATTCTTTAGTAAGGAAACGCATACTATATATCAACCAAAAATAAGAATAGGTTGGGATGATTCAGTATTTTCTACTGGTTCATTAGCAGCACTAACTGCAAATGATATTAAAGTTGGTGTAACTAATTTGAAAAAAGAATATAAAGTAGGTACTATTGCAAAGATACAAATTTTTGGTAGAGAGTTATATCCGATAAAAACATTTTCAGATACATTTGGATATTCAACTTCAAAATATTTACCAACTACAACATATTATCAAATAAAAGATTTTGCATCAAATGATATTATAATTCCATTTAGTAATTATTCTAAAGTTAGTTGTGACTCTAATGGAAATTATATAAAAGTTAATTTTTCAAATTGGGAAGCTAATAGAGTTTACAAAATAGAATTTAAGATAGATAATAACGGAAGTGTTGAATACTTTGATAATGATACTACATTTAGTTTAGTTAAAAATTAATAATGGCAAAGACAGGACTACAAAATGAACAATTAATAAGTGAACTTTTAATTAGTGGTTCAAACGCAATTACTAGTAAAAATCCTTTTGGTGTCCATACATTTGAACAAACTAATAATGAAGATGGTGTTATTTCTGGAAAATTAGTAAAACCAAAATACAATGAAGTAGAATTAGTTAAATCTATTGATACTAGAATTTTTGAATTACTACCACCAGAACCACCACCATTTGATGATAGAGTTCCAAGACCAATATACAATGAAGCAACTCAATCGGTAATTGATTTAACTGCGCAAGTAGTTACTTTAAATAGAACTGTATTAGATTTAAGAGCAAAGGTGCAAGATGTGGAAATTGTATCAGAAAGTTTAAAAGTGCAATTGGATTTAAAAGATTTAAATTTAGCAGCATCACAAAATCAAACTGGGCAATTAACAACAAAAATTTCAAGTACTATTACTGAATTACAAAATTCAATTCAAAAAGGTACATCTGAAGCAATTCAAAGAGTATCTTTATATGCTAGAAACCAATCATTGGAGCAAGAGTTGAGTGCGTTAAGAACAGCAGCATCTGCAAAAGAACAATCAATAGCAGCAGGAGCAGTTTCAAGTGGACAATTAGCAAGTATATTATTTGATAAAGGTGACCCTTCAAAAGAAACTACTCCACAAATGATGGCAGCTGATTATGGCGCTGGTTATGGTTCAACATCTACTGCCGGAAAATTTGCAGCAAGTGGTGACCCTTTTACAAAAACATATAGAACATATTTTGAAGTAATTGCATCGTCTGGATTGACTGGTAAAAAAGAAATAAGTGTTGATATTAAATTCACCGGAGCAGTTAATCAATCTATTTGGGATTTTGGATTCGCATTACCTGTTAAAATAAAAGCTGGAGATACTAAAAGATTTGAAATGAAAGTACCATCAGCATATATGAAAACGCTTAAAGGGCAACATGGTGGTGGTATATTTTCACACTCAAAACAAACAGAGTATGTATTTACATTTAGTATAATCATATCGGATGGTACAAAAACCGAAAATAAAGATTTTACATTTAGATTATTTAATCACGCATAATAAATAAAAAATGGCAATAAAAACATTCAAAGAAATATTAGATAACAAAGGATATCGTGTTAATTCAAATGATAGAAAAATATTTGAAAACGGAGATATTCAGTCTTTTTTTGGATTAGGACAAAACGATTGTATTGAATTTATTATATATGATATAAATGATAATCAACTACCGCAAAAAGATGGTAATTTAGTTAGATATATACCATTGACAACTGATAATATAAAAGATTATTTTTTAATAGCAGAAGGTACTGAATTTCAAAAATATAAATTACCAAATGAATATTTTATAGATGTTGAAAGATTGTTAAGAGAAGCTGGATATAATAATGGAAATTTTAAAACACAAATAACTCTTATTAATAAAAGAGTTGGAAGTGAGATAAATAATGATAAACTTTGGATATCCGAAATATCACCATCCAGAACAGAAGTTAGATTATTTCCTATAAGAGATGCAAATAATATAAACAAAGAATTGGAAGATAGATTTTCTTTATTTATGATGGGTGGTGAATTTAGAGATGATACTATAAATTCTTCTTTTAATTTTGTAGAAGCAATTACACCAACTACAATAAGTTCATTTATGAAAAGAAAGTATTCTGAAAAGTGGTTGAACAAAATGATTGGTGAATTTAAAATAAAAAATTTTGATACATTTATAACAACAATACATAATAAATTTTTAGAAGCTTCAACATATGAATTTACAAATAGAATATCTGATTTAAAAAATATAAATTATGGTAAACCTAGTAATAAAAAAACAAAAATTGAATTATCAAAAAATGAAATTATAGAAATTTGTAAAACAATTTTAGTTAGTACAATAGAATATTATTTATCAAAGCAAGATATTAAAACATCAACAACATTTGATTCTGGGATAAATGAATCTATGGATACAGTGGGAAATGTACTACAATCATTGGAATCTGATACATTAGTAGATACCGCATCTCCGGTTGTAACTGCAGGTGAATCAAAAAAATTAACACAAACGGATGTTCAATTAGAATTAGAAAAAGAAATTAAAAAAGAATTACCAGAGGAAGAGCCAATAGATATTAAAATAATAACACCTGATGGTGAGCCGGATTATATACCTCCACCTGATAGCGGAGGGGGTGGCGGCGGTAGAGGTGGTGGTGGTAACGATACTGGAAGACTTGAAATTGATGAAAGAACTGGACAAGTAAAATTGGTTGCAACTAGACGTAATATGATAGCTGAAAAATAAAAAAATGAGACCAGTAGAAGATATAATAATTGATGATGAAGTTGTAACCGGAGGTGGTGGTGGTAGTATAACGTCTGCTGGTAGTGGGAATGTAATATTAACAAACACACCAAATACTGTATTATCAAATCAATCATACATTATAAATGTAAATTCAAATGTAAACGATGCTGATATTATCGTAAATGGTGAACCCGTATCTAAAAAAACAAATAATTCTATTACAGTAGTAATTAGTGATTTATTATTAAATGGAGATACTGTAATTACATTAAAAAAAGATGGATATGTTTCTAATGAAAGATATGTAGTATCGTTAGTAACAAATCCAAATTATAATAAAAATCCAAATTATAATACAGCAGCTGAGGTATTGGGAAATAATAGTGGTATGGATGCTGAAAATCTTTATACTTCTTTACCAAACATTCCAATAGCTAGTTTAGAATATTCCGCAGAATCATTATATACCATAAATATAAAGCATTATGTAAATGATTTTGAACAATCGTATAAAACTTTTAGTGATAGTCAATATTCAAATAATATTTTATTTAAACTAGAAAAGAAAATAATACCACCCGAACCATTATTAAAATTTACTGTAATTGATTTAAATGGTCCTGATGCATCTGTTAGTGTAATAACTAATATAGTAAATTCTGAAGGTGTATTAACTGTTGGAGAAACAATAGTATTAAAAAGCGGAAATAATAAAATAGCAATGCCAGATGGAGGTAAAGCTATTATACAATCAGCTGATTTAAAAAATTATAGAATTAAAACTATAAATGTAAAATCTGATGTATATAAAGAAAAAACATTAGAGGCTAAATCTAATGAAGATAGTTTATCCACCACAATTGATTTAAATAATGCAAATTATAATATTGGTATTATTTCTGAAATATTTGTAACAAAAATAGTAACCAAACCAACATTAGCATTAAATAATGCAGAGCCAAATAGAAAATACAATTTAAATTCAAAAGCAGATTATCCGATAGGATTAAGTAAAAGTAGTAATACATCAAAAATTACTGCTTATATAAATAATCAAACATTTACATTTTCAAATTTAGCTACATCAGGAGTATCGCTTTTTAATCGTCCATCGGCGGAATCAAAAAGTGCAGTAATTATTATTCCAGCTAAAGCATTTTCTACAATTGGAAACTATAAATTAATATTAGTACCTTCAGATGCGGATGGTGATGGTGAGAAGCTTGAATTGACAATAAATGTTAATAGTGAGCAGTATGTTGGTGTACCTGATATTAGAAATATAAAATATCCATCATTATTAAAAGGACCAGATTTTGTTGGAACTGATGTAAATTTTGTAATAAGTTATGAATCTGTAAATACGGATTATGTAAAGATATATAAAGTTGGTAGTGATAGATTTATAAGAGCAACTGCGGCCGGTGCAGTAAATTTAAATTTTCAAGAGTTATTAAAATTAGATGGTACTCAAGTTTCTGAAACTGATGATATAATAAATATTACTTTAAAATTAGTACCATATAACGAAAGTGGATATAAAGTTGTAGTTGGTAAGGAGGAATTTATTAATATTAAGTTTGATAAAGGAGATTTAACAATACCAAGAAATGTTGCTATTAGTAGAATTGCAGATGGATTTATTTCTCAATTTGATTCTAAAATTTTTGAAAACGAAACATCAAAATATTTAACTCATTTATTACATATTGGTAATGGTGATACAAAAGTAATTACAACTTGGGTTGGTAGTGAAGCTTCTTTGATATTAAAGTTATACGAACCATTACCTACATCAATCCAACCAAATGAACAAGTTTGGATTTCTAAATTACAATCACAACCAATAGTTGAAACAATAACTATTAATGGTATTGATGAAATATATTGTAATCCATTAAAAGGCCCTAATTTTACATTAGAACAAAGTAATGGTATTGCTTATCAAGTTTATGATGATTTAATAGCTAGTGGTTCTACTACATCAAATGATTTAGTAACTAGATTTTTAGAAGGTAGTGGTATAGATACTACTAAATTAAATATACAATATGTTAGTGGGTCTGATTATACATTTTCAAATTTCACAAATTTTAGTTCTGTAGAAGAAAGAGCAAACAATTTCTTTTATAAAATACAATTATTAGAAACTTATAAAGAAAAATATGAAGGTTTAATATCACCAACATTTATTCCACCATACGGCGCATTTGATGGTGGATTATTAACGCAAGATGGATATCAAACTATTACCGAAGATGGCCTATTTGATATTCAATGGGAAATTCAACAATTTGCTGGTGTATCTCAAGCTGGCGAAGCTAAAAAAGTATTGGATACTATAAATTCTTTAATTAGAGGGTTTGATGGATTTGAAAATTTCTTATACAAATCAACAAACAATTTAGCATACCCAAAAACAGCAGAAGCGAATCCAATAACTGGATTACCATATTATAAATTAAGAGCAACAACACATGCAATTACAATAGCATGGTATAATTCATTAATAGATTTATCTTCAGAATATGATAAATATAACCCAAATTATTTAGTAAACAATATACCTGAATTTATAAAAGAAGATTATAACAATAATGACTTCTTAGTATTTTTAGATATGATAGGACACCACTTTGATATTCTTTGGGTTTATATAAATAATTTATCAAAGACTAAAGTGTTAGAGCATAAGCAAGTAAATGGATTCTCAAATAATTTGGTTCATTCTTTATTGGAATCATTTGGTTGGAATGCTAAAAGAGCATTTAATTCTGAATTAATATGGGAGTATGCGTTTGGTACTTACAAAGATGGTTTCCAAAAATATGGAATGCCATTAGCAGATGCAAACGATGAAGTTTGGAGAAGAATCCTAAATAACTTACCATACCTATTGAAACATAAAGGTACTGCTAGAGCTATGAAAGCTATTATGGCTTGTTATGGAGTTCCTCAATCTATGTTGACAATAATGGAGTTTGGTGGACCGCAAGACCCAACAAAGGGTGGCAGTTCAAAATTTACTTTTGATGATAGAACGGCGGCAATATCATTACATAAAGAATCAAGTGTAATAGTTCCTTGGCATAGTGTAGGTGCAACATTGGATTATCCAAATTGTATTGAATTTAGAATAAGACCTTCTGGTAGTATTGATTCTGTAGCAACATTAATATCTGGAAGTGAGTTTACTTTAGATTTGGTTAATACAACTGGTTCTTTTTATAAATTAGAATTAAATTTTGGTGGAAACGATTCGAATAGTACATATTTTGAAACTGGAAGCGTTTATGTAGCTCCTGAATTAAGTGGAATATATGTATTTGGACCAGATTTAAAAACAGGAAGTTTAGATTTCCCACTTTCAAATGAACATTACTCAAACATAGCAATCAATAGACACAATAATCCTGATTCATCTTCTTGGTATGAGGTTTGGTTAGGTACATCAGATGGACATAGAATTATAACTTCGGTTAGTATGTCTATGTTATATAACGATTCTCAATGGACAGGTTCAACTCCAAATTTAGTAGTGGGTGGTAACGGATATGCTGGTGAATTGGATGAGTTTCGTTTTTGGACTGTTCCTTTACAAAAAAGTAAATTTGAAAACCATACTTTATTTCCTGATGCAATCAATGGTAATTCATTTATGGCATCTACTAGTGATTTAATGTTCAGATTAGATTTTGAATATCCAAAAGATAGAACCATAACTGAAAATATAGGAATTAAAAATGTTGCTATAAGTGATAACTATGGAGAACCCTTTGCATCTGCAAGTAATATGTACTCGGCATCGGCGTATCCATATCAATATATTCCATATGATAGAACTGTAACAGCTACTGTTCCATCTTTAGGATTTAACTATTCAAACAAAATTAGATTTGAATCAGCATCATTAGTTGGTGATTTATCTTATAAAACAAGAGCAACTAAAAAAGCATTTGATAGAGCTCCAATAGATACAAATCGTTTAGGATTATTTTTCTCTCCAATTAAGGAGTTGAATATGGATATCCTAAAAGCATTTGGTGATTTTAATATTGATAACTATATTGGAGATGCAGGCGACGAATATAAAGATACATATTCTCAATTAGATACATTAAGACATTATTATTTTGAAAGATTAGATAATAGAGATATCTATGAATATATAAGATTAATTAAATACATTGATAAATCTTTATTTGAGGTATTATCAGATTTAGCACCAGCTAGAACAAATATAGTTAAAGGTTTATTAATTGAACCTCATTATTTAGAAAGAAGTAAAACTCGTTGGTCTAAACCTGAATCTTTAAGAAATGATTTTGAAACTTCAATAGATACTAATGAAAATTATATATTAGAAGGTGAATCTATTCCAAAAGATGCACATATAAACGTAGAAGAAGTAGCAGTCCTTACAAGTGATATTAGTAATGAAGAAACTACAATTGATGCAAATAATGTAATATCATTTGAAGGAACTAATCCAAATTATGATACAACAATAAATGCATCTGAAATAATTACATTTGAATCAAGCGCTCCTTTTTTCGATACTTTAATACAATGTCCTACTGGAGCAAGTTTGGTTGGAGAAGCTGATTCATTTACATTTACTGAAATTGGTATGGATAAAGATTCTTTAGCAAATAGAGGATTTGGATTATATGCTAAACATGGTACTGGTATAGTTAGTAACTATGACCCATTATTTGGAAATTATCATCCAACTTCTGGAAGTAGAAAAAGTATTTTTTTAGTAAAAGAGCAATATATTCAAAAAGTAAATACATTAGTAAAGGGATGGCCAACTAATGGAGCTCTTTTAGGTGAGGCTCAACGATATGAAAAGGTAGCAGTTACTAAATACAAATATAAAGTTTCTACACTTAATTGGAGTGGAAGTATATCTATTGGAAATGAAGTAGTTGAAGTAACTGCATTGAATGGATATTTCCCAACCCATTACAAATATAAAAATAACTTGGGTGAAGGTATGATTCGTTCATTTTGGCAAGGTTCGTTACAAACGGTAGCAACAACACCAGATGGTTTAGACCCAGTAGAAACATTCACTACAAATCCTAATATTCTTAAAGTTGCTAAGACTGGTAGAGGTAGTGGTGAACCAATACTTGAGGTGGATTAATTTGAAAATAAAAATTAGTTATATTTATAGAATATAGATAAAAAACAATATCAAATGGCATATTTAGATAACACAGAAATTACGGTAGATGCAATCCTTACAAAAAAAGGAAGACAAAAGTTAGCATCTGGACAATCATTAAACATTACAAAGTTCGCTTTAGGTGATGATGAAATTGATTATACGCTTTATGAACCAGCGCATCCAAAGGGTTCGGCATACTATGATTCAGCAATCAGAGCAATTCCTATTACGGAAGCTTCACCTGATGAAACTCAAGTATTAAGATATAAGTTAGTAACCCTTCCAAAAGGAACTACTCAAATACCAACTGTTAAATTAGGTGTAACTCAAGTTAGTGCAACTCAATTAGAGGGTGGTGTAGGATTAACTCCAACAACATCTCCTAATGGAAATCAAAATGCTGGATACACAATGGTATTGGCCGACCAAAGAGCTGGTACATTAACTGTAAGTAAAACAGCATCTGCTTCTACTACAAATGTATTTTTGGGTGATGAAATTACAACAACTGCACAAGTAGTTACTGGTTTAGAATTTAGATTTACTCCAAATCCAAACTTAACAATTGATGTATCAACAACAATAACTGTATTTGGTAATGAAACTGGAGGTTCTCAAACTATACCTGTAATCATAACATACAAACAATCTGTATAAAATAAAATAGAAATAAGAAAATGGCACAAATAACAAACCCAAATATAACTTCGCAGATTGCAGCATTGGCTAACACTGGTACAATTGATTCAAATGCGATAGTACAATTACTAAATTCGGCACTTCCAGCTACTCAGCAAATTGCAACTACTGGAACTACTGGTACAGGTCTTTATAAAAGATTTGGTGAATTTGATAAAGTAAACGCAAAAATAGAAGTAGTTACAACTGGATTGTGGAGTAATGATTCTGGTTCATTAACAGCATTATATACAGCATCATCTCAAACAAATGCAGCTAGTGGAAAATATTATTACAATATATTAAATAGTGACCCAAATATTGGAGATAGTGAAGAAGTTCAATTCGCTGTGGCATATGGACACGTTGATGGTAGTGGTTCTGTTAGATTGGATTTAGATGATAACGCATTGTTACCAACTAAATCAACATACGCTCAGTATAAATCAATGTTGTTAGACCCAACTGTTTCTAAATTCAAATTTGATAATAGTTCTACAATTTCAACTGATGCAAACGGAGTTTATTTTATTAATGTAGCTAGAAATAGATATAGAGAGAAAATGGATGCTGGAAACTGGTCATTAAAAGTTTCTGGTTCTAATGGTGTATTTACATTTATTGATAATAGCGGAAAGAAATTTGGTGATACTTTAGGATTGAGTGGTAATGTATTTAAAGTAGTTTCTGGTTCATTAAATTTAGGAACGCAATCTGAAGCAACAGTTAAACATACTGCAGATG
>Ga0102831_1000649_pt1 | contig 15658 bp, 16 predicted proteins | sample ColrivemetaGS747_FD_84508 | JGI IMG/M metagenome (GOLD analysis project Ga0102831, IMG submission 84508) | Estuarine microbial communities from the Columbia River estuary - Freshwater metaG S.747 | ecosystem: Environmental > Aquatic > Marine > Intertidal zone > Estuary | place: USA: Columbia...
AAACTGCGTTGGGGTAAATTGGAAAGAACAACCTCCCCCTGGGCATTGCTGATACCGACGTAGCGAGGAAATAGTGCGGTATCGGAATCATACAATCCCACCATTGCCTCTTTTAGCGGACGGCCCTCAAAAGCATCGCTTACGCGTACTGTGGTTTTTAACGAGTCTAAAGCAGAACCGGTTGAAAAGACTAAGGTGTATAGAGAATCGTTTCCTTCGGTTACATCCTTTATAGCCCCATTCATGACAATGCTGTACGTCGTATTTTCTTTAAGTAGTCCGGTAAGCGTAAGTAGGATGGTTTTTCGGGACATTTTTGCCGTTACCATAACATCTGAAGGAACTATGCGCACTGTTGCAGGTGTTGCGTTGAGTTGAACAAATTCATCAAAGGTTATGGAAAGCTCTTGAGGAGAGATTTGTTTGGTAAAATTCGCGGGCGACGAGTAGATGATTCGAGGGGCTGTGGTATCTTTTATTCCACCCGTTAAAACGCCTACTTGGGCACAACGAACGAGCAAAAGGGCCAAGCCAATTAATCCAAGGGAACGAACCATGCGGCAATATTTTTTAGGTAAAAAGCATCCACCTCATCAAAGGTCCCAAAGGCTATGCTATCGACGTCCAAAACGGCAACAATCTCCCCGTCGGTAAAAACAGGCACAACAATTTCACTATTGCTCAGGCTGCTGCAGGCGATATGGCCCTCAAATTCATGAACATTTGGGACAACGAGGGTAGTTTTGCGCTCCCAAGCCATTCCACATACCCCCTTTCCTTTGGCGATTCTCGTGCAAGCAATGGGCCCTTGGAAAGGTCCTAAAACCAATTCATTTCCTTTAACACGGTATAATCCGACCCACAAAAAATCAAAGGTTTGTTTTAACGCAGCAACGATATTGGCTGCGATAGCTATCGGGTCCTTTTCATCGCCTATTAAGGCAGGAATTTGCTGCAATAACGTTTCGTATTTCTCGTTTTTGCTACCTTCGTTAATGTGCAACGTCTCAGACACAGCACAAAAATCCAATAATTAATCGAAAAACACAATTATATCAGCACAATGGAGTCTATTAACCTTGAAAACATTCTTTTTTTAGATATTGAAACCGTTCCTCAAACCTATGACTATGAGGCGTTGGATGAGGAAACAAAACATTTGTTTGAATTAAAAAATAGATCCTATATCAACGAAGATAAAAGCGGTGAATTAGTATACAAAGACCGCGGTGGAATTCAATCTGAATTTGGCAAAATCATATGTATTTCGGTAGGGATGGTCAAGCAAACCACACTGGGAAAAACCATACGGATAAAATCGTTTGCGCACGATGACGAGTTGACTTTATTAACCCAATTCAACCGGTTATTGGAAGATCACTACAGCGAAAAAATACTATGTGGACATAATGCCAAAGAATTCGATTTTCCTTACCTCTGTCGAAGAATGCTAATCCATGGGATTCGATTACCGAAAGTTCTCGATATTTCAGGCAAAAAACCGTGGGAAATTAAACACCTGGACACGATGGAACTTTGGAAATTCGGAGACTACAAGGCCTATACCTCTTTAGCCCTTCTCTGCCATATCTTTCAAATACCTACCCCAAAAGACGACATTTCAGGCGCCGATGTAGCGCGCGTTTACTATGAAGAACAAAACCTAGAACGCATCACTAAGTATTGTGAAAAAGATGTTGTCGCTTTAATCCAAGTGTATTTACGCATGCGTTTAGAACCATTAGTTGAAGAGGCAAACATTACCTATGTTCCGTAAGTTGCCCCAACAAAAATATGGCTTTAAGCCCCGCCGTTTCCGTTCGCAAACGGGCCTCACCTAAGGTTATTGAATTATATGCCGCCGCTTGTAATTGAATGATTTCATTCGCTGTAAAATCCCCTTCAGGACCAATTAAAATACGCTTTGGTTGCGTAGCATCAACCCGAACCCTAGGTTGATCTTCAAGGCAATGGGCCAACCAACCTCCCGGATACATTTTCACGAAATCTGACAAGGGAACCAATGGCTCAAGTACAGGTAAATAAAGGCGTTTCGATTGCTTCATGGCCGAAATGGCTATTTTATTTAACCGATCTAAAGCCAATTTACTGCGCTCGGTGCGTTTGGTTTGTATGAACGAAAACCGAGAACACCCCAATTCCGTGCCTTTTTCAATTAACCACTCCATGCGATCCATTTGCTTTGTCGGTGCTATGGCGAGGTGAATTTCCGAGCTGGGTTCAGTGAAGGCAGCCTGGATCTTCCTTACCAAGCACTTTTTCGGATGAGCTTCAAGGATCTCAACTTCGAACCAATGCCCTCTCCCATTAAGGATTTCGATGCGTTCACCCACTTTTTTACGCAAAACACGAATGCAATGGTTAGACTCTTCCTCCCCCAAAGAAAACCATTCTAACGTTGGTTCACTATCGGATACATAAAAGGACGCCATTATATAAGGAGTTGAATTACCAATTCGCGCATCAAGGTCCCTGACGTCTCTGTAGCATTACCTACCCCTTTCGATTTCAAGTCAAATTCATGTAATATTTCAATGTTCTCGGCAATTTTCTTGGGAGTAAAATTGTTCTTTGATTGTAAGAGCTCACCCACAACGTACGGATGGATTTTCAAGGTAGAAGCAATGTGCTCGCGGGATTTATTCTGCATAAAATGAATCCTCATGATCTGGGAGAAAAATCGGAACAACATCGAAATAACTTGAACCAAATCCGCTGCCTTGGGATTTGACTCGAAGTACTGGACAATTCGGATCGCTTTTGCCATGTCTTTTGCCGCAACAGCATTGTTGAGTTCGAAAACATTGTATTCTTTCGAAATACCAATGTGCTTTTCGACATGGGCTTCGTTAATCTCCTCACCTTGTTGTAAAACAATGGCTAACTTTTCGATTTCATTACTGATGCGCGATAAATCGTTGCCAATGGCTTCGGATAGTAAATGCGGCACACGCGAAGCATAGGAAAATCCTTTAGACTTCATCAAAGAACCAATCCATTCTGGCAACTGATAGTCTTTGATTTTTTCTGACTTAAAAACTTCATGGTTTTGAACGGCTTTGAAGAATTTCGTTCGGGCATCCATGCTCTTGTATTTATAGGAAAACACAAGAATTGTGGAACTTAAAGGTTCATTCAAATAGGATTCCAAGGCATCCCACGCTTTAAAATCTTGTGCTTCTTTCACTAATACCAACCTTCGTTCTGCCATCATAGGATATTGCTTAGCACTGCTCAACAAGGACGGTGCATCTACCTCCTTACCATAGACCACTTCCTGATTAAAATCTTTTTCATGTGGTTCTAAAACATTAGCTTCTAAAAGAGATACGATTTTATCAATAAAATAGGGCTCCTCTCCATGTAACAGGTAAACAGGGCTAAATTCTTTCGAAACTATTTTCTTTTGAAGCGCTGCAAACGTCATGCTTTATGTTTTTCCCATATTTGAACCAATTCAACTAAGGTTTTAACGGCAGCCTCCATGTCTTGCAGTACTACATACTCTTGCTTAGAATGTATTGCCATTTCCCCTGTAAAAATATTGGGGCAAGGAAGTCCCATAAAGGACAATCGAGAGCCATCGGTTCCGCCTCGAATGATTTGGCGTTTTGGTGTATATCCTGCCCGTTCAATGGCTTCTACTGCGTAATCGGCAACGAAAGGGCAGTGCTGTAGAATTTCTTTCATATTTCGGTACTGTTCTACCTGATGAAATTCAAAGGAAGTCCCTGGAAACAACCTGATGGTCTCATTCGCCAACCCCACTAATTTCTCGGCATATTCCGTAAGTTTTTTAGTGTCGTGGTCCCTCAGAATAAAAGTAACCGTGGCTTTTTCCAATCCGCCCTCTATAGACGTCGGGTGGACAAATCCCTCTCGCAATGAGGTTGTTTCAGGTGACCAACCATCCTTCGGCAAGGAGCAAAGAAATGCAGAGGCCATTTTAATAGCATGTTGCATTTTCCCTTTTGCATAGCCTGGGTGAGCACTTACCCCATGAAAAACAAAGGTCATGGCATCGGCAGAAAAGGTTTCGTCTTCCACATCCCCCAAAGGACCACCATCCAAGGTGTAACCGTAATCGGCACCTAGTTTTTCCATGTTCAACTTTTCTACCCCGCGACCAACCTCCTCATCAGGCGTAAATAAAATCCGGATTTTACCATGCTTAATGTGGGGATTGTCCAATAGATACTTTGTGAACTGCATAATAATTGCGACACCCGCCTTATCGTCTGCACCTAACAGCGTTGTCCCAGAAGCAGTAATAATATCTTGCCCAATTTTATCTTTTAAATAGGGATGATTTTCCACCGAAATAACTTGATTATTATCATCTGGAAGCACCATTGGAGAGCCATCCCAATTCGCATGAACAATTGGTTTTACATTTTTTCCACTGCAATCTGGAGCCGTGTCCACGTGTGAACAAAAACAAATTGTTGGAATCGTGTCGTTTTCTGAATTAGAAGGAATGGTAGCAAAAACATAGCCCCACTCATCCATTTCAGCATCCTCAACGCCCATTTCCAAAAGCTCATTCAACAGAACCTTAGCCAAATCTTTTTGTTTCTCTGTCGAGGGAAAACTCATTGAGTGAGGATCGGATTCTGTATCTATTTGAACATATCTTAAAAACCGATCCGATAAGGAGTGAAGGTCCATGGGAAAAAAATTTAATGCTAAATTAAGTTTTTACTCGCTTTAATTTCTGAATCATCTTCCCTTATTGCTTCAAACACCAAATTATTTTTTTGATTTGGCAACGGTTTTGAATGCTTGTTCATCAACAAAATTTCGTAAGGAATACCTTCGGGAAAAGCTTCGCAACCTATTCGAAACGAATTTGTGTGTTTACAACGATTGCAAATTAAATCAATGGTTTCCGTCATAATTACGTTCTTTTACAATGCGGCGCGATTTCCCGATTTTTCCTTTAAAAATCGTATAAACTTATCAAAGGCTTGAGCGCGATGCGAAATGGAATTCTTTATTTCTTTTTCAACTTCGGCAAAGGATTCGCTCCAACCCTCAGGAACAAATATGGGGTCATATCCAAAACCATTGGTTCCCCTTGGAGTGAGGGCTATATTCCCTCGTACTTCCCCAGAAAAAAGAAATTCTTGTTGGCCATCGACAAAAGCAATTACCGTTTTGAAAACAGCAGACCGGTTATTTTTTCCTTCCAATTCACGAAGCAATTTCCTAGAATTGGCGGCATCGTTCTTTTCCGGACCGGCATACCGAGCAGAATAAACGCCTGGCCTACCGTTTAGCACCTCAACCTCTAATCCAGAGTCATCTGCAAACGAGGCATGGTGAATATGAGCATGTAAAAACCGTGCTTTAAGCAAGGCATTTTCCTCGAGGGTTAAGCCGTTTTCGACAATTTCCTCGGTAAGCGATAAATCCTTCAAACTTTTTAGCATCATATTGGCAGGAAGCATCGCGCTTATTTCGCGGATTTTGTTTTCGTTATGTGAGGCAAAAAATAATTTCATGCGTTGAAGAGTGATAAATACGTTGGGGATAAAGAAGAAACTGAGTAAAAGGCATCGACGGTAGCTCTGCCTTTCATCCCCATGGCATAACTGGCATCAGGATACTCAAAAAAATACCGAAGTGAAGTGTACCATTCTTCGGGATGATTCACCAGAAAACCCGTTTCCCCGTGAGAAACGATGTTTTTGTTAACGCCCACGTTCGATGCGATAGCCGGAATGCCTAGTGCCAAATACTGAAGAGCTTTAAATCCACACTTTCCTCGTGCCCACTCGTCATCGGTTAAGGGCATCAAACCCACGTCGATTTTGCTTAAATCTTTAATTTCTGTTGCGGCAATCCATGGTATAAAACGGAGATTGGGAATGGCAAAGGAGGGTTCCTGGTTAGAAATCACCACAAATTCAAAATCATATTGCAAGGAGAGCTTTTCCAAGGCAGGAAGTAACAATCGAAGGTACTCCATGGTAGAATGGCTTCCTGTCCACCCAATAACAAGTGGTTTATGCCCTTCTTTCTGATTCCTTTTCACGTGATAATTCGTGTCAATGGATGTTGGGATTACCCGCACATTCTGGTTGTATTTTAGGGCATAATTGGCGAGGTAATCGTTACCTGCGACAACCTGCGATGCCCAACGAAGGTTGTATTTAATTTTCCAATAAGCCTTTAATCGATGTATTTTTTGGTGTTGCTTACTAAAATTAGGTAACCAAATCGCATCGTCAAAATCGTAAATCACATGAATTTTATACCCTTTTGCGATTATCCATTCAAAGATTGGTGGGCCAACAGGCGAGGCCTCCCGGTGGATAAGAACTTTTTGAAAACGCCAGATAAAAGTCATCAAAAACCATCGTTTGAAGAATCCCAATACTAAATGATAGAGTTTTTGAAGGGATAATCCTTCATGATAAAAAACGTTCCATCCGCTTTGATTTAAAAACGAATAGGCTTTGATATCCCAGCCATCCGCTTCCAAGGCATGAAGGTATTGTTCGAATCGAAAACGCTGGGAGGGAGCTTGACCGAATGGATAGGGGCAAAGTATAGCGAGTCGCTTTTTTTTCATAATAACACATCATGATAAAGGGATGCATACAATTGCTGACCTTTTTCCAGGCTAAGGTTATCCAATGCAAAACGACGGATTTCCTCCGCATCAAAGCGATGAATATCAAAAGCTTTTGCCTTTTGGGGTATTTCCTCCCATTCGGTTATTACGATTCCGTTATTGTCCCCGTTTAAGTACGCCAAATTATCTCCAACTTGGGCATTGACAATTACCGGAACCCCCATCATTAAAGACTCCCCAAGTTTTACAGGAAAGGATGCCCGTTTGGAAAAACAAGGTTCAATTAAAAGGATGCTAGCGTTTGCGATGGAAAGATACGAAGGAACTTGATCATAACTTGTTGAAAGTACACGAATTGCTTGGGGTTCCTGGGCGAAGGAGAGAACGTCATCAGTGGCTTTTTTAACCTCCGTGGTAAGGATGATAAAATGCCAACGTTCATCTTTTTCTTTTAAAGCATTAAAAAACGCAATTTCTTGATCCAAACGATACCATGTACCTACCGAACCAATATGAATCAATACCTTATCCTCCTTTCTCAAGCCTAATGTTCGCCGTAAATCGTCGCGGACTATGAATGGATTAAATCGCTTCTCATCCGCACAACAAGGAATAACCGCTACCTTTTCTTCAATTTGCACAAGTGGATAGCGTTCTTTTAAGGCTAAAACCCCATTATGCGTTAAGGATACAAGGGCATGCGAATGGGTTACAAAAATGCGTTCCTTATTGATAAAATAATCGTAAACCTTGCGAAACACCCATTTCGTCTGAGGCCAAATACCTCCTTCCTTTCGTTCATCTGCCCAAAACCCACGCATGTCAAAAATAACCTTGTGGGATTTTCGAAATTTCTCAGCAATCAACATGGGCAAATAGCTGCGCACATGGATGATATCATAGGATTGGGTTCTAACTTCACGACCAACCCTCCATTGTAATCGCATTAGATCATAAAGCGTAGCCAAAATCGGGGGGTACTTCGAGTACCTCAATGCAATCCATCGGATAGGAAACTGGGCTATTCGATTTTGAATGTGCTTTTTATATTTTTTGTAAGAACTAGGTTTTTCAAAACTAATCAAGGTGAAAGCATGGCCTTCGGAGCAGAGAGAAAGCACGTAGGGTAAAATTTGAGACTGACCAAGGGGATCGCAAAGGCCATCGTAGGAAAGATAAAGAACATTGGCATTTGAATTCATTCCTTAAAAATAGGCAATATAACCAAAGTGAATTTTACCAGACCTGAAATCGATGGGATTGTTTTTCTCTATGCCTAATCCGTAGACCAAAGAAAAGATACCCGCTTTTGACCCAAGATTTGTTCCCAAGCCAAAACCATATGGATTGTCTCGTTTGTAGCTACCATTGCTTCTGTTTTCATATAAACACTGGTCGAAAAATAAAAAAACCGCTGAGTTCCTATCCAGTAAATAGCGCAATTCCATTTGGTTAACGCTTTTGGTGGTGGCTAGAAAATTCTCTTCATTGAATCCTCTTTGATTGGAAAGTCCACCAAAACGATAGCATTCGTTGGAATAAATGGTTGAGGCATTGTAGGAATCTACAGAGACGAAGTAGCGCAGCACGATGCGTTTACTAAGGGCCACGTATTGCTCCCAGGAGAGGGACAACCGGTTCGTGGGAGTAGGTGCGGTCGAATCGGGTTGGTTTTTTCGCTGTCCTACATAGGCCTCACTAACGCATTGAATTCCTTTCGTAGGGTTTGGCAAATAATCCAAGGTGCGAAAAGTGATTCCCAAACCAAACATGGTGTTACGAAACGAGGTGGTGTTCGGGAAATCAAGGTTTGAATTGGAGGCATAAAGACGGTTATTGCTTGTAAAGGAGTATAACCCTTTAACCAATAATTTATTGGATAAAGCATATTGTATGGCAAGTCCTGACTTAAGCTCCAAAAAGGTAGAATCCCTCTTGTATAATTGAAATTTAAGCTCCGTACCAAAGGAGGAATGAAAGAGAAAAGGATAGGCGAAACGCAGGTTCATTAATTGGGTGGCAGGCTTTACGCTTCGCCAGACAAAATCAAGTTGTTCGGCCCGTTTTAGGGTATTAACTAGTTTTAATTGAACATCTCCAGTGAGGCCCATTTTTTGGGAAATCGGATTGGGTTGCAGACCAATAGCGCCATTGAAGCTGCTAATTTTTGTTCCTTTAACATAAAGGTAAACCGTGACTCCATCAACTGAAAATTGATATTCTGGTGGTTTTATGATTTGGAGATAGTTTAGTTGTTTTAGTCGGGTGTAAATTTCCCCTTGTTTTTCGACCGTAAAATTGTCTCCCGATTTAAATTTAAGTTCCGCCTCCATCGCTTGGACAGACAACGATGAATCCCCTTTAATGCGAAGTTCTTTCCAAGTCATTTTCCTTCCTTTATCGATGGAAACGGATACCGTTAGCACTTGGTCTTGCTCAAAAAAATTGCTGTAGTGAAACGAGGCAAAAGGATAGCCATTGGCATGAAATTCAGCAAGCGTTTTGGTTAAAAAGGAACTGTACTCTTCCAAGGATAAGAAATCGGATTTTTTTCCTTTGGGTAACCACGCCAACCATTCAGCGTCTCCGAGAACCTTGATGCCGGCATATTTTTTCCCGAAAGTAATCCACAAAAAGTGTTTGTCTTGTATTAGGGAATCGTGAATCGTTGCTGCGAAAAAACCAACCGACGCTAATTTTATTTTTGCGTTTTCTATTTCTTGGGCAATGAGCGTTGCGTTATCCAACGAGTGGGTTTGTTGAAAGTACTTTGGCAAGGCGCTTTCTTGACTCTTGTTACTCCATCGATAGGCGATTTTAATGGATTGTGCGCAGAGGGTTGATGAAAAACAAATTATACACAGAAACAAAAGGGAAGCCCAAATAATTTTTGGGCGAAAAAAAACTTCTTTCTGCATTAAATTATGGTGTAACGGCATTCCTTTTAACATATTTTGTAACTTTATCGCCACCTGTCCCGTTGGAGGGTTTACAAACAACAAAAAAATCAACTATGAAAACGAAGGTAAAAGTTTTAACGCTATTGGCTGTTGTGGCAACTGTGATTTTATCCTCTTGCGGTGCATCTAGAAAGGCCGGTTGTGATGCTTATGGTTCTGCAAAAACAGAGGTGAAATCAAACCAATTTTCCAAATAAGCGATTTTCGTTACGTAAACAGGCGTTGAAGGTATTCGGCCATTTCGGTTTGTATTTTCAACGCCTCTTTTTTTGCCTCTTCCTCAAAGTTGGTACCCTGGCCTGCATATAGAATCGAACGAGAGGCATTTACCAACAAGCCACAAAACGCATTTGATCCAACGTTAAAAACTTCCTCCAGCGAACCTCCTTGTGCACCGATACCAGGTACTAATAAAAAATGGTCTGGAACTAAAGTTCTAATGTGCGCCAATTGTTGAGTCCGCGTTGCACCTACCACAAACATTAGGTTTTCTGGAGTACCCCACGATTTTACCTTAGAAATTACGTGGTCGTACAGTGGCTTTTCTTCTGAAACAAGGTTTTGAAAATCAAGGGCTCCATCGTTGGAAGTAAGCCCCAAAACAATGGCCCATTTCCCTTTGAATTGTAGGAAGGGCTCTACGCTATCCTTCCCCATGTAGGGCGCCACCGTAACGGCATCGCAGGGTAAGGCCTCGAAGAATGTTTTGGCATATGCCGTGGAAGTATTTCCAATATCGCCTCTTTTAGCATCCGCAATAATAAAGCAGTCCTTAGGAATGTATCGTATGGTTTTTTCTAAAGATTCCCAACCCTTCACCCCTTGGGCCTCATAAAAAGCAGTATTGGGTTTGAATGCAACAGCAAAAGGAGCGGTAGCATCAATAATTCGCTTATTAAATTCAAAAATAGGATCCTCTAAGTTTCTTAAATGAGCAGGTATTTTTTCTAAGACAGGATCTAATCCAACACACAAAAACGATTGTTTTTTACGAATTTGATGAACTAGTTCGTCGCGGGTCATGCTTCTTGTCCTTTTAGTTTTTCGGCATTTTCTGCCATTCTCAAGGCATCAATAAGTTCTTGAATGTCCCCATTCATAAAGGAAGATAAATTGTACATCGTTTTATTGATTCGATGGTCAGTTATGCGACCTTGTGGATAATTATACGTTCGAATTTTAGCGGATCGGTCACCGGTCGATACAAGGGTTTTTCGCTGGGCAGCGCGTTCATTATGCACACGATCAAGTTCCGCTTGATAAAGCCTGGAGCGTAATACCGAAATGGCTTGTTCCAAGTTTTTATGTTGAGATCGGCCATCTTGACACTCAACAACCACCCCGGTTGGGATGTGGGTTAATCGAATGGCAGACTCGGTTTTATTGATATGCTGGCCTCCTGCACCCGAGGCACGGAAGGTATCCTTACGAACATCGTTCATGTCGAGCTTGAAATCTACCTCTTCAGCCTCTGGTAAAACGGCTACCGTAATGGCGGAGGTATGCACCCGTCCTTGTGATTCGGTTTCAGGAACACGTTGCACGCGATGAACACCAGATTCGAATTTCAAGGCTCCATAAATGCCAGCACCCGTAACTTGCATGGAAATTTCTTTAAACCCTTTTGTTGTTCCTTCTGAAGAATTAATTACCTCCACTTGCCAGCCCATTTCTTTAAAGTACATGGTGTACATTCGGAAAATATCTTCTACAAAAATACATGCCTCGTCTCCCCCAGTTCCAGCGCGTAATTCCACGATGGCATTTTTGTCATCTTCCGGATCCTTTGGAATCAACATGAGTTTGATTTCTTCTTCCAATACTGGCCGTTCTTGCTCTAATGAATCGATCTCCTCTTTTGCCATTTCACGCATTTCAGGATCGGTTTCTTGTTCGAGTAATGCTTTACCGGAGCTTAAATTGGATAGAACATTTGAATAACGCTTGTAATAACTTTCGAGTTCTTCCAATTCGCGATATTCCTTGCTCAATTTAACAAATCGATCCATATCAGAAATGATATCCGGGTCAGTAATCATTTTCCCAACCTCTATAAATCGGAAATGAATGGCCTCAAGTTTAGAAAGTAAATCGCTCATGAAAAGTATCGACGCAAAGGTACGTAAGTTAAATTAATTAAATGACTACCCCTTGTATCTGTGGCGCATGATCACTTTTAAAGCCTCCCGTTGTAAAATATTCCAGGCAATTGTGCTTTCGAAAGATTGGTTTTCTCGTGCAGTACGGACTGCTTGTTCCGGCACGTCTACCCGATATAAAAACGCCTGGTAAGCACGGGAATCCGAAGTGACCAAGACATTGGCTAAAGCACTATGGAAAACTTCAAGCGACATTTTAGAAACTGGAGGCAGGACAACACCTGAAAGTTGAGCATCTTTCATAAGTTGTTCCCAAAGTCGGTACAGCCCCTCCTCTTGGGAAAGAGGATATAAAGCACGATTCAATTCAGGAAGTAAATCAAATACCTTCGATTCGCTCAAGGCTACAGGCTAAAATGTTAAAAAAATCAGTGACAAAATATTTCTTACTAACTTAAATAGAAAAGCATCAAAAGTATAAAATTATGTTAGTAAAATTGTATTCTAGCAGTGTCTTTGGAATCACTGCAACCACGATAACCGTTGAAGTAAATATTGACAATGGCCTAAATTTTTATTTGGTTGGCCTACCGGATAATGCCGTCAAAGAAAGTCAACAAAGAATTAGGGCAAGCTTTAAAAACAACGGGTACCATTTCCCAGGAAAAGAAATAACGGTCAATTTAGCCCCCGCGGACATTCGAAAGGAGGGTTCCGTATTTGATTTGCCGATTGCTTTGGGCATCCTTTCTGCAAGCAACCAACTGAATCCCACCCATTTGTCGGAATACGTTATCGTCGGTGAGCTATCGTTAGATGGATCGCTACAGGCTACGCGGGGTGTTTTAGCCATTGCATTGCAGGCCAAGGAAGAGGGGTTCAAAGGCGTAATCGTACCAGAAAGCAATGCTTCGGAAGCGGCGGTGATCGAAGGGTTAGAAGTTTTTGGATTGGCTACCTTGAAACAAGTGGTGGATTTTTTAAACAATCCTTCGAGCGCCATGCCAACCAAGGCACCGGCCATAAATGCCTACGAAAATGCATCCTTTGAAATTCCCGTTGATTTTAAAGAAGTAAAGGGTCAGTTTTCCGTAAAACGCGCTTTTGAAATTGCAGCTGCGGGAGGGCATAACATAATTCTAATTGGCCCTCCGGGTTCAGGAAAATCAATGTTAGCGAAACGGTTCCCTACCCTACTCCCAAGCATGAGTTTGGAGGAGGCATTAGAAACAACGAAAATTCATAGCGTTGCCGGTAAAATAAAACATGCGGGAGGGTTGATTCGACAACGGCCCTTTCGCAAACCACATCATACGATTTCAGATATAGGCTTGATAGGTGGAGGAAGTTATCCCCAACCGGGCGAAATTTCTTTGGCCCATAACGGCGTTTTGTTCTTGGATGAACTACCTGAATACAAACGCGCTGTTTTAGAAGTTTTGAGGCAACCTTTGGAGGATCGAACGGTGAACATTTCCCGGGCTAAATTCAGCATCGAATACCCTGCTGGTTTTATGTTAATCGCAGCGATGAATCCCTGTCCGTGTGGATATTTGAATCACCCTGAGAAAGGTTGTTCATGTGGTCCGGGGATGGTAGATCGTTATTTAAATAAAATATCGGGGCCTTTGCTGGATAGAATTGATATGCACATTGAAGTACAGCCGGTTAAGTATGAAGAACTGACAGGATCAATGCCTGAAGAAGACAGCCAATCCATTCGGGTCCGCGTCGAGAGGGCAAGTCAGCGACAAAAGGTGCGATTTAAGGCTTCCTTTGCACACAATAATGCCCAGATGAGTCGGAGCGAAATCGAACGTTATTGCGCGTTGGATGAACACTCCCAAGCCTTGTTAAAACAAGCGATGGTGCTTACAGGGCTTTCAGCTAGAGCCTACGATCGGATCCTGAAAGTAGCGAGGACCATTGCCGATTTGGGCGAAAGTGAAGCTATACGCTCTGAACACATCGCCGAAGCGATACAATACCGAAGCTTGGATAAAAGCCGATTGGGAGGGTGAGGGGTGATAACGCTAAGCAGAATTAATTCTCATTTTCGTAACGAAACTATATTGGCTCATTTTCTTAAGTTATGCGAAATAATTTATTATTGCTTTTTATGGGCACTTATCTTTTGCCCTGGGTACAAAAACCCTTGGTTTTAAATAAGCACAAAACACATTTTTTTTCAGTTCGGGGCAATGCATTATTTGCTTCAGCTTATGAAACTAGCAATGCAGATTATCAGTCTTACTTGACTTGGCTGCAAAACAATGAGGGTCAAGAAGCCTACAAAAAAGCGTTTCCTGATACGAATGTTTGGGTATCAGGCAAAGATTATCGTGAGAAATTCAAAACCTATTATTTTTCACATCCGGCCTACAGAAACTACCCTGTGGTGGGTTTATCGTATGAGCAAGCAAGTGCTTATTGCCAGTGGCTTACCAAAATATGGAATGATCGATTACCCGATAAAAACATAAAAAAAGTCGTTTTTCGGCTTCCTACGGAAAGCGAATGGGAAACTGCTGCTTATGGTGGAATGGGTCAGGGAAATGTATATCCGTGGGGAAGTGATCGTATTGATGTGGATTATGTAACCCACAAAAATCCCATTCTCGCAAATTACAGGCGCTCGAGCAACGATTATATGGGTGTTGCAGGAAGTTTAACCTATGGCATGGATGTTACCACTGCTGTCAAGACCTTTACTCCAAATGCCTTTGGATTATATCAAATGGCGGGAAATGTCGCAGAATTAGTTCAAGAAAAAGGCATTTTAAAAGGGGGATCGTGGGGGGACCCTTCCTATAAATTAACCATTCCCTATCGCGATACCTTGAAAACCACAACCTCATGTTTTGTTGGATTTAGAGTATTTGCAGAAATTGAGGCTTTCCAAAAAAAGGAGAATCGAATGAAGATTTCAGCGAAACAACTGGAGAAAACTACAACGCGAGTTATCTATACCCCAGGAATGATATATAATTTCGAAGTATCCAATGCTTTTTATTTGAGCTTTTTGGAATCCTTGGATTCCAATGAACGAAAAAAACACCAACCCGTTGATTCTCTTTGGAGCAAAGAAACGGATGAACTAGTGTATCAACATTACACAGAACAATTTCCGAATCATCCGGTAGTAAACATAGAAAAACAAAGTATGATTGCATTTTGTGCTTGGTTAGAAAAGAAATACAACTTGGATCCTAAGCGAACCTGGAACAAAGTTTCCATACGCCTTCCGAGTAAAAATGAATGGACTCTTTCGGTCTCCAATGGAGAACCGCAAAAACACTTTATTTGGAGGTATCCAAGCGACCGCGATGCACATGGAGAATTCCTATTAAATTTCAATCCTTTACCGAGCATAACTCCTTTTGACATAGAAGCATATTTATATTCCATCTCATATAAGGAAGACCAGAGGGAAAACCTATTGAAAAGCCGTCAATATGATGGTTATTGCTTAACAGCGCCCGTTAATAGCTTTTCTCAAAAGGGAATTAATATTCAGAATATTCATGGGAATGTTGGTGAGGCTTTGGCAGATACTGATGTTATAATTGGTGGTTCTTTTGCAAGCATTTTAGAACATTGCATGGCTCCAACAAACTATGAGAAGTACGAAGAAAAAATCAACCTTCCATCACCTTATGTTGGTTTTAGATTTTTCATGGAAGTACTAGAGCCTTAAAATTCAGTACCTTTGAGAAAAGTACTGCATGAAATCAATTCTAATTTTACTCTTTTTATCACCCTTTTTCCTATTCTGCCAATTCCAAATCGGACATACTACCCTTACCTTTAACGACCCTACACGAAGCGGTGGTTTTGGTTCCGGTGGAGGGCCCGGCCGTCAAATTCAAACGGAGGTTTATTACCCCTCCTACACAGCCGGGGAAAACACACCCGTCGCCACCTTTCCGGATTTCCCCGTAATCGTTTTTGGCCACGGGTTTGACATGGGGAGGGATGCTTACCAAAACAATTGAGAC
>Ga0102831_1000654_pt1 | contig 15585 bp, 23 predicted proteins | sample ColrivemetaGS747_FD_84508 | JGI IMG/M metagenome (GOLD analysis project Ga0102831, IMG submission 84508) | Estuarine microbial communities from the Columbia River estuary - Freshwater metaG S.747 | ecosystem: Environmental > Aquatic > Marine > Intertidal zone > Estuary | place: USA: Columbia...
GTAGCCATCTGTGCTAAAAAAACACCCTCATCCTTGCTTGACTTGCGTAGGTTACATGCCTTGCACAACACTTGAAGATTCTCTAGATCATGGGTGCCACCCACCTTGCGTGGGATGATGTGGTCAATATGCAATGGTTCTTCATCGCTACCACAGTAACGACAGATGCGTCCATCTCTATCGAACACTCGCTGCTTATGAACTCTATAGCGTCTTGAGTTCAGCTTGTCTAATGCCATCCGTACTTACTCCAATGATCTAATGCAATGCATGGCTCACCATATCTGTTGCCTATGTATGACAGACCCCATCGTACCTGAGACCATCCATCCTGAGTAGCAAGCCATTCACTATTACCTTGAGGAATACCTACATGCGATCCATTAACAGCTTTAGGATTCCAATTAGATTCATGTGTATAGAGCTTTAATAAGCAGTTATATTCTTTATAGTTAAAGTCTAATAGATAGAGAGAATAAGTCTTATAGTCTATGTAGTTAGTTTGTTGCACTGGTTCAGAGCTACCTGCATCAGGCATACTGCATAGAGCTATCCCAATAGCTACTAGCACCCCGCAAGCTACGCCCCGAAGGGGCTTGCGGTGAGCCTTTGAGAGGCTCTGCGCCGTTAGCGTACCATGGCTGTCAAACTCATTACTATAAGTGCTGGTCAGAGCGGTGTTTCTATTCACAAGAACCTCCTGTGGATAACTATGTGGATAACTATTTAGGGTCTTTGCCCCATCCAGTTCCTTTGAAGATTGCCCCTACTGGACTGATTACTTTAATCATAGGTTCATTACAATAAGTACATAGAACTGTTGGTTTGTCGTGCCAGCCATGATGCAGTTCATTCTTTAATCCGCATCTTCCACATTTGTAATCGTAGGCTGGCATGTAAGGCATCTCCCAATCATCCATGAACCACAGCTGCATCGCTCGATGTCAGTCTCTTTAGGTTCTTTATCTAAGTGTCCGTATTTTAATATGAGTAGTGGCAAGAGATCAGCTAATCGGATGATGCAGGCATATTCACCAGCATCTTCTCCCTGCCCATTTAGCCGTATGACTCCGAATCCCAATTCCCCCGAAATGGATGTCCGAGCCTTTAATTGCTTTATGTACGCAAGCGGTTGAAATCCAGCGCGGGCTTTGACTTCAACATCGAATGGCACATTGACAATATCCTTGCCACTACCCCTTCCCACACATGCGCCCTGCCACTGAGTCGATAGGTACTCAGCCACAACTCGCTCTGTGCGAAAACCTCTGTGTTTCCTGTGCTGACTAATGATTCATCCCAGCCATGTAACCCATTGCAATCCCGCCAATGAATAAAGCCAATGTCAGAATCATGAGTAGCGTTTCCTTATCCATTGACTGCCCTGCACTTGTTACACGACCAAGTGCCAGCAACTACTACACCTGCTTCGATTCTTGCAGTGATCGTAATGTCAGAAGCCAGTGTTGGTTCATTGCATAATTGGCAATTAACTGTGTCAATCATAGGTACATCTTCCACATTAACCCAGCCGTCAGCTGTGTGAAACTCTGCATACCCCATTATACCCTCGCCTTCTGTGGTTCCCACTTGCCAGAACTACTCAAGTTATACCAATGCGTTGGACACTTATCCATCCCACCACTTTGACCCTTGGTGGCACAGAAGAATCCTGCCCAGTCTTTACCAGTCTTAGCAGAATGACCAGTGCGCCATTCCATGTGACCATGATTACAACTAGGTGCATCCATAGCTTCAGCAGTACCTAGAATCTCAGTCACTGTTGCCATTGCAGTCTCCAGAGTTACTGGAGCTAGTGTGGTCTTGACAGATGCTCCAATAGGTGTTGTCCAGTAATCGACATCGCCTTCTTTGATGTCCTGTGGTGCTGGTTTCTGTTGATCCTTAACTACTTTAAGTGCAGGATGATTAGGTGCAACTTTGCTCATTTCTTCTCTGCTAGGACGCTTTCCTTTAGGAGCATAACCCGCATTTGCAAGTGCTCTGCCAATTGCAGATGTCTCGCAATTCTCCAGTGCAGAAGTTTGATTGACCCCGCGAGTGCTAACTGTCTCTTCCGCGTACCCTGTTGCCCATGCGATGCTATCTTGGCTAGTCTTATAGAGATATGCCTTAACGATATATCTACTAACTTCCACAACTTCCAACTCAGTGCTAATACGAAAATCTGGATAGTCCTTAATAAACTTTTCAAGTCGAACCTCCACTGGTTCATAATCGGCTAAATTAAACATAAAGTTCATTCTCCTCTGTAGCTAGTTGCCCCATTAGAGCAATATAGGCTGCTCCATCGATGTAATTATCTGGCTTATCGACTGTGCCTGAACTGGCTCTGGCAATCTTGATGAGCGCGAGTATTGCACAGACTTGATAGTCCTCGACTGGGTGCTGTAGGTATGCACTAATGAGCATTGCTGCGTGTTGCATGTTATCTGCTGGATGGCCGTAGTCGTTAAGACCACGATCTTGAATGATGTCCGTTGCACTCTGTAGAATCTCCTGATATTTCATTCTTGCCAGAAATCTGCTCGATTGACTGCTCTGCCTTTGTGCCATCCATCGCGATGCCCGCGATCATAGGCCTCTTTGTAGGATTGTAACGCCCATATAATAAAGCTAATGCTTGCCCCAATAAGGCAGATAATAAGCAACTTTTCGTTATTTGTCATTATGCACCCACCTTCTCAGTGCAGTGTTCGCACCGACCAAGAAAGTCACCCTTATTATTTTTAGGAGGCATGTTGCAAACCACGCAACCTGCAACATAGACCTTAGTACCTGATTCAAGTGTTTTGATAAATAGTGAAGCTGTAGTCATTTTTGTACCTATCTGTGCCAATGCCCTCGATTGGCTACAGGATTAGTGTTGCACAATGCCCAGACTAATCAAGCACATTTTGATAACGATATGGTAACAATTTTAATAGTACCTTAACGACCCTAAAGGTACTATTAGGCGTAGAGCTTTCCATACAAAGTAAATGACCCATCCTTGTTTATAGGCACTAACATCGGGCTAACGCGGTCTCCATAGGTCTCAATGACTGCCACGCTCATCTGCCAATTAGCACTCCCAGCCTTCAAATAAGAGGCTTTCTTCTTGTCCATGACATTTCCTGCCTCTAAGCCCCAAAGAGTCCTGTATGAGGCTCCTATGCCCTCTGTGAAGGCACTAATGCCTGCTCTGTGCGTGTGACCACAGACTACAGACTTGCCGAACTTCTTAGCCAGCCCAAGAGCTGTAAGTCCAGCATTAGAGTTCATTGATCCTTCATCGCCATGGACTAAGACCCATCCCTTGTGAAACTCGAATGGTCTTTTATGGAAGCGGATTCCGAGTCCGGCAAAGTCCATAAACTTTGCGTATTCCAGTTCTGGTAATCCGATGAGGCTAGGTGCGCGTAATAGTGTGTGGTATAGGCGGTCTGTGTGATTGCTACGAGTGACATCTGTTGTGCCGAGTTCATAGAGAATATCCTGAGCAAGGCTTCTGTCAGCATCTAGCGTCCCTTCCCACTCCAACTTAGTACCCTGCGCCCAGCGAGACTGGCTCTGCATATCTAGCTCATCGCCTGTGTTTAGGATAAGGTCGAACTTCTCGCGCTTTACTAACTTAATAAGATTCTTTACAGCTGCTTCGTGATGGTACGGGATTTGTAAATCCGATATAACAAGATAGCGGGCTTTAATCATCGTCCTCATCTTCGTAGTTGCCGAACTTCTCTGGATCGACAGGGTCAGGTAATATCCATGCTGGATAAGATTGAGGTTCGGTAATCATAAACATGGCTACATCTTCTTTGAAGCCTGCTCGCTTAAGACTACAGAAATACTCATATAACCCTATGCAGTAAGCATCAAGTTTTGAGTAGCCTTGATCCTGTAATGCTTGGGTTGCTTTTCTTGCCATAGCAGAATATTACCTGTCTAGTAAGATGTTATAGATTTCATCAACTCGCGTGTTGAGTCTTTTAATCTCAGACAACAGATGAGTAATGACATACCCAGACAGACCACCAATGATTGCTAGTGTTGCTAGGTAGAGTGTGAAGAAGTCAGATTGTGTCACTTTTTAATTCCTAGTGCAGGGTCATTGCTGTTAAGAAAGCGCAATACTGGTGGAAGGATGGATGCAACACCTGCTGCAATAAGAGCTTTAGGGTCAGTGACTCCAGCTGCTGCCATTGAGATTACTGCTACTAAGAAGGCTCTAGCCCAAGAACCTGCTGCTGTCTTTAGTTCATTCATTGACTTGCTCCTAACATAGGTACTTGAAAAAAAGCACCATCATTGTCAGCTTCTTGCGAAAACGAGACATGACAGTGGTGGTTGTGTTTGTTTGAACCCTCGTATGTTCGCCAAGCCCAAGCCTTCTTGCTTGAGGCGATACGACCATCAAAGATAATGTAGGTAATGCGCTTTTCTCTTTTAGACTTGCATAAGAGACGAATCTGATCTGCAATATCTGGCATGAGGTCTGGCTTACTCCGACCACTGACATCACGATCCACATCGATGGCACGAACCCAGCCATTAGCATCGGGATTATGATCGCTAGGGCGAGCTGCGTGTCGAGTATCACCGATCCAGCCATCCGATGTGCGGTCACGACTTGGGTATGAATCATCGAACTGCTCTCGTAGCTGACTTGCAGCTTTAGATAATCTTGGCTTCATGAGCAATTATCTTAGTCAAGTGTTCCACTTATAGCCCTAGTGCCTTCAAATCGTCAGTAGTCAAACCAAGTGCAGCAAGTTTTGCTTGTGCTGCTGCTTTGTTTTCTGCATCAGATTTGACCTTAGCCTTTGCTGCATCCTCGGCATCTTGCAAGGCTTTAACGCTTGCCTCGAACTCAGCAACTTCATCAGCAGTTAAGTCAATGAGAGTTTCTTCGCCTGTTTCAACATTAACACTTAGTTTTTGTAATTTAGTCATTTTATGATTCTCCATATAGGTAGCAAGTTCCTGTTAAAGTTCCGCCTGATGCGGTTACATCAATGCGAGTAATTGCAGCAGAACCAGCGTAACCACCGAAACCAGTAGTCTGGATTTGTTGCGGTACTGTGTTGTCATAACTCTTGCCGTGCCAGTCATAAAATGTGTTTCCTCCATTTGTATAGTTATAAACACGCAACCACCCACGGCCTGCAGTTTGTATCGCTAAACCACCAAATTGACCGCCAAATGCATTGTTTGCGCTAGTTCCACCCATCATTGAGGTTTGACTGTTACCATCTGCAGCATCAACTGCGATGTTAGTTCCTTGTGATTTGATGCGCAATGTTTGGAACTCGTAATTCGTGCCTGAATCGTTATTGAGTTTCATTGTGGCAAATGTTCCACCAGCAGATGCTTGGAAGTTACGCCATACCAAAAGAAGATTTTTATATGATCCGCTAATTGATGTAAAGTTAAAAGATGCTGCAGCAGAAGGACTAGCAGTTGAAAGTAATGTTAATCCACCGCCTGCTGCTACCGCAGCCCATTTCAATCCTGTTGCAGCAGTGCTGTCAGCTGTAAGGACTGTGTCATTTGCGCCAACAGCAAGTCTAGATGGAGTAGATGCAGCAGTTGCTCCGATGATGTCACCTTTAGCAGTGACGATTGAGTTCTGTATAGCGTTTGGATCATCAAGGGAAACCCAAGCTGCACCTGTGTAGATTTCAACCACATCGGTGTCTTTAAGGTATGTGACCATTCCTTCTGCGAGAACGCTTGCAAGAGCAGTTGTACGCGCTGCTGCACTAGCAAAGACCATAACTGTCTGTTGCTGTAGATAAGTATTAACATCGCTAGCTGACAGCACATCTCCTGTGCTAAACAGCTTGTAGCCTGCTCCTGCCATTATTGCTCCTTAGTAACTAAAAGACGATACCCCAAGGATACCGTATTGTGTCGAATTGAGAATGAATGCATCGATAATTGGTTCAGCTGTGGTGAAATTGACTTTCCATGAATCTGGTCTGATTTGCATTGCCACGCCAAATATCTGCTGAGTTTTTGACAAGGTTGTATTAGATGGCTGACTGGTTGTGACAGTGATTGGATCAAAGAAGTCAAGTCCAAGGCCTGCAATAGTGCCCGCATCATAGTTATCCTGCTGTAAATCAAGGGTGAGGCTATCTACTCGCACTACTGTGTCTTTGCGAGAGGCTACGAATGCTTGAGCATATTGCAGAGCTACAGCATCGGTCTGCATAAGTAGGCCAGATTGATTATAAGAATGGGTAAAATACTGAGCAATGGAAGCGGCATCTGAGACTGTCTGCACTGTGCCACCCGTACGGGTGACAGTTGCTAGGTTATAAATCTGAGTATCGTCAAAGACCCACTTAACATCAAAGTAACCAATGCCAGTGCCATCATCATTGAACACCACTGGAGTGCCACCAATAGAACCCGCTGTGACAGCACGATCTTGGAATACTGCCTTGCCATCTGCTCCCATATAGACAGCCCCATACTCAGTCGTAGCAACTGTCTGCATAGCTGATAAGGCTGTTCTTTGAGTGCCAGGGTCTGCCTGCACTGTGGTCTGTCCTGTGTCAATATCGCGCATAGATGCAGGCCAGCCGATTGTGTCTAGAATCTTGGTCATTCTTGAGCCAGTAGTTTCGCCTGCTGTTGCTCCAGTGACTCCAAAGAATTGAGCGTTTTGGAATAAACGGAATCCATCTACAGCTGTGATAGTTGTATAAACCAAGTCACCAGTGAACTTAGGAGTGCTGGTGTTGTAACCAGTAATGTAACCTGCATAGATTGGGTAAGTTACTCCCAAGTAGGTTGCAGTAATAGCAATTTTGCGCATAGGGCTTAGATATGTGTAATAAGGACTGGCAGGGTTCTGTGGATTGAACGCACCTGTTTGGTCAAGAATGCGGACGGATGCAGTACCAGTATTGAACTGTTCGGCCGATAGTTGTCTGCCTCTATTGGTTGAGATTGTATCTACTAGGTCAGAGACATCCACAATTAGAGCTGTGGCATCGGCTAAGACATCAAGGCTTCCCAGTTGGGACTGATCTAAGATAAATGGGTTGCCAAAGGTTGCTCCAGTAGAGAAGTTTATAATTACATTGATTACTGGCCGACTCATAAGGCTCCAGCAGTTGTGATGTAATCCCCTTGCTTATTAAGCCTAATAATTGTGTCTTGAATGAGACCAGATAGCTCATCTGGATTGGCAATAGTGTTGGCATAGATTTTAATATCATAATTACGATCACCCTGTTGATTAGGGTTATATGTAATGCCAGCACCAGATGTAACACCATTAGGAAAACCATTGCTGTAATTTCTGTCTGGGTTTTGGCCAGGGTTGTAATCTACTCCAGGTATGCCTACGGGTGGAATGGGTTTGCCAAGTATAGGACTTACAGGGCTAACAGGCACAACAGGTGCAACTGGGTTAGTTACACTTGGAGTCTTGCCATTATTAATAATAGTCAAAAGGCGAATAGCTTCATTTAGATTAGCTAGGTTAATTAAATCTTTAGGCAGTAATGTGTCAAGGATTGACTTAATATCAGCCAATTTAAGGCTTTGATTTTGTAAGGCTCCTAGAATAAGCAAGTCTTTGTTTAGCTTGTTAGTAGCAGCAGTAATGGCTGCTTCATCCTTAGAAGCTATGGCATCTTCAAGAGCAATAATGTCTTGCTTAATCTTTAGGCGAGTAATGTCATTAGTAATGGCTAGAAGTTGAGCTTGAGAGGTTACTTTGCCTAACTGGTCAGCCTGATTAATCATTGCAGCGTTAAGTTGGATTTTATCCATGTCAAAGACATCTGTGCCCTTGTTAAGGGCTAGATTAGCTTTGTCAAGAATTGCCTGAGACTTTTTATCAGCAAGAATTTTGGCCTGTGCTGCTGCTTGCTCTTTAGTTAAAGCTGTTACTTTCTTTTGAGTTGCTAGATAAGTGCCAGCCTGAATAGGGTTCTTTTGCGCTGCTACTTCAGCAATCTGTCTTGCTTTACGACCTGCCTCATTAAGAAGTGTTATGTAACTGCCAAGAATAGGAATGGCTTGAACTATTGCTGCGCCGTTTAGACCACCAAGCCCAGGAATGTTTTTGATTGAATTGGTTAAGATGCCAATGCCACGAATTACATCGGCAGTATAAGTGGCTAAGTCCTGCATACTCTTTGCTAGGTTATCGACAGTTTTATCATCGCTGAGCGTAGTTAAAGCATCAATGATTCCAGTACCAATAATTTCTTTTACATTGGCAGATGCAACACCAAGTTTAGCCATTGATCCTGCAAAGGTTGCAGCAGATTCAGCAGCTGCGCCCTTAAAGGTTTTGGCTAATTGATTTGTGACATCTTGGAAAGATTTAGTCTTAAGGTCTGCTTTAGATATGCCTACACCTAATTTAGAAAGTGCAGTGTTGTTTCCAAGATAAGCCTTACTCAAGGCTCCAGTTACGGCAGATAAATCTTTGCCTGTTGCTGCGCTAATATCTAGCGCAATGCCCATCAATCTTTGTGTTTGTGCAGTGTCTTTAGTTGCTATTGCTAGAGTCTGATATGCAGGACGCAATAAATCATCGACTACACCGAACTCAGTCTGTAGTCTTTGAATGTAAGATTCAGCACTTGCTGCATCGCGTTCTAAGCCGACATTTTTAAGAGCTAGGGCTAATTGCTTCTGAGCTTTCTGGTCGGCTGCTGCTGCTTTAACTGAGGCTTTGGCATAACCAAGAACGGCAGCAGTACCAAAAGCAACTCCAAAAGTTTTGGCTAGGCTTTTAGCCGATTTACTAAGTTTGTCTGTTGCGCTTTCCGCTTGCTTAAAAGCCTTTTTGCCAGTAAATTCTGCTGCGACATCAATTAAAATAGTCATGCTGTTGCCTTCTTAAAGTCGCTGTTTGCCTTTTCAATAGCTCTTAGAACGCCATCTCTTGCTGCGCCTCTATCTTCATCATAGGCACGAAAGAGAACAGCACCTTGCTCTTTACCTTGACCCTTAAACTCTGAGGCATACTTGCTTCTTTGATTCTGAACAAAGCGGCTATTGGGAGTCTTGCGACCCATAGTTTCATATATTGCACCAGCTGCAGTCTTATTTAATAAACGCGCTAATGATCTAAAGCCTCTAGAGTTAGCCTTAGATGGAGTGGTCTTATATGAGATGCCTGATTTAACAGAACGAGAATCAAAGAGAGGAAACTTGCCAGTGTAATTATCTCGACTGCGCCATCCGCTAAGGATTGAGCCGTTGTCTGGCACATACCCTCTAGCAACCTTCACAACGGGTTTTAAGGCTGTTGCAATCTCTTTTGGCATCTGCTTAGCCAAGTCTGGAGTATAAGCGCGTAGAGCCTTACGGAGTTCAATACCGCCCTTTACGCTTACTGGCATCCTGAATCTCCTTTGCTTCATCTTTGAGACCCTTCAACAAGGCTTGGAGCATTATTGGGTCTAACTCTAACAACTGCTGTGGCGCGATTCCCAACCTAATGCTCAAGCGAGCTATTAAGTAGGTGAATGGATAATCGCGCTTTAAGCTAAAGGGTCTGAGTCAAGTACCTCAACACTCTTAAGTGTCTCAATAAACTCAATCCCAAACGGCTTAACAGTTTCACCTGATCTGCGTGTGATTTCCCATGCTAACCAATAAACATCCGTCTGCTTTTCTTCTTCTCGAAAAGCGCGATGGAAACCCTTTTTAGCGAATAACTCGAATGAATACTCCACTGCTGGAGTAATCTCACCCTCGATAACGCTTCCGTCTGTTCGAACTATCTTCAGTCTTGCCATGAGCAGCCCCTTTATTTAGTTAGATTATGACCAAGTACCTGTAGAAGCAAGAGTTGTCTTGCTGTTACATGTGAAGGTAATGTCAATCATTCCTTCATCGCCAACTGCACCATTGATGTCAGTTAGGTTATCTACGAAGATTGTACCTGAGTAAAGCTGGTTTGTTGCTGATACAGCGGCATCAGAAGTCTGAATTGCCTGCCATGCAACAGTTGTGCCGAAAGCAGCCTGAAGTGTTGCTAGAACATTTGCAGAAGCTGTGTCGTTTAGGAATGAAACTGTGATTGTGTCTGCTGCTAGGCCTGCAACGAACTTATGAGCTGTATCGCCCATTGCTGTTACTTCTAGAGCATCTACTTGACGAGCAAGGCTGAATGCAGTTACATGGTCTGAAAGATTGATTGTGGCAACCTTAAAGCCTACTTTATTGTTTAAGAAAATTGCCATTGATTATTCCTCATCTTTCTTGGTTGATACTGGCTTTTGTGCTGGTTCGCTGACTTGACCAATCTTTTTCAAGAAGGCCAAATCCTCTGGTGTTAGTGACATGTTAGCTCCAACTTGTTAGGATTGATACGGACATCTCGCAACTGAGTAGGTCTCCCGAAGCAGCATTGAGAACGCTAGGTGCGCTTATCGCGCTTACATTATAGGTCAAAGTAGATGCAGCAAGTAAGTTAAACACTCGCACTACGAAATCTTCTATCCCGTTAAGGTTGCCTTCATTATCAAATAAAGGCGTAGTAATAATAATCTTAAAGTTAGCCAGTGGGCTTACTGTATTACGAGCATTATTGCTAGGAGTCACATATGGATCATCAGGACTAACGATAACTGAGTTAGCCAGCACAGTGGCAGGCGGGAATGCAAAGGTCTGGTATTTAGTGTTATCGACTAAGGCTGTGGCTAGTGTCGTTCTAAGAGTAGTGAGAGCAACTGTCATTATCCCACCATCGAGCGTGGGTCGAGTGCATGTGCTATCAATCCTCGCACCTTAGCGAGAAGCTGTGCGCTCATTCGGTAAGGGGAAGGCTGGAAATCGACAAGGTTACTGCCTGAAAGGGTCGCAGTACGCGCTTGCCATATTTCAACAGCGATCATCAAAGCTGCGTTCTGCACTGCTGTATCAACTGTCCAGTCTGTATAAGACTCTGGAGCAACAGTGCCATAAGGCTCTATTGGATGATACTTCACAGTTGTGGTGTGGGTAGTTGCCATGCTGATTGAATAATCGCCGATTGCCGTGATGGTCTTAGTGCCAGCGTATTTTGTACCACAGTTAGAAACAGTTACAGATTCTCCAACATAAAAAATATCTCTAACTGGAATGTCAAAGTAAAGAGTGCCAATGCTAGGAACATTGCTGTGAGCTACTGCATATTGATTAGGAGTCCAAAGCATTGGAATTAGGACTACATCTGAAGCATCACACACTTCCTGAAGGGTTGCGTCTGGATACAAAGTACCGACTCCGAGAGTTGTGCGGAGTTCTGCGACTGTTGTAAGAGACATCCCATTCCTTTCTTAAGACTAAGAGGGGCTGAGGGCTACAGCCCCTCTTAGTGACTTAGATTCGCTAATTAAGCGATGTTGAACTTGCGGATTGCAAGTGGGTTCTTGATTGCTACTGCAAGGTAGCCATAGACAGCGATTTCAACCTGTCCTGAACCTAGAACCTGAACCTGCAAGCGAGTTGTAGGTGATTCGTAAGTTGTGTAAGCATCTGGAGAAACGATGTAGCTTGAGTTGTCGATAAGGCCACTCACGCCGATGTTTGGATCAACGTAAAGGTTGAGGCCAAGGATTGAGCCAGTCAAGGCTGAAGGAACAACTGCGCCTGAAGCGTTCATTGGCATTGCAGCTGTGTAGAGGCTGCGACCAGTTGTGTCAGCAAAGCCCATGAAGGCAGCCCATGTGTCTGTTGAACCGATGATGTTGCGAGCGAACTGGCCTGTGCCCTTGTAAGCAGCAGCAGTTTCTGTTGCTACGAATGCTTGGTATCCAGCAGCGTTAGCAGTTGTTGTTGCTGTTGCAACTGTACCGCCTGCAAGAAGTGCTGCAATTACTGCTGCATCTGTTGCGTTAGCATATGCGTTTGTAAGGTTCTTAATCATTTCATCATAGAACAGTGGAGCAGAGCGATCTAGAAGCTCCCATGAAACTGTCTGCATTCCAGCGAACTTATTTACGTTCACTGTTAGGTAATCTGAAGTGATACCTGTTTCAGTTGTTGTCTGTCCTTCATTGACATCTCCAGCAGCAGCATTACCTGTAACGCGTGGAATTGTAAAACTAAGTCCTGATGCAGGTAGCGCACCTCGTGAGCCAGCTTCAATTGCAGCTCTTGATGTCACCTGATTAGTAATGAACTCGTTCATGTGTGGAGCAAGTGTTAGACCTGTGTTAGTAGATGTATCATCATCTGCTGCACGGATAATACGGCGTGATTCATCTGAACCAGTCGCTGCCTTGATTGAGTGTTCTAGATATTGACCTGAAGTCATTGGTGCAATGCGCTCACGCACATTTGTCACAGTAACAGTTGGTCGAGCAGCTTCAACCGCTGCTGCCTCTACTGGTGCTGCAACTGTCTCTGGAGTATTCTCCACAGCTGTCTCGCTTTCTGTTGGTTGGGTTTCTTCTACTACTTCTACTGGAGTTTCTTCCTCTGAAGCAGCAATATCAGTGACTTGAGCCGACTTGAATGCTGGCTCTGTAACTAAACTAACTTCCATAAGACGAGCAGCAGTTACATGCATGACTCCAGCCTTACGACTTGACTTAAGAACTTCGACACCGACTGATAGGCCAGATGTCAAGCCTTCGCTTGCAGTAATGAGTGCATCATTACCACGAGTAGATGCAGAAATCTTGAAAGATGCATAGATACCTTCACCTTCTACATCATTAAAGAATTGCGCCTTACCTAAAGGCTCTTTTGTATTGTGCTGATTAAGCAACTTAATAGTCTTTGGATCTTCTGGAAGTTGGATGCTTCCCTTTTCGAATACAACTGCGCCTGCTGAGGTTGAGCCGACTTCGCCCGTTCCCATTGGCACAATTTTGCCAGAGATAACTCGCTTGGCAGTATCAGCAGTTAAGTCTGCCGAGAATGTTAGGATATTTTCCATTAGTTCATACCATTGCTTCCATTAGGTGTTAGGTCAGTCATTTCCATTGCAGTGCTTACATCGATAAGCCCTAGAGCAAGCAACTTCTCAATTACTAGCAATTCGTCCATTGGATTAGCGCGTAAGAATGATGCGTCTAAATCAAAGCGAACTTCATTAGTCATTGCAGTGATGTCATTCATTGAGAGTCTATCTTCAATGGCTGAGATGAAAGGTTGCAAAGTAAGAGAGACGAACTGCTTACGAGAATCAAGAAGATTGCTGTATGTCATTGAGTTATTGGCATCTGCACTAAGATAAAAAGCATCAATGTTGCAAAGACGAGCAATCTGAGTAGCGTAATCTTGTTTAGCCTCATTATACATCATGTCCTTAGGTGAGAACGATGTTGCGTTGTAACTAAGAGTAGAAGTCAAATAAGCAGTCGCACGATTTGCTCTTGCAGTTTTCCAAGCAGCTAATAATCCTTGAACTTCTTTAGGATCAAGGTCAGCACCAGAATTGGAAATATAACCCGAAGGCATGGGCGTGGCTGCTGCAATTGCACTAGCAGTTTCTAAATCTAAAGCTGCGCGTAATACTTGACCACCAGTAGTTAGGATTCCATCGCTAAGTGCTTGAAATGTAACCATATCTTCATTAGATACTTCTTTGCGATCTACATAATAAGATTCAATAGTTTGTGCATCTGGAGAATACTTTGGCGTTACGCGATAGTTAGGCAACCATTCGAATGATGCAGGGCGTCCGTCCTCTTGATACCGAGATTTTACCAACCAGTAACTAACACCATAGAAAAGTAAAGATTCGCAAGTGTATGCAATCGTAACTGAACGAGGTTGATTGAAAGCAGGTTGATCCATCCATACTGGCTTTCCTAATTCTTCACCAGTTGATTTCTTATACAGTTCAAGCGGCATAGCTGCCACTGTATTGCAAATAAGATTTCTAGCGCGGACAAGGCTTGGGATTCCAAGAGCTGCATTACGATCAATCGTGGCGAACCCAGAAAATAAATATGGGTCTCCAAGATTTTGTGGGGCATATTGCGCTACGACAGTCGGCTTAGTTTGCGTTGGTACTGCTCGCGTAAATATACCCATAGTCAGAAAGTATAGCATTTGTCAAGTAATTAGACAATATGCTAGTGTGTGTCTAAGTTACAATCTGAGGTTTAGGTGCTGGAAGCATTAACTTGCTAACTACCATTGCTAAGCCAATCGGAGCAGAGATGTCTCCTGCTGACTTTCGTTTAATAATTCTCCAAGCCGAATCATTGACTTTAGCTGCACAGTTATTCATCTGTTGGATCAATTCTGACTGACCATTATGGACAACCTTATTAGTAACCAATCCAGTCAATAAATCGCCACAGGCTTGATAGAACTGCTGACCTGAGACATCTTCAGTCATTACACCAGCTTGCTTCAATCTATCGGCTATGGATTGAGTGGCATACTTGTCGTAGCAGACTAATCGCGGTCTGTAAAGGTCACACCAGCCTTTAATAGCAGCTGCAATCTTTAGATCATCGACTGCGACCTGAGAACTCCAAGTCTCCATGATTCCGATGCCGATTCGCCCGTCTGGAAGTATCTGGCCAGCGACAAGTGAGCAATTTCGTCTGCTAGGACTTACATCAAAGGCAAAGACTGTGTATGCCCCAACTGCAATCTCCAAAGCGCTATCGCTAGTTTCTTCAAGAACTCCATGAGGCCACGGACTCTGAAGTGAATCAATCCATTGGCAAAGAGTCTCGGTTCTAGTCGTTTCAATCGGAGCAGTCGCTATTGCTTCCTCGATTGATTCTCTGGTGACTGTGTAACCCAGAGCAGGATTACTTGGTGCTACAGCATCTCGCCAGAAGGCTTCGCTGGATATATCTATTTTGCAATACTGTGGAGCAGAATACTCATAATAAGCAAAGGTAGAAGGTGGGTAGTCTTTAGCTCGTTCGACTAAACCATTGAGGACTGTTGAGAATGCATCTCCTGCATTAGATGTCAAGAATGTTTGAGCATTGGCTCTTGCGCGAGTCGTAGGTATTGCAGCCTTATAACCGTCCTCGGATATTTCACGCACTTCATCGATCCATAAGAAGTCAGCTGTACGACCACGCGCTGAGTCTCTGGTATCTGATACTAGATCAAGTGTTGCACCATTAAGCAGCTCTATTCGCTCACCACCATTGGCATAACGCACTGCCTTAGTCATTGCCTTTAACTCTGGAGTTGATTCTATGATCCATGCGATTTCTCTAAAGGTCATAAGGGCAGTTGCTCGGTTAGAGGACATAATGATGTGCTTCTTTTCATCGCCATAAAACATGCCCCAGATAACACGCACTCTACCTAAGTGAGACTTGCCATTCTGTCTCGAAATTAACAGCAGGGCAGTCTTAACTCGATATTGCTGTTTTTTATCAACCATCATCATTTGTTTAAGGATGAACTCCTGATAAGGCATGAGCTTGTCCATCTTTAGACGCTCAATCATCTCTAGGACTTCATTAGATCGTGACTTGCCCTTGAGAAGTGGTGAATGAACCCTCGGTTGTGTTAGCCCTCGTAGCGGTTGGGGCTTTTTAGGCTTAGTTTTCATTGATTCGTACTAGGTCTGACTGTAAACGGACTGTCCAGCATCGGCTCGGACTGCATCAGGGAGATACGGGAAGA
>Ga0102831_1000655_pt1 | contig 15581 bp, 11 predicted proteins | sample ColrivemetaGS747_FD_84508 | JGI IMG/M metagenome (GOLD analysis project Ga0102831, IMG submission 84508) | Estuarine microbial communities from the Columbia River estuary - Freshwater metaG S.747 | ecosystem: Environmental > Aquatic > Marine > Intertidal zone > Estuary | place: USA: Columbia...
AATGTTCCACGAGTGATGCGGAATGAACTAAGCAGCGTATGCGTACTCAGAAGCCCCAATGAATTCCATCATAGAATCAAAGGTCATAGTTGACATTTCGTCATTTGTTTGTTTGCGCAGATTTAAAGAGCTCTAGCACATCTCTCTACGTGTGGTACTACCATTCTCATTGCAATCAAGTCCATGGCATCCCCATTATATAATGTAAATATACGAATAATAATTTAGATTACCAAATTATTTTTTAGAAAATTGTAAAGTATTGGGAAGATATATGTATAAATTACGAATAGTTTTACATCCCAATTTTATTGATTTTAAATTAGATTCTGAAATCTCATCATTGGTGCCAATTATTCTCCATAGAATTGATACACTAATAAAAAATGGAGAAATTACATATGTAGAAAATAAATCTTTACTTATTTCATAAATAGGTGAACCAGCATCATTTGATTTTTGTATAAAATATCTTTTAATATATCCATTCATATAATCAGAATCTAGTGGAGTTGGTATAAAAGTTTTTATTTTTTTTGTTTTAAATGTATTAGTATCTTTAAGTATTTTATTATATCTATTTATATCAATTGGCATATTATTATTTTTTAGATTGTTTTGCTCTAAATTCACCAGTTACAGAGGTTGTCCACAGCATACCACTTAAAGTATGTTAAATTTGTGTTATTTGAAATAATCCGTTTTTATAATATTTGTCAGGTATTCCTTTTATAACAAAAGTGTCTCCACGACGTAACCCACTTATACCTAATGTTTTAAATGAATATTTTATTGGTAGTGGATGCGAATATCCCTCTTTTTGCTGAAATGAATCATTTTTTAATCTGTCAAAATAAGATTTATCATCAAAACAATAAATTCTATAATTATTATCAAATTCTACCCTATTTTCTAATGCTGTATTTAACTTATCTTCATTCGTTGAATTTAGTGCTGGATTTGGTAATATTTCTATTTTAGACAAATTAGAATTAATTGCTGCAATTTTTATTTCTTCTTTTTTAGTTGCAATTTCGTTTTCAAGCGCCGTCAATTCGGTTTGTATTTTTTCAACAGCTTTCTGTTGGAAGCGTTTATCTACAACTTCTTGGCTCCCAAACAAAGCCTTTGGTCCAGCTGGCGGATTAATTTTTGCATCAGCTAATTTTTCTTGTAATTCTGTTTGTTTGGCTGTTTTAGCTTCCAGCGAATCCTCTTCGACAGCTACTACGCCGTTATCTACATTTTCATTATTACCATCTTTATATTTATTTGCCGCTTTTAAAAACATATCCGGTTCAGATGCAAAAAATCCACCTTTAGCAGTACTAATAAATGGTGCATCTTTTTGAGAAGATATACTTAATCTTTCTGATATTATTTTATTTGCCATATCCGCTGGAATTGACAAATCCAAAGTTGATTCTAAAAATGGTGAACGTTCTCCAGTATGATAGAAAAATTCAATACTATCATTTGGATTTTCACCTATCCAGTTTTCATCAATTACAGTTATTACAACATCTCCTTTTTTTAAAGCACCACTATCTTCTGTTAGTACTCTTTCTACCAATTGAAAATGCCAAAATGAATTTGCTGCAGCTGACATTTCATTTAGTACATCCAACAATACTTCTCTTATACTTTTATTTGGTTGTTTTGTTTTAGCTATAAGCATATCAAGATTCACATATAAATCTTTTAAATATCCCCAATAGCCTGCCTTTTCAGCATATCCATCATTATCAATATTTGGTGTTAAATTTTTTCCTTGTACAAATGAAATACCATTAATTGCATGATTTGGTTTTGCTTCAATTACATTACCCCCAACCTGCAGACGTCCTTCTGCAAGTTGTGTTATAGTTGCATCATTAAAATAATATTCAACAAAAGCTGGTATTTCTCCTGGTATAACTAATGCAGATGATTTTAATGAAAACATTCTTGGAAATGCACCTATTTTAGCTTTAGATATATCAATCCCAACTCCGACTTTTTTATCACCCATTGTATAAGATAATAATGCCCCATTTGAATTTAGAATATCAATTGCTAAATCCATTTTAATATATCTATTTTTTGAATAAAGTTTTTCTTTAGCTATTGTAACACTAGTACTACCTGCAGCGGCATTAACTTTTACATCAGGACCTTCACTTTTGTTAAAAAAACCAAAATTAGTACCGTAGCTAGTTACTATGTTATTTTTTATAACTTCATCAACATTTATAAAATCAAATTGAGTAACTTTTGTTTTTAAATCATCTACTTGACTAATTTGCCTATGTGCTGGTAAATCATTAAACATTGATTTAAATCTTCTAAGTGGTACAGATAAAGCTTTATCCTCATCCGAAACTTCCGATGGTGGGTATGGGTCTTTTTTACCACTATCAATTATTTTACCTTTGCTATCTTGCTTTTGTAGTTGTGCATGAGATTGTAAATATGTTGGTAATCCGGGTGCTCCTCTTAATTTTATATCTACATTAAATTGTTCACCATCATTTGAAACACTACCACCAACTATAAATCCAAAAAATGTATCATAATCACCATTTGATTTTATTCTTAAATTATGTAATACATCATAGTTTAAATTTCTTCCGGTACATTGAGATAGTATTCCCGCACCAGTATCAATCATACTCATACCCCCTTCAGGTGTATTCCATCCCCATTCCACACAAAGTGAATATCCAGGTTCTAAAAAATACTTTTGTACAATTTCCATTTGTTGTAATGAAAAACATTTAATTCCTAAAGTTGCTTCTTTTGATATTTGGTCCTTTCCTTCTTTTACTTCAAATGATATTATTCCCGGAGATGGACGTAATCCTCTATCATTACCACCAAAAATAGGGTTACCATTCCAATCAGTACCAATAGTTCCAACAGAATTAGGACTACCATATATGGATGCTCCCTCTCCTGCTGCTTTGAATAATTCAAAATTATTATTAGATGTCATAATTAACCCACTACCTGCTCCGGAAAATACACGCAACCAAACATTCATATTAGTTGCTTTCTTAATATCTCTTCTTGAGTTTATACTATTGACAATTGGTTTTTCAATATTTGTTAATTTAGGCCACATTAGTTAGTAAAATTTCTTAGTATTTGTAGATAATTTTGTGGTATTCTTAATATAGTACCTTCTGTGAATGCAAATACTGAATTATGTATATTATTTGCCGATGCTATAATCCACCAAAGAGATGAATCTTTATAAAACTGATGAGCCAATGTATCTAATCTATCGCCAGTTTCAGTAGCAACATATACATCATCATCCCTTAATGGTATGTTTGGATATATTATTGATTTATATACAGTCCTACCATCAGTAGTTTTTTTAGTTTTATTATTATAGTATCTACTTATCATAATTATTTATTTAAAAATTCTTAGGTATTTTAATTGGAGTTGGGTCCATTTTAACACCTTTAATTTTATTCACCCTATCATGTAACGCTTTAGCTTCTGGCGTACCTTGTCCGGTTGATGGATTATAATAACCACTAAATGATGTAGCCGATGTTGAAAATGGCGTATTATTAGATGGGTCTGCTGCTCTAACATATTGCGAACCTCCGACTAAGATTTTATCCGATATTGATTTTTCTGCAGCGGCTTTTGTTGCAGCGGCTTTATCCTTAGCTACTTTTGCTTTTTTCGCTGTTGCTTCCGCTTCTTCTTGAGCACTTATTATTTCTTTTGGCGAACTATTTGGAGATAATGCTTTATCATTTGAACTTTTAAATCCATATAGATTTTTTTCAAAGGTGCTAAATTTGCTTTCAACAAATTTTAATGTAATACCTACATCAATAATTCTAGGTAATTTATAATCAGGTGCATATTCTCCAGTTTCCCATACATTATTATCATCTATTGTATAAATTAATGAATCTATAAAACATTCTTTATTTTTAAACATATCACCCAATGTGAATTTCAAAAATGGAGGTACTACAGCGTTTTCTCTAATATATTCTTGTGCATAAACCAATGATGCTAAAAAATTTATTCTTTCCCATGCAGCAGTATGTTCATTTGCTGATAATGAATATACTTTAAAATTAAATTGAATGGTTCTCTCAATACCACTGTATGTATGAAAGCTAAAGGGATTTCCTATAAATTTGCTGGCTTCCCAAGATGGTGCAAATGTTTCGGTTAATCCAGTTATAGTTGCTCTAAAATTAACAGATGCACTCTTTGCAACAGAATAAAATTTAAGTGCTACAAAATCCTGAGTATCAATACTATCATTAGAACCATCTATTTTTTTATTGTCACCAATATATGGTAAATGTAAATTATATGAATCTAAATAACGGCCTTGTCCTACCAAATCAACCACACCATTATCACCCGTTTTATTTGTAGTAAGTCCTAATTTTGATTCTAAAGATGCTTTATCAAATCTTTGTTTATTTCTTTTTGTATATCGGCCTCCAGCACGACCAATGGTAGTACCATCAATTGATACATCATATGGTTCATTTTGAAATGTTTCTATGGTGGTTTTTTCTCTAAAATGCGCGCCGTCTGGAATCATTGAATATTTGGTAGATAAATCATTCCTATCAAAAACATCATCATCACTAAATTTCTTTGTTTGTGAATATTTACCTGTTGGTGTATTATTTGATTGGCGTGAAAACGAAGTAAACAACCAATCACTAGTAATTTTACCATATGGGTCTGTACGATATATATAACTTGCTACTCCTGAATTATTTGCTAAATTTATTTGTCCTGCATTACCACTTCCTAATAATAAATTTTTTAATGCTTTTTTACCAGCTTCTGCAGCTGCGCCAGGAATATTATTTGCAGCTTGTCCAATCGTACCACCACTACCAATTCCTTTTGCTAAAAGTTTTCCTAATGCACTACCACCACCCTTTTTTTGAATATCTGCTAATACTGACATTGTATCGGATACAAAAACATTATCGGTATTGAATTTAGTTTTATTTAAATATATTTTAGTTGGTGTTATGTTTTGAGGAACACCTAATATAGATTTTACTGAATTGATTAAACCTCTACCAGCATTCACCAAACCACCTAATAATCCACCCCCTGCATCAGTTGGATTAGTACTATTTTTCATTTCCTGAACATCATCACTTTGTTGTAATGTGAATCTTGCTATTTTAGTACCATATATAATTGGTGAGGATAATTTACTTATTATTCTTAATCCAGTTGTTTCTTGCTCAACTAAAGTTTCCTTACCAGTTGTTGATATTTTTCTTCTAATTGCCGTTGCTGCTTTAAAAGGTAATCCCATTAAACCAGCTGCTGATGTTAGTTCATTATCTTTACTATTACGGACAGCATATTGTTCTTCTGCGGTTTTACCACTACTTAATTTTTTACTTCTAAATAATTCTTCTATCGTTGGCATATTATATTATTATCCTTGTCCGAATGCAAAATTGTTTCTAGTATTATTATTAGAATTATTTGCCACATTTGCCGTAACCTTTGAAGTATCCATATATGCATGTGCAACAATTCCACCAGTTGTTAATTTTTGCATCAACGTATCTACTCTTCCAAGCAATGCTATATATTTACTATCTGAATTTGAAGATACTGCCATTCCACCTTTACCCATTTTTGATACCATATCCATTTTTGATGCTGCTCCAGGTGCTGCAACTAAATCATCGTTTGGAGATAATGTAAATATTCCACCTTCTTTTGTTGATACTTGAGTTTTTCCTTTTGCTGGAGATTTCACATCACCTACCATAGAAGATATTGCACCAACCACTAAAGATGCTGCCAATATACCAGCTACAGCTTTAGCCGGATTTGACATTGCATTTAAAATAACCATTGTCTTTGCTCTTTTCATATTTAGCAATCTTAAAACAGCCTCACGTCTTTGATATAATACAATTCCTTTTTGTATTAAATACAATGCGGCCATACTACCTAAAATAATACCGGAAATTACCGAATATTCTTTAACAAATCCTACAATTTTATTAAACCCCTCTGCCATTAATGTAACAGGATATAATGCAGCTTGGAGTATGGGTGCTAAAGCTTCAAATATTGGTACTAAAGCACCACCTACTTGTGCGGTTATTGCTTTAAACTTATTTTCCATATCAGTTATCTGGCCATTTATTTTTTGGTTTTGTATAAATTCAGCAGTTTTTTGTTTTAATTGGTCATCTTTTATATCTGTCAAATCTAATCCAGATTTAACTGCGGCTTCGGCATCTTCCAAATCTTTTCCATGCAAATGACTTAACTTTTCTTCCATAGTCAATTGCTTATTAATATCTTCAATACTCATATTAGCTGCCTTTGCTAAAGCTTTTTGAGTAAATAGGTCTTGATTTTTAAATCCAACACCCTGATTTAATTGTTTTAATGTTTCTTTTTGTGCACCAATTAAATCATTTTCATATGCTAATGCTCTTGCTCTACTAAGATTAAATTGGCCGCCTACATATGTTGCTGCTACTAATTCATCTTCAATACCACCCTCAAAGTCCAATAAATCTTCTGCTACCTTTGCTACTTTAGTTAATGTTGTACCTAATTGATGAGCTTGAATTACTTGAGCTTTAAGTGCATTAACATCTCCTTTAAAAAATTTAGAAGTTGCTTCTGCATTTTCTGCGATATCTTCCAATACTTCTTTTGGAGATACCTTACCTTGCTGAGCCAATGATGCAACTTGCATTTGTAAACTAGCTGCAGTTTCACCACTAACTCCAGCTACTTGCTCAAATATACCCTGTACTTTTGCTGCTGTTTCTGATGTTGCTCCGGTTCTAGCCTGTATTCCACCTAATGCTGCGTATGTTGCAGTTGAAAAGTGAGTCATATCACCAAACACATTTGCTAAATCATTACTTACATCAAATATATGTTTTAATTCTACACCAGCTCCTCTATATGCAACTTCAATTTCATGTGCTTGATGTGCAAGATGCTCTGTTTGTTTAACAGTCATTCCAGAAGTCTTCCTATAATCTTCGGCCGCTTTATCTAATTCCTTAAATGATTCAAGACCTGCTGCCAAAGCTGCTGCTACTAATACAATCGCCACTAATGGGCCGGATGCCATTGCTTTTCCTAATTTTTTAGTAAAATCAATTGCACTTTTTAGTGATTCGGGAGCGTCCTCATATAATTCCTTTCCAGCGTGTTGAATTTCAGTTAATCTTTCTGTTTTTTGTTCTAAAATTTCAGTAGCTTCTATTGCTTCTTTTAATTTATGAACCATACTTTCTCCTAACTCATCTCGCCTTGCTTCAATTTCAGCCAATTGTTTTTCAGCTTCCGTTTGTCCAAATAAAGACATTTTAGTTTTATTTGCCTCAACTGCTGATTCTTTGTATTTATCTAAAATATTAGTTGCAAATGATGCATTTTCTATATTTTTATCTACCTGTTCTTTGCTTAAACCCGCTCTTTTTTGCTCTAATTGAACTATATCTGTTGCAATATCCAAATAAAGTCCTCCACCTTTACTAGTTTTTCCTAATGAAGCTTGTACTTCTTTTGGCATTCTAGTTAAAGACTTTAATATACCATCCGATTCTTTTCGTATATGTTCATTTTCTTTTGCTCTGGCTTTTTCTAATCGTAATAAATCTTTATCATGTTGTTTTTGCTTTTTAGCCGCATCATCTGCTTTTTTTGCAGCATCATCTGCAACTTTAGCGCTAGTTTTTGCATTAGCGGTAATAAGTTTACCTTCTTCCTTTAAATGCTTAATTACACTTTGATTTTTATCTATTCGTTTATTATCATCTTTAGATGCCATTATCTAATATTAATTAATCGTTTGGGTTATATCCGTATTTTTTCATTAATGTAGCCATCCAAGGTTTATCTTTAAGCATTCTTTCCGATGCTTTTTTATTAATATCGGCTAATCTTGCATCTAACTGCTTTAATACTGGGTCATTATCTATTAGGTTTTGAATTTCTTCTGGTTTTTTTCTTTTACCAAATAATCCAAAAAATTCAGTTAAGCTACTCTTTGATATTTTGTATTTCTTTGCCATATATCTATTTGTTTTAGTTATTATCTATAAATATCTTATAAACAAAAAAGTTAGGATTTAAGGGAAATTACCTCTTAATCCTAACTTTAGATGCTTTATTTGCAGTTTCTACTTGTTCATTCTCTTTTTTCTTAGCATCTACTAATTTATTGTAGTAGAAATTTCTAAGATGGGTTGGCATTTTATACAAATCCATTACCGTAAACCCATTTCCGTAATTCACCATCTCAAATATTTGAGTGTGAATGTTTATACTATGATTTTTCGGAAGGCCAAAAAAACCCAACTCCCATCGTAATGGGAACTACCTCGGTTTCTCCATCTTCATGGATGTGGGTGAATACCATATCAACATCAGGTGATATGGATTTTATATAATTTCTTAAAGCCTTACTATCTTTTGCTAACATACCATTAACAAATTTAGATATTGCTGATATATCGTTATTACCATCTACACTTTTAATCATGTGACGTAATCTAGTAGTAATTTCAAAAGATGAATCTTTGTTTAATTTTTCCAAAGCATCAATATCTTTTTGAATTGCTAACTCATCACCATGTGTAAGTAATTTGAATGTTATTTTCTTACCATTTGAAGGTAATGTAAATTCAAATTCATTTTTGTTGTTAAAAATAGATGTATCTACTTCCTTTGTTTGTACTTTTGATAAGTCAACAACAGCATCAATTTGCTCACCTGTTTTTTGTGAGTAAAAACTAATTGGGTAATCTGCTCCATATCCTAACAATCTAGTTGCTAAAACTATAGCGTTTTTGTCACCAATTATAATATCATTTGGATTTACATTATCAACAATAATAGATTCAAATAGTTTATCTAATACTATTCCTTTTCTAATTAAATTTGTTGATGCAAGTATATCTTCCTCTTTTGCGGTCATATACTTTATAGTAATTTGTCCAGATGAAAGAGGACTCTCTTTTGGATAAATCTTTCCTCCTGATGGTAAATCTAATACCTCCGTTGGAAAATCGTATGTTTTTTCTGTCATAACTTTACTTTGTTTTAAGTTTGTATATATAAATACATAGTTTTTAAAAAATTAGAAAGCATAAAAAAGGGGATTCTTTTGAAATCCCCTTATTTTTGTTATTTTTAGATTAGTATTCAAGAATAGCGTAATCGTAAGATAATGTTAATTCAATTGTTGCAGGTTCGTTAGAATCAAATGATACATCACCAAAGTTTGCTTGCTGAATGAATGCACCTTTAATTTTCCATTGTTCTATTTTATCACCAACTGGTCCTAACATATAGAAATCCAAATCTTTCTTATAAAAATCTGCGTATCCACGTCTACCAGTGATTGATTCATGTCCCAATCTAATCCACTCCATTACTGATTGTGCAGCCGATGGTACAATTGGGTCATAAAGAGTAATTGTAATATCTTGCCACTCACCTTTACCTTGCAACTTTCTTTTGATGTTGATATGGTCTAAAGTGATTGTTTCAAATTGGATTGATGGTCTTGCTGCTGCTTTAACCATATACCCCGGTACACCATCCCACTCTAAGATGTAGCGATTTTTCATTTTTGGTTCGAAGTTCGTATAGAACATCTTATTAAACTCTAATATTTCTGCCATTTTATTCCTTTTATTTTATATTAATAAATATCTACTTTTTGTTTTTCTATATTATGCTGAGAAACTTGCTCCAGTTGGTAAGATGTTGAAATCTATTACGATAAATTCCGCCGTCTTTGCCGGTTGTAAGAAAATCTGTCCAGCTAATATGTTTCTATCAATCACATCAGGTGTGTTATTACTTTCATCCATTACAACTCTAAAAGAATAAAGACCTTGTCTTTGTTGTACAGCTTCTAAATAAGGATTAACCGTATTTAAGAATCTTGCTCTAGTTGAAGATGTATTTTGTTCAAACACTAAATAACGAGATGTAGATGCTACAAACTTCTTAAGAACTATAAGTAATCTTCTAACATTGATTCTATCTAAAGCTGATGCCTTATCTTGCAATGTTTTTTGTCCGAATGCTACAATACCTTGTCCAGGGAATGCTGCGATTGGGTTTACTTTGTTCTCATATAAAGTATCTCTTTCAGAATGTGTTAATCTATTTAAAACACTAACTGCTCCAGTGATACCACCTCTATTCAAACCAGCAGGTGCGAACCATTCTGCTGCTAATCTATCGTTAGCTGCGAAAACAGCGGGCATTAATACTGATGGTGGAACACTCATCAATTTGTTTGTGTTTGTATCTATTGTCTTAACCCAAGGATAGTAAGTTGCTACATAGTTAGAATCAACTGCGTTTGCTTGCTCAGTTGCTTCAGTTATTGTATCATCATAATCATTGAAATCAGCTATATAAAATGCATCTTGTCTTTCTTCTACCATATCAATTGCTTTTGTTACAATTGCAGGATGTAAACTTCTTACAATACCAGGCGTTACTACCATATTGATATCCCACTCATCAGGGTTAGATACTGCGTTGATTGCTTTAGTATATGCTACTGAACCAGATGATGTTGAAGATGCGCAATTAAATCCTTGCGTATTTGCATTACCCCAATCAGCATCACCAGCTTTAGCTTTAGTTACAGTTGGATTCATACCATCAAAACCTTCTTGGAATCCTAATATGAATTGTCTCTTAACCATATCAGTTGATGCTGAACCAGTCATTACATATGATAATTGTGAATCAAATGCGAATGCTGTGTTAGAACCAGTTTGAGCTCCACCAGGAATTGCTTTTAAGTATTGTGCGTTATCTAATTTAACTCCAGTTGTTTCAAAATCAAATCCACTAAAATATATTGGAGATGAAGATGAGTTACCAGTTGAGTTAGTTTGGAATGTTACTGCAGGTACTAAAAGTGATTCTGCATTGTTTGTTGCCGTAATTGGGTTTGTATATGCTCCATGTCCGAATGGTGCTGCTGATATTGGGAATGAACCTGCTGCTGATACAACTACTCTTACATATTTTGATTTGTTTGAGTAATCGCCATTTTCAGTTATTTTACCATTAGAATCAATTGTATTATATCTGTCACCAATTCTTCTAGCTATATAGTTAGGAGATGCTGCATCTAAATTTACATTATTAAATGTTTCTATTACACTCTTTCTCTTATCAGTATCACTATATGAACGAATTGTTACAGTAAATGTTGAATAATCAGTTGAACCATCTTCACCAGCTGCTTTAACATTTGAAATACCTACTTTATATTTTGTATTGTAAATATCACCATGTCCTAAAGTCACAAAGTTAAATAAGTCATATCTTTCACCACTAATCAATTGAGATTGTACCATTGGTGTTTGTGCTTCAGTTGTATCGTATGCAAAATTCTGAGTTGGTAATACCACTCTAGTTATTACAATGTTGTTTCCAGCAGAACCAGTATAGTATCCAGCCATATTTTCAAAGTATGAATATGCGTATGCTGTTTTTGCTCCAAATGGAGATTCACCAAATACATCTGATAAATCATTTGTTGCTGATGCTAAAATTGATGCTGATACGTTTACTCCAGCAGTTAATGTGTTAATTACAAATGAACCATCAGTTGCATCGTTACTAACTACAGTTGCTCCAGTAAAACCAACTCCTTCATTACCTACTTTAGTTGAATGTAATAAACCAATTAATTTAGTACCTACTGATTGAGCTGATGAACCTGATGCAAATATTGCTAAAGGTGCTACTTGTTGGTATCCACCAACACCACCTACTCTTACAACAGTTACTTGTCCTGCTTCTCTTAAATAGTTTTGTACTGCGTACTCACTATAATAAGTTCCATCGGGAGTACCAAAGGTATCCTCAAATTCGGATTGTGTTCTTATAATTGTTGGAATGAATGCAGGTCCTTGCTTAAAAGGTCCTATAATTGCTGCTCCAATTTCTCCTACTCCTTGTGCTAAAAAGGATAAATCATTTTCTCTTGTGAAAACGCCGGGTGATACGATTCTTTCTGACATTTTGTTTCTTCTATTTGTATTTTAATTGTGTATTAGTAATTACTTACATTAATACTCATATAAATATAAAGAAAATGTCCAAAACACAAATTTATTATTAAATCTGCACTTTGGACATTTATAATTTAGTTTTAGTTAATTATACTATGGCATTTCTGCTGTTGGTAATGCTGCTCCATCAGGAGTAACACCACTTCCAGAAGTTGGTGACCAAGGTAAATCATTTTCGTTTACATCGAGTCTAGACCATTTTTTCTTGTCAATCTCTTTTTGTATTTGCTGCATTATATGTGGCATGTAATTATAAGCCGATGAACCGCTTACTAAATTTTTAACCCAACCCAAAACCATTGTTTCGGTAAGTTCACTATAAGGTACAAAGCTTCCTGTATTAATTGCCTTTAAATCAAATGGTGTTGCTCCGGTAAATTCTCCAGAAAATCCATCTTCATCTGTTGCTGTTAATTTCCATTGTGTACCTACAACCGCATCTTCTACATTAGCGCTTTGTTGCTTTCTTAATGCTGTTAATTTCCAATCAAATGTATATCCCATAATAAATTTATTTTATTTCTTATAAATATGTTAATTTTGTTTTTTTAAATAATTACGCATTTAACGTATCTACTTCAATTCTCAATTGAGCTACTTTATCTCTAAGTTCTTCCAAATCAGTTACTTCAGTTCTCAATTCTGCTACTTTAATTTTAAGTTCATCAAGTTCATCTTTCAATTCTCTAATACCCTCAACTAAAAGAGGAGTTATTTTTTCATATTGAATAGTTAAATAGTTTTCTCCAGATTTTGAAGTTATAATTGAGTGGTCATCAGGATCAGGAAAATGAGTATCAAATCCAGCTATTGAAACAATTTCAGGTAAAACTTTCTGAACTTGCTGAGCGGATAAACCTACTTGAAGTTTATAATTATCATCGTATCCAGCTGCTGTAAATGCTAATTCGTTACTTTTATAATAGAAACCATCTATTTGTGAAATTTTTTCTAATGCATTTGGTATTCTTCCCAAAATATTTTTCAATCTTTCATCTGAATAGTATTGGTATATACCACCTCTAATATAATAATTACCACCCATATCATATTGAGAAAACCATGCTTGTGCAGACCAGCCACCCATACGGAAAACAGTATCACCATCTAATCCCATATTTATCGCATAATGCGAACTTTTATGGAAAGACATAAATGCTGCATTATTACCATATGAGAAACATTGTAATGGTGGTGAGTTTGTATAGTGATTATAATATCCTCTGGTTGAGTTAAACATAAACTGTCCACCATCTTCCGAGAATCCACCATTTGTATTACTTAAATAAGATATTCTAGAATCAGTATTGAAATAAAATCCAGTATTATCACTATCATAGAATAAAGGAGAACGTGCTGATTGGTTGAAATATGAATATCCTCTATACACATTAAATGCCCCACCATCCCAATACCAAATCCAACTATATCGGTTATCATGCAATCCAAAGTTATCACCTGTTGTAGTCATCAAACAGTGTGTACTATCTATCGCATATCCATACCATCCATTTCTACCACCGCCATAAGTTGCTACGTTACCATATGGAGAACCAGAGTTATCAGGAGCCCATATACCTCTACCATAAGATTGCCAATATACACCAACTCCACCTTGTGGTCTAAACCATCCATTTGCATATACTTGGTTAAATTGACAATCACCATTAGGGTCAACATAATATCCAGTATTATCTCTATCGTAAATAAAGTTTGTTCTTACTTCATAAAGATAAGTTCTACTTCCATTATAATGATTAATGTATGTTTCGTATCCGTTTTGACAATCTAAGTGTAAGTTACCATTAGTTGCAGTCACCGAAGCGTATCCATCAGGTCTATTATCAGAACCCACTCTAAAATAAGCACCCCACGTTGGATTAGGTCCCATAAACATACCACCTCTGATTCGCATCGCGGCTTGGGAGGTTGAGTTAGGGTCCATATAATATCCACTATCATTGGAATCGTAATAAATTGTTGCCCAAAAATCATTTGAGTATTCATTCAAACTATACATTGCCAACTTATACCAAGGACGTTTTCCACTCCAATAAGAAGTCCACCATGCACCACTAATAGGTCCACCAACTAATTGCCATCCATATCCACTATTATATGCATTTACATAGTGAAGTGCTTGAACTCCAGTCCAGTGAGATGTACCAGCAGGTTGGTTAGCGGGGTTACTCCAAGTATCAAAGAATCCACTACCCCAAGTAAATACTGAAATAAGGTCAGTTGTACCCCATCCCATTGAACCTACCCAATAGTTAGAATCTCCAGTATAATCATTTCTTCTAAAGTTACCTTTTGCAGTTAAACCAATTCTCATTTTGGAATAATCATCAGTACCCTGCCATCTAGTCGTACCATTTCCATCGAAGTAGAATGAACTATCATTTGAATCGTAGAATATACCTGCCCATAATGCACCACCTGCGGATGCATTATTATCATACATAGCAATTTTAAACCAACCACCAGGATATGGCCAGCTATGTCTCCACCACAATGAATCGGTAACACCACCCGTCAACTGCCATCCATATCCATATCCAGAATATGAATAGTGATATACTTGTGCAGTTAAATAGTGAGAAGTATCTCCAGGCGATTGCCCAATACCACCCCAGCTATCACCCCATCCAGCACCCCAGTTCATCATATCATTGAATGAAGTAGTACCCCATCCTCTCACACCTGTCCAGTGATTGCTATCTCCAGTGTAATCACTTCTTCTATAATTAGTTTTTCCGTCTAATCCAATTCTATTTTTACCATATAATGTTAAACCATTCCAGTTTGAATCTGAAGTTGGGTCCATATAATATCCAGTATTGTCAGAGTCATAGTACACATTTGCGTATAAACTTCCACCACTATTATATCCATACATTGGAACTCTATATCCGTTCAAATACATCGAATACACATTGAAGTAGAAGTTTGATAGGTTAGTATAGATGTGAGCATGTCCAGAGTTAGCCGGTCCAAACTGAATCCAACCATATGGAGTGTTATGACGATAACCCCAATCACCACCTGCGAAATAATATGAACCATCTCCATAATCCATTGATGATAAACGAGAACGTCCATTAGGGTCTACAAAATATCCTGTATTTTGTGCATCATACATTATATTAGCTTGGAAGTTTTGTGCCCAAGCAGTACTACCGGCATCCCATCTCAAGTTCCAACCTACAAATGAAGCAGTTCCACCATATCCTAATCTCCAGTCATTACTGCCCTGATTCATCATCAATCCCCAATATGTATTAGGGTTATTCATAGCAAAACCACCACTATTATTTGCAGCGTTTGCTCTATGAGAATATCCACCAGCAGTAACAAAATCACCTCTTACATATGAATCCGAATCAGGATTTATATAATATGCCGTATTATTTTGGTCATAAAAAATAGGTGCTCTCATATCACCATATGATATTGCCACACCATTTGTTGCGTTTATAT
>Ga0102831_1000662_pt1 | contig 15527 bp, 15 predicted proteins | sample ColrivemetaGS747_FD_84508 | JGI IMG/M metagenome (GOLD analysis project Ga0102831, IMG submission 84508) | Estuarine microbial communities from the Columbia River estuary - Freshwater metaG S.747 | ecosystem: Environmental > Aquatic > Marine > Intertidal zone > Estuary | place: USA: Columbia...
CGATGAAAATCTGCAGCCGCTCGGTGTGGCGGTGGTGATCGAGTGCCGCCACATGTGCATGGAGTCGCGCGGTGTTCGTCACACCGGCACTTCGACAGTGACCTCGGCTTTGCGCGGGTCGATCAAGGCGAATGCCGATACCCGGCGCGAGTTTTTGTCCCTAATCGGTCGTTAGATCTGTCGTTGATCTGTCGCGAAGGCGACTAAATCACCATCAGCACGCCCTCGGTGGCAACGAGGGCTGTCACGAGCGTGGTGACGTGGTCGCGATCACGCGCCACGATGGTGTAGGTGATCGAGGTGAAGTTGCCCGCACCGCTGGCGCGTTCACTGACGCGATCTTCAGTCAGATCTGGTGTGTGTGAGAAAACGATCGCATCGACGCGCGCTCGAAAGCTGCGCTCGGTTCTTCCTACCACCTTGATCGGATAATCCGTCGGAAACTGCAGCGGACTTTCATCCGCGGATGCGTCACCAGGGCTCACGTACGAGTTCCTGCTGCAACTGTTGGAAGGCGGCCCACATGCGAGTCCAAACCGGCCCGGGTTTACCGGAGCCAACTGGCTGTCCGTCGAGCCGTGTGACTGACGAGACACAACGCGTGGCGGAGGCCAACCAGATCTCATCCGCCGAGCGCAGTTCCGCTTCCGTCACGGCGCGGGTCACGCGCGGCATCTGGTGACGATCGGCTAATTCTTCGACGACCGAACGGGTTGTACCCGGCAGGATCGCGTTTGAATCAGGCGGTGTCACGATGACGCCGTCGATGATCACGTGCACCGTGGAGGCGCTCGCCTCCATCATGTAGCCGTTGCGTAGCAGAATCGTCTCCTGCGCACCTGCATCGACGCTTTGCTGTCGAAGCAGGCAGTTGGCGAGCAGTGCCACGGACTTGATGTCGCAGCGCCCCCAACGGGTGTCTTCGGCGGTCGTGCAAGCGATGCCGTTGGCGAGCTGTTGCTCGGTGATCGGCGGCAAGGGAGCGGCGAAGGCGAATACCGTTGGTTGCACATCCGGCAGCGGCGCATGACTGCGACCGTACTCGGCGCCACGCGAGACTTGCACGTAGACATACATGTCGCCGCCACCGTTACGCTGCATCAACTCGGTCATCAGCGCCCGCCACTCGTCACGGCTGTGCGGATCGCGACATCGAATCTCGCGCAAACTACGCGACAAGCGATCGAAGTGCTCCTTGAAGCGGAACGGTCTGCCCCGAAAAACGGGAACCACCTCGTAGGCGCCATCACCGAAGAGAAAACTGCGATCAAGTGGTGAGATCCGAGCCTCACGCAGCAGCGGCCATTCGCCGTTCAGATGACAGATGGGAAGGGGTTCAGCCATGGCGTCAGCGGAACCAGAGCGCGAAGGTGTCGCGCGTACCCGCCCACAGACCGCCTTCCGCGACCGCGTTGTTGACAACGAGCGGAACGCGCTTGATCACGGTTTTGCCATCGAGAACGCGCATTTCACCGACCGTTTGACCAGCTTTGAGCGGAGCGATGAGTGGTTCGTTCAGCGTCGTCGATGTCTTCAGGCGTGATCGCGCGCCGCGCGCGACGGTGACTTCCACGTTCGAAGCAGGACCGACGGATACGAATTGATCCGAGCCTTTGTAAACACGCGGCTTGAATACGGCATCACCCGCCTTGCGCAAGCTGACGGTCTCATAGAAAGCAAACCCGTAGTTCAGCAAAGCGGTGCTCGCTTGCTCGCGAATGCGCGGTGACTTGGTGCCGAACACAACCGCAATCATGCGGGTGCCATTACGCTTGGCCGAACTCGCAAGGCAGTAGCCGGCGCTGTCCGTGAAGCCCGTCTTGATGCCATCCGCTGTGGGGTCTGAATAGAGCAGACCGTTTCGGTTGCCCTGCTTGATGTTGTTCCAGACGAATTCGCGCTGTGAGTACCAGCGGTAGTACTGCGGGAACTCGCCGATCAGTGCGCGCGAGAGGATCGCGATATCGTGAGGTGTCGTGTAGAGCGCCGGGTCCGGCAAACCCGTCGCATTGGTGAAATTCGAGTTCTTCATGCCAAGGCGTTTAGCTTCGCGGGTCATGAGCTGGCCGAACACTTCCTCGGAGCCGCCAAGGCGCTCGGCGAGTGCGGTGGCAGCATCATTTCCCGACTGCACGATCATGCCTTGCAGCAAAACCTCGACTGGGACGCGATCACCGACGTTCAAGAACGTGCGCGAGCCTTCGGCGCGCCAGGCACGCTCACTGATCGAGACGAGTTCATCGAGCTTCAGACGTCCTTCTTTGAGTGCGCGAAAGGTGACATAGGCCGTCATCAGCTTGGTGATGCTTGCAGGTTCCGCACGCTCATCGGCTCGCTCGCTGGCGAGCGTACGACCCGAGGCTTGATCGATGAGGATGTATGCCGGAGCGTCGACTTTCGGGGGCGGCGGCACGTCGGCAGCGATCGCCACCGTCGCGAGTGAGCAGAGAGAGCCCATGACGAGCGCAAGAAGAAGGCGAGCGGATCGATGCATCAATAACTACCCCGTGTCGATAAGACAGATAGTTTATCGGAACTTATTTATCCGAACTCACTCGTGTGCAGGTCTCGCGTCAGGCACGCCGGCACGCTGCAAACGTTCGATTAATGCATCGACGGCAGCCGCTTGATCAACGGGCCCAGCCTGAACGCGATACCACTGTCGACCTGCGATATTGACCTCACGAATCAGCGCGTTGTCGATGCCCGCACCGCGCAATCTCGCCAACATGGCCTCAGCATTGACGCGTGCGCCGAATGCACCGGCTTGTACGTAGCGGGTGACGCCGATCGATGGGGGCGTTGAGTATGCCGTGGGAGAGGGCGAGGGTGAGGCAGTCTCCTCACCCGGATCAAGCACGCGGATTTCTACCGGTGCGGTGCCGCTGCGGATCATGCCGAGCTTGTGGGCCGCCGTGTAGGAAAGATCGATGATGCGATCGCCGACGAAGGGGCCGCGGTCGTTCACTTTGACGACGACCGATCGTCCGTTCTCGAGGTGGGTGACTCGTACATACGCCGGAATCGGCAGCGTTTTGTGTGCCGCGGTCATGGCGTACATGTCATACGGCTCGCCGCTCGAAGTGCGCTCGGCGTGAAAACCCGGCCCGTACCAGGAGGCGAGCCCACGCTCGACATGACCGCGCGCGCTTTTTTGCACGCGATAGGTTTGACCAAAAACGACATAGCTCTCGGGGTTGCCGTAGCGGCTGCGCGGTTCGGCGCGCGGCACGGCATCCGGGATCGAGTCGAGATCGCGCGGCGGGGTCGGCAACGTGATCGGTGGCGGGGTCTTGCCCGACGAGGGCGGGGGTGTCGGCACGCTACCGCCGCGCCAGAGCGCGCAGCCTGGTAATACGAGGCAGGTGACGATCAGCAGCGTATGGCGCTTCATCGCAGGGAATTAGCCAAATCGTTCACCGCCATGGCATAGAGCACACTGCGGTTGTATCGGGTGATAACCCGAAAGTTATGCAGCCCGATGCGGGCAGCAGGACCGGTCGCCGTTTCCGCCGGGATCAGTATGGCGCGCGTTTCGTCAGGCAGGGTCGATTCGAAGGTGACGCCACTTGCACGTAGCGCCGCCAAGGTTCGATCGAGTTCAAGGTTGCGCCGATCGAGTACACCGAGCAGTTCAGTGGGTACGGAGGCATCGAACAACACCGGTTGACCGCTCTGCCAGCCGTGAGCGGTGAAGTAGTTGGCAACGCTCGCTGCGATATCGTCCCAGTCGGTGAACAGATCGCGACGCCCCGGCGCACTGGCTGTGGCGCTGCCATCGACCGCGAAACGACGATAGCTCGAGGGCATGAACTGGGGCGCGCCCATGGCGCCGGCGTAGGAGCCGCGGACGGTGAGCGGATCCCACGATTCTTCACGCGCGAGCAGAATGAAATGCTCGAGTTCCGAGCGGAAGAATTCAGCGCGGCGTGGGTAATCAAACCCCAAGGTCATCAGCGCATCGAGCACACGCCACGAACCCATGTTACGGCCGTAGTTGGTCTCGACCCCGATAATCGCCACGATGATGGCTGCGTCGACACCCGTCTTTTGTTCGATCGTGCTCAAGCGATCGCGGTGGGTGTTCCAGAACTCGCGCCCGCGAGCGACTCTCTCGTTGCTGACGAGGCGATCTTTGTATTCCCACCACGCGAGCACCCGCTCGGCCGGCCGGGTCATCGCCACGATGATCTTGGGTTGGAACATGCCTTGGCTAAGCAGGGCGCGCAGCTCCTCGGCCGGGATCGCATGTTTGCTCGACAGCGAGTCGATGAACGCGACGATGTCCGGTCGCGTCAAGTCGAAGGGTTTGGGTGATTCATCGGCGATACTGGCTGGAGTCTTCGCTGCCTCATCACTCGCGACCACGCTAGCGGTTTTCGGCACCTCGGCATGCGGGGTTGCCACTACGGGCTTGACCGAGCGAGGCTGATCCGCACACGCGGTCAACAACAGGGTGATTGCAAGGACTGAGGAGTAACGTAGCGACATCAACCTGCGAGCTTCCGATTGGCATACAACGACATGAGCATACCGAAGCCTGCCAACAGGGTCACCATCGAGGTGCCACCATAACTCACCAACGGCAACGGCACGCCAACGACCGGCAACAAGCCGCTCACCATGCCGGCGTTGATGAAGACGTAGACAAAAAAAATCGCCGCAAGACTGCCCGAGAGCAATCGCGAGAAGGTGTCGCGCATCTGTGAAGTAAGGAACAACGCTCGAAACACGACAAATAGATAGAGGCCCATCAGCACGACGATACCGACGAAACCGAATTCTTCGCCGATGACGGCGAGCACGAAATCGGTGGTGCGCTCAGGTAGAAACTCGAGTTGGCCTTGTGTGCCTTGCAGATAGCCCTTGCCGAAAAGCCCGCCGGAGCCGATCGCAATGGTCGACTGGATGATGTGATAACCCGAGCCCAGTGGATCCGCCTGCGGATCGAGCAGCGTGAGCACGCGCTGGCGTTGGTAATCGTGCAGGAAGTTCCAGCCGATCACGGCGCTCGCAACACCAATGGCAGCCAGTACGCCAATGATTCGCCACGACAAACCGCCAAGCACGACGACGAGCGTGCCTGCGAACAAGATCAACAAACCGGTGCCGAGGTCCGGCTGTACGATCGTGAGCGCGGTCGGAACCAGGATGATCGCAGCGAGCAGACCGAGGGTACGTAGATCGGGCGGAAGTGCACGCTCGCGCAACAACAGTGCACAAGCCATCGGCACCGCGAGTTTCATCAGTTCCGAGGGTTGGAAGCGGATGAAGCCAAGATCAAGCCAGCGCTGCGCACCTTTGCCCACATAGCCGATCGCGTCGACCACGATCAGCAAGACGAGGCCTACCCCATAGAGCCAAGGCGTGATGCGGCGCAGCGTGGCAGGGCGCAGTTGCGCGAGGGTCAACATGATCGTTGCGCCAATGGCGAGTCGGATGCTGCCGCGTAGCACCGACTCCCAATCGCCACCCGAGGAGCTGAAGAGAATCAGTTGACTATAAAGCGCAATCGCTGCGATACCGATTAGCAAGGGGCCATCGAGTCGCAGCGTACCGAGCAGTCGAGTGGTGTAACTGAGGGTTCGTCTGGTCGGCCCATCGACTTCTTCACGCAGCATGTCGTCTCACTCGCCCTGATTGTTCGTGTCAGTGACGGGAGTCACCGTCGGCACGACGAACTTACGCAGAAGATAGGCATCCATCACGGCGCGTGCGATCGGCGCTGCCGTGCCGCTGCCACTGCGCCCATTTTCCACTAAAACAACGACTGCGATCTTCGGATCTTCGATCGGCGCAAAGGCGACGAACCACGCGTGATCGCGCAGACGTTCGGCAATGGCGTTCTCGTTGTAACGCGCGTTTTGGGCGACGGTAAAAACCTGCGCAGTGCCGGTTTTTCCGGCAATGCTGTAAGGCGCGCCAAACGCGGCTCGCGAGGCCGTGCCGCCTTGCATCACCGCACGCATGCCATCGATGGCGTTATCCCAATAAGCCTCGTTCTGTAATTTCACGGGTGGGAGGAATTTCGGTTTGATCGTCGTGACACGCTGCGTTACCGGATCGCGAGTCGCACGGACGACGCGCGGCACCGGATGTTGTCCGCGTGTCGCAACGATGGCGGTCATCTGCGCAATCTGCATCGGCGTGCTCGTCATGTAGCCCTGGCCGATGCCGAAAATCACCGTCTCGCCCGGGAACCAAACTTGCTCACTACGACGCTTGAAGGCCTTGCGCTTCCATTCGGCCGAAGGCAACACGCCGCTTTTTTCACCACCGATATCGATACCTGTCTCGGTGGCGAGTCCGAAGCGACCCAGGAAATCATGTAGACGCTTTACGCCAAGGCGATCCGCAAGCGCGTAGAAGTAGGGGTCGCAAGACTGGGCGATGGCTGTGACCATGTCTACGTTGCCATGACCACGCGGTTGCCAATCACGGAAGCGATGTCGACTTCCCGGCAGCGAGAAGTAGCCCGGACAAAAGCGCGCCTCGAGCGGGTCGATCACGCCGTATTCGAGACCCGCCATGGCGACGACGGGCTTGATGGTGGAGCCTGGTGGATAAAGACCGCGCACGGTCCGATTGAAGAGTGGTCGATCCGGGTCTTCATTGAGCAGTTTGAACTCACTGCGGGTCAGGCCGCGGGCAAACCCATTGGGGTCAAAGCCAGGGCGACTGACTAGCGCGAGCACCTCACCATTCTTGGGATCGAGTGCGATCACGGCAGCGCGACGATACTTCACCCAAGCTTCGGCGACCTGCTGCACTTCCAGATCGAGAGTCAAAAACAAATCCTGACCGGGTTCTCCGGGCGAGCGTTTCAACTCCGGCTGCAAGGGCCCGAGCTTGTCGACCGATCGTCCGCGCGCGTTGACCATAATCTCGCGGCGTCCGTTACGACCACGAAGCACATTCTCGAAGGCGGCTTCGACGCCGACTTTTCCGATGGTGGACGATCCAGCGTATTCCTCGCGATCGATGCGCTTCAGATCCGAGTCGGAGATCGTGCCGACATAGCCGATGGCATGGACGGCGATTTCACCGAGCGGGTAATGACGCGCGAGTCGTGTGCGGATGTCGACACCCGGAAATTCGAATCGATGCACGCCGAACTTCGCCATGTCTTCGTCCGTGAGTCGCAGCCGGATCGGCACGCTGTCGAAACCACGACGCGAGCGGATCGTCCGACGCACATCATCGAGGTCTTCCTCTTCGAGCAGTCCGATCGCGGCGAGTCGACGCAAGGTCGAATCGAGATCGGGGACTTGTTCGGGTACCAGCTCCAATTGATAGGCGGGTTGATTTTCCGCGAGGATGACACCGTTGCGATCGTAGATGACGCCGCGCGGGGCAGGCAGTGCCTCGATGCGTACCTGATTACCTTCTGCGAGCTCGGTGTAGTAGCCGTGTTTGACGAGTTGCAGCCAGCCTAGACGCAACAGCAGCACCACCGACAGCGCTGCAATGATGACCATCGCAAGCACGAGGCGCTGTTCGAACAGATGCTGTTCGCGCCAGAAATCTTTGATTCGGCCACCGAGGCTCATCGCGTTTCAGCGCCTACTGCGCGAGAGGTCACCGCCCAGCCACTCCCACGCGAAGGGCCAAAGAAGCGTGCCCGTCACGATCGGTAGCAGACGGGTCCACGAGCCCAAGGCATGGCCGGTCCAGCCGTCGATGATCCAGACGACGATTTGCCAAAGCAATAATAAGCCCGCGATGTAGAACGTCTGCTCAAACATCGACTTGTTGCGAATGATGAGATGTTGACGAATCGCAATGTAGGCAACGAGCGCCGTGGCGAGGGCGTGTTGGCCGAGTACGACGCCCAGATAGGCATCGAGCGCGAGCCCCATCAGAAAGCCGAGGCCGACACCGCCCCAACCGGGTGCAGCGATCGACCAGTACAGCACGGCGATGACCGCGAACGACGGTCGGAACCAGTCAAGTACGGCAGGCAGTGGTATCACCTGCAGGACGAACGAGGCGAGCAGCCCCACTATCGCGCGACGTCGCAAACTCCAGCGCTTCATGGTGTTGCGCCTCGGGGTGCCGCGCCTCGGGGTGTTGCGCTTGGCGGTGCCACATCAATCGCTTTGGCTGCCGGATCGCCACCCATATTTTGAGCGGGGCTAATCGGAGCTGCCGGATGCGTCGGTGTGAACCACAGTAGCGACACGATTCGATCGCGATCGACGCGAGCGAGAGTGCGTGCCTGCACTTGCGCCAGCGGCAAGCCACCATCGCGTTTGACATCCGTCACAACCGCGACCGGGTAACCCGCAGGAAAAACACCACCGAGACCCGAGGTGATGAGTCGATCGCCTTGGCGGATGTCGGTTTGCAGCGGCAAGAACGGCAAACTGAGCTGATCGCGCCGACCGGTGCCGACAGCGAGCGTGCGCACGCCGGTGCGTAGGATCTGCACGGGCAGTGCATGTTCAGGGTCGGTTAGCAAAATGACTTCGCTGCTCCAAGGACCTACCCGCATCGTCTGACCGAGTACGCCGCCAGCGGCGACGACAGCTTGCCGATCGAAGACGTCGTTGACGGCACCGCGATCAACGGTCAACCGTTGCTGCTGCGAGTTGAATTCGCTACCGATAATTTGCGCGGGCAGATATTTCTCGACGACATCGACGGCGGGTGTGGCGATCGCGCGCAGCGCCGCGTTTTCTCGCTCGAGACTTTGTCGCCGTAGGGCGAGCTGCTCGAGTTCGCGAATGCGTTGACGCAACTCGCGATTCTCTGCTTGCAGCGCCGCGCGATCCTCAAAGACTTCTTTCGACCATTGCCAGGCAGCAGCCGGTGAGTTCAGCGCGATTTCGATCGGGTAGGCGACGGCCTGCAGCCCGTAGCGGATGGACTCGAGCCAGCGACCGCGCTGGTCGAGGTACATCAAGGCCAGCGCAATAACCGCGTAAATGACGAAGCGCAGACCAGCTGGTGCGCCACGCGTGGACAGATAGCGGCTGGCGTCGCTGCTATTCAAGCCCGAAATGGCCGGGGCCGAGTTCGTCCATCAGTTCGAGGATGCGTCCGCCACCGCGCGCCACGCAGGTGAGCGGATCCTCTGCGATGACAACGGGGACGCCAGTCTCTTCGGTGATCAACTTGTCGATATCACGCAGCAACGCGCCGCCACCCGTGACGACGATGCCGCGATCGGCGACGTCCGAACCGAGTTCCGGCGGAGTCTGTTCGAGCGCTTGTTTGACCGCACCCACGATGCCCTGCAGCGGCTCCTGCAGTGCCTCGAGGATCTCGTTGCTATTGAGCGTGAAGCTGCGCGGAACGCCTTCGGAGAGGTTGCGGCCTTTGACCGAGATTTCGCGCACGGTCTGTCCGGGGTAGGCCGAACCGATTTCGATCTTGATCCGTTCGGCGGTGGTTTCACCGATGAGGATGCCGTAGTTACGGCGCACGTAGTTCATGATCGCTTCGTCGAAGCGATCACCACCGATACGAGCGGACTGCGCATAGACGATGCCGTTCAAAGAAATCACGGCCACTTCGGAGGTGCCGCCACCGATGTCGAGCACCATCGAGCCGCGCGCTTCTTGCACCGGCAAGCCGGCACCGACGGCGGCAGCCATCGGCTCGCTCACGATCGCCACCGTGCGCGCACCCGCCCCTTCGGCGGATTCGCGAATCGCACGACGCTCCACCTGGGTCGAGCCCACGGGCACGCAGACCAGTACGCGCGGCGAGGGCTTGAGCAGGCGGTTGTCATGCAACTTGCCGATGAAGTGCTGCAGCATCTTCTCGGTGTAGGTGAAGTCGGCGATCACGCCGTCCTTCATCGGGCGCACCGCGGTGATGTTTCCTGGCGTACGGCCGAGCATCATCTTCGCATCGACACCCACGGCCACGATGACCTTGCCGCCGCGGCTGTAATCGTCCTGGACCGCGACCACCGAGGGTTCGTTCAGGACGATCCCGCGATCACGGACGTAAATGAGGGTATTGGCCGTTCCCAGGTCGATCGACAGATCGCTGGAGAAATAGCCGCGCAAGCGTTTGAACATGGGTATAGCGCCGAGCCGGAAAACGTCGGCAAATTTAACAACCTGCGGCCTCTTCCACAAGGCGACGGTGTTATCATGTCCGGCTTGGTTTACGACGGGTTTTCACCGCGGCAACCAACTCCCACAGACAACCTCAGGGTCGCTTCATGAGCCTCACCCGTGCCGACATCGAAAACATCGCGCGGCTCGCGCGTTTGCAACTGACCGAGGCGGAAATACCCGTCTACGTCGACTCGCTCTCCCGGATCTTCGCCTTCGTGGGCGAGCTCGACCGGGCGCCGACCGCCGGAATCAGCCCGATGGCGCATCCGCTGCCGGGTCTGGCTCAACGTCTGCGGGCGGATGCGGTCAGCGAGACGGACCACCGCGATCGCTACCAGCAGAATGCACCGAAGGTCGAGGCGGGGCTTTATGTTGTCCCGAAGGTGATCGAATGAGCGCGCCGGCTGCCACCGTTGCCGCCCTGGCCAAGGGCTTGGCGGCAGGAGATTTTTCGAGTGTCGAGCTGACGCGCAGTTACCTCGACCGCATCCAGGCGGCTCAACCGGGCCTCAATGCCTTCATTACGGTGACGGCTGAGGCCGCGCTCGCCGAGGCCGCTGCGGCCGATGCGGCACGGGCCGCTGGCAAGGCCGGTGCGTTGACCGGCGTGCCGCTCGCACACAAGGACATCTTCTGCACCGAGGGTGTGTTGACCACCTGTGGTTCGAAGATGCTCTCGAATTTCGTCTCGCCTTATGACGCCACGGTCGTCAGCGGCTTGCGTCGTTCGGGCACGGTGATGCTCGGTAAGCTCAATATGGACGAGTTCGCCATGGGCTCGTCGAATGAAACGAGCTACTTCGGCCCGGTGCGCAATCCGTGGAACCCGGCGATGGTCCCCGGGGGTTCCTCCGGCGGCTCGGCCGCCGCGGTGGCCGCGCGCATCGTGCCGGCGGCAACCGCTACCGACACGGGCGGGTCGATCCGCCAACCTGCAGCGCTCTGCGGCGTCACCGGCATCAAGCCGACCTACGGGCGGGTCAGCCGCTACGGCATGATCGCTTTCGCGTCGAGTCTCGATCAGGCGGGTCTGATCACCGTCAGTGCCGAAGATGCGGCGCTGCTGCTCGGACCCATGTCGGGGTTCGACCCGAAGGACTCGACCAGCGTCGAGTCGCCGGTGCCAGACTACACGCGCACGCTCGGCGATTCGCTCGAGGGCATGACGATCGGTATCGTCAAAGAATTCTTCGACAAAGGGCTCGATGCCGAGTGCGAATCCCGCATCCGAGATGCCATGCGGGTGTATGAGAAGCTCGGCGCGAAGTTCCGCGAGGTCAGCTGCCCGAACCTGCCGCTATCCGTGCCGACTTACTACGTGGTCGCCCCGGCTGAGTGCTCGTCGAATCTGGCACGTTTCGATGGCGTGCGTTTCGGTTATCGCTGCGAGTCGCCCAAGAATCTCACCGATCTCTACATGCGTTCGCGCGGCGAGGGCTTCGGTGCCGAGGTCAAGCGACGCATCATGACGGGCACTTACGTGCTCTCGGCAGGCTACTACGACGCTTATTACCTCAAGGCGCAGCGGGTTCGGCAGTTGATCAGTGCCGATTTCGCGCGCGCTTTCGGCGAGGTCGATCTGCTGCTCGGCCCCACATCTCCGACGCCGGCGTTCGCGATCGGTGCGAAGTGCGACGATCCGATCACGATGTATCTCAACGACATCTATACGATCGGCGCCAATCTCGCGGGTTTGCCCGGCATGTCGCTGCCCTGCGGTTTCGTGGGTGGTTTGCCCGTGGGTCTGCAGTTGATCGGGCCGCATTTCTCCGAAGCGCGCATGTTGAATGCGGCGCATCGCTACCAACTCGAGACCGACTGGCACTTGCAGGTGCCGGCGGCTTTTGCCTGAGGATCCGCCATGGAATGGGAAACCGTCATCGGTCTCGAAATCCACGCGCAATTGGCCACGCGCTCGAAGATCTTCTCCGGGTCAGCGACGGCCTACGGCGCCGCGCCCAATACTCAAGCGAATCTCGTCGACTTGGGCTACCCGGGCGTCCTGCCCGTGCTCAACGCCGAGGCGGTGCGCATGGCTGTCCGTTTTGGTCTCTCGATCGGCGCGCGGATTGCGCCGCGTTCGGTGTTTGCGCGCAAGAACTATTTCTATCCGGATCTTCCTAAGGGCTATCAGATCAGTCAGTACGAACTGCCGATCGTCGCCGAAGGGTCTATCGACATCGTGCTCGATGACGGCACGCGTAAGCGCGTCGGTATTACCCGGGCCCATCTCGAAGAGGATGCGGGTAAGTCGCTGCACGAGGGCCTACCTGGTCACAGCGGCATCGATTTGAATCGAGCAGGAACACCCTTGATTGAAATCGTGAGTGAGCCAGATCTGCGCTCCGCCAAAGAGGCGGTGGCGTACATGAAAAAGATCCACACGCTCGTGCGCTACCTCGAAATTTGCGACGGCAACATGCAGGAAGGTTCGTTCCGCTGTGATGCCAACGTTTCGGTGCGCCCGAAGGGTCAGGAGAAGTTCGGCACGCGCGCCGAGATCAAGAATTTGAACTCGTTCCGTTTCGTCGAAAAGGCGATCAATTACGAAATCGAACGCCAGATTGAGCTGATCGAGAGCGGCGGCAAAGTCGTACAGGAAACGCGTCTCTATGATCCCGACAAGGGAGAAACGCGTTCGATGCGTTCGAAAGAGGAAGCCAACGACTACCGTTACTTTCCCGATCCGGATCTGTTGCCTGTGGTGCTCGAAGATGAGCTCATCGAGAAGGTACGTGCCTCGCTGCCGGAGTTGCCGGATGAGAAAGCGGCGCGCTTCGTCCGCGATTACGGCTTGCCGGAATACGATGCCGGAGTGCTCACGGCCAGTCGCGAGTTCGGTGCCTACTACGAAGATGTGGTCGCCCGAGTCGGCAGTGAGCCGAAGCTCTGTGCCAACTGGGTCATGGGTGACTTGGCCGCCTTCCTCAACAAAGACGGCCTCGAGATCGGTGAATCCAAGGTCGACGCCACGGCGCTGGCGGGGCTCGTCACACGCATCGTCGATAACACCATCTCGGGCAAGATTGCCAAAGACGTGTTCGAGGCAATGTGGGCCTCGGGTGAGTCGGCCGATGCCATCATCGAGCAGAAGGGCTTGCGTCAGATCACGGACACCGGTGCGATCGAAAAAGCGATCGATGACGTTATGGCTAAGAACCCTGGGCAGCTCGCGGATTATCGATCGGGCAAGGACAAGCTGTTCGGCTTCTTTGTCGGCCAGGTCATGAAAGCCACAGGTGGCAAAGCCAATCCGGCGCAGTTGAACGATCTTTTGAAGAAGAAACTGGCCGGTTGAGCGTACTTCAAAAACATTTTGATCTCGTTCGACGCTTTACCGTCGAGCATCAGGCGGTCCGCGGCCAATGGGTTCGTCTCGGACCCGCTTGGCTAGAGCTGCGCGAGCATGCCGACTATCCGCCGGCTGTTCGCCAGTTGTTGGGTGAGGCTGTCTCAGCTGCGGTTCTGCTTGCCTCGACCCTGAAGTTTGAAGGCGAGCTAACGGTGCAGATGCAGGGTGATGGTGCAGTTCGCCTGCTCGTCGCTCAATGCACGCACGATTTTCAGGTTCGAGCCGTGGCGCGATTCGATCGAGATCGTATCGAAGCGGCGACGGATTTTGCAGCACTTGCAGGAACAGGGCAGATCGTCGTCACGATCGAAGCGGAGCGCTTCTCCTCGCGTTATCAAGGCATCGTGCCGATCGACTCACGCTCTTTGGCTGCTTCGCTCGAACATTATTTCGAAAGCTCGGAGCAATTACCGACACGAGTGGTGCTGGCTGCAGACGATGCCGGTACCGCTGGTGTGCTGATCCAACGTTTACCCCAGCAGGGTGGCATCGTAGGGTCAGACTCGAGTGCGGCGAGCGCCGTGCGTGAGGCGGAGTCTTGGGCGAGCTATGAACAGGCCTGCGAGGCTATGCAGGGTATCGCGACAGATGAATTGCTCGCGCGCTCGGCGACCGATCTGATGCAGCGTATTTTCACGGGTCTCGATCTGCGCTTGTTTGATGCCCAACCGGTTCGGTTTCGTTGTCGCTGTAGTGTCGATCGCGTGAGGGGGATGTTGCGCTCACTCGGCGCTGCCGAGGTCGATTCCATCATCGCCGAGCAGGGCGCCGTGACCGTGACTTGCGAGTTCTGCCACAAGCCATGGCGCTTCGACTCGGTGGATGTCGCTCGCCTCTTTGGCTCTCCCGGTGAGCAAATCCCGGGCAGTAACTCGGTCAACTAGCCGGGGCGGTGTTCGCTCGCGAGGTATTCCTCGCTTTGCATCTCGATGAGTCGGCTTGCCGTGCGCTCGAACTCGAAGCCGAGTTTCTCGCCGCGATAAAGTTCAGTCGGTACAGCGGCTGCAGATACGACAAGATTCACGCGACGATCGTAGAACTCATCGACCATGGCGATGAAACGTCTGGCCGCGTTGTCCGTGGTAGCGTCGAATATAGGCACGTTCGCGATCAGCACCGTCTGGAACTCGCGCGCGAGGCTCACATAATCGTTCTGACTGCGTGGCCCGTCGCACAGAGCCGTGAACTCGAACCAAACGACGTTCTCGGCGAGCCTCACTACTGGAATATCGCGCCCCTCAATTTCGATGGAGCGAGCCTCGATGCGGGATCCGTCGCTAAGCTCAGCGAAGAGCTTCTCCAGTACTTTCGGAGTTTCGCCGTCAGTGCTGTCGAGATAGATAGATCGCTGGGTCAGTTGCCGTAGCCGATAGTCCGTATCGCCATCGAGCGTAACGATCTCGCAATGCCGCTCGAGCAAGTCGATGGCAGGCAAAAACCGCTGCCGTTGCAGACCATCACGATAAAGCCCTGATGGCGGCACGTTCGACGTGAAGACCAGCGCAACGCCACGTTCAATCAAATGCGAGAAAAGTCCTGCTAGCAGCATGGCATCGGCGATGTCCGTGACGAACAGCTCATCGAGGCAGATGACTCGCGCTTCAGCTGACAGATCGGCGGCCACCGCGCCAAGCGGATCTTCCATCTCGCGGTGTCGTTGTAACCCGGCGTGTACCGATTGCATGAAGCGGTGAAAGTGAGCGCGGCGCTTGTCCCGAAACGGCAGGCTCTCGTAGAAAAGGTCCATGAGCCAAGTCTTGCCTCGACCGACACTACCCCAAAGATAAAGACCGCGAGTGCGGTTTGGTGGTTTGGCGAGGCCGAGGCGAGTGCCGAGTCGCTTCCAGGCGCTCGTCTCATGATCTACCAGTTCGTCGCGCAAGCGCGCGAAGGATTGCAGCATGCGTCGCTGCTTTGGATCTTCCGTGTGACCGTGCTCCTGCAGTGCCGATCGATAGAGCTGTAGCAAAGCGTCGTGAGACATCGTCAACTGCGCAGCTCGGCGAGGTCCCGAAACAGATCGAGTGCGGCTGGATTGGCGAGCGCTTCGGTGTTAGTGACCGGCAAGCCATGCACAACATTACGAACCGCCAGCTCTACGA
>Ga0102831_1000667_pt1 | contig 15425 bp, 22 predicted proteins | sample ColrivemetaGS747_FD_84508 | JGI IMG/M metagenome (GOLD analysis project Ga0102831, IMG submission 84508) | Estuarine microbial communities from the Columbia River estuary - Freshwater metaG S.747 | ecosystem: Environmental > Aquatic > Marine > Intertidal zone > Estuary | place: USA: Columbia...
TATCAACAGATGGGGACACCCACCTTGGAGGGGATGATTTTGACCAAGTTATTATCAATCACCTTGTTGAAATATTCCAAAATGAAAATGGTGTTGATGTTAGTAAAGATCCGATGGCTTTACAACGTCTTAAAGAAGCTGCCGAAAAAGCAAAAGTTGAATTATCCTCAGCATTAACAACGGAAATTAATTTACCATATTTAATGCCGGTTGATGGTGTGCCAAAACACTTGGTATTGTCGTTATCTAGAGCGAAGTTTGAACAGTTATGTGACAGTTTAATTAAAAGGACTATCGAACCTTGTCAAACAGCGTTGGATAACGCAGGATTAAAAACAAGTGATATTGATGAAGTTATCTTGGTTGGTGGTTCAACAAGAATTCCGGCAATCCAAGACGCGGTTAAGAATTTCTTCGGTAAAGAACCGTCAAAAGGTGTTAACCCAGATGAAGTTGTTGCTTTAGGTGCTGCGATTCAAGGTGGTGTATTGGCTGGTGATGTTAAAGATGTGTTATTATTAGACGTTATTCCATTATCATTGGGTATTGAAACAATGGGTGGGGTATTTACAAAATTAATTGACGCGAACACAACAATCCCAACCAAAAAATCACAAATATTCTCAACGGCTTCAGATAATCAATCCGCGGTGGATATTCACGTACTACAAGGCGAACGACCGATGGCGACAGATAATAAATCTATCGGTAAATTCCAATTAAGTGGTATTTTACCAGCACAAAGGGGGGTGCCTCAAATTGCCGTAAATTTTGATGTGGATGCCAATGGTATCATCAATGTTAGTGCTAAAGACCAAGCAACCGGTAAAGAACAAAAAATCGTCATTACGGCTTCTTCTGGTTTATCAAAAGAAGAAATTGAACGAATGAAATCTGAAGCCGAAGCAAATGCTGAAGCTGATAATAAGCTACGTGAAGAAGTTGAATTGTTGAATAAAGCGGATGGTGTAATATTCCAATCTGAAAAATCGGTAAAAGATATTGATGATAAATTAACTGAAGATCAAAAAACTGAACTTAACACGTTAATCACTGAATTGAGGGAAGCGTACAATAATAAAGATGTTAATAACATCCAGAATAAGATTGATAACCTTAATGGTAAATTCAATGAAATAACACAAGTATTGTCCGAACAAACCAATTCCCAAAATACAACTGGAGGTGATGAATTTTCAGATGTTGACTACGAGGAAGTGAAATAAAAAATAACAAATAATTTTTTTATCCCAGGGTTAGACTTTATAATCCTGGGTTTTTTATTATATTTAACTTTTATTGTGTTGTCATGAAGAATTTGTTGAATTATGTTTTTTCTATTGTTGGGGTGATTTCATTTATTAATGGTGTGTTCACAGGTTTGTTAGATGGGTTAACTAGTGAAGTTATAGCTTGGTTTTCATCCGGAATTATGGGTTTAACTGCCCAATATTTTTATAATTTATCTAACAAAGAAGAAGAATAATTCGTATCTTTATAAAAAAAATAATACAAATGAAAAAAATCATTTTTTTGGATCAAGATGGTGTGATTTGTCTGTCAAATAATTGGGGAGGTCGTTTTAAGAAGAAGGGTTTTGATTCAAACCCTTTAACACCATTGGATGTTAGAATGGATGATTTTGATTTTAAGTCAATTAAAATACTAAACAATATAATTGAAATCATTGGTTGTGAACTTGTCATTTCTTCAGATTGGAAATTACAAGGGACTTTAGACCAAATGAAGGAAATGTTTATTACTCGTGGAATTAAACCCCCCATTGATTACACCCCCAACTTAAAGGATTTTGATGAAGAAAAATATCATTTATTAAAATCGGTGAATGATTATGAAGGAATTCGTGTTTTGGAGGTTAATAAATATTTGGAAGATAATCCTGAAATCACACATTGGGTTGCGGTTGACGATATGGATTTATCTGAACTAGAAAATTTTGTTCAAACAAAACGACCACACAATGAAGGTATCAAACAATGTGGTGTTAAAGAAAAAATCTTAAAATTTTTGGTTTAAAATACAAAAGGAGGACAGTAGCGAACTTCCTCCTTTTTTCGTTGCCATAATCAGCAACGGTCCTAAAAGCCCAAACTAAATTGGGGTTTACTTTCCTTTAACAATTTCCAAGCAAGCTTTAAGATACTCCTTGGCTTTTTGTGAGGGGTCTGGATGACCTAATACTTTTTCAATATCTTTAACAAGTTCTTCACCGTGTTCATTTTCTTTATAAAGTTCAACAACTTTATCCATCGCTTTACTACATTTACTTGTTGCGTCGTCAAAATAATTTTTTCCTTGAAATGTTTTTAGGTGGTTCATTAAGTCGTATGCTAAATTTTCACCACTATCATTAATTTCATCGTGTAGACGGATTGTTCTTAATATATCTAACGCGTCAACCATTCCACGGATTCCTCCACTTCTTTTATACAATTTTGACGTATAGTTTTGAAAATCGTCATTTAATCCAACGATATGTTCTAAAGGGATTGTGTTATTTGTTAAACAACGTTCTTGTTGTGGTTCAGGTTGTTGGTTAACTTCTTGTTCGGATATATTTTTGCGTATGATTTTACGAAGTTGTTCTTCGCTAATTATAACTCTTGCCATAATAACTAATTGTTTATTTATAAATAGTTTAATTATTTGAATTATTTATATAAGGTTTATAAATATAATAATATTTATTATAAAACTACAACAATGCGTTTAAGTCAAAATACAAATATATCAAATGAATTAATGTATCACCTTGAAAATGGGTTAACATTATCTGAAAATATTTTCAGAATATATTCGGACAAATATTTCGCTTTAATCAATGAAGTTCGTGATTTATATGAAAACAATTTAATAAGATTAACCGAAGAAGATATTTGGTTGGTTGAATCGGATTTAGGTAAAAAGGTTTTACTTGAAGATGGTCGTCAAGTATGGTTGGATGCTCCAATCTACCTCAACGAAGAATATGAACAAGAAATAGAAGAAATCCGTCAAAAGTTAAAACTTAATGACGAATATGAAATTGATATGATTAAGGATTATGGTTCAATTAAACATTTCTCAATAACCAAGAATGGTATCACCAAAGTGTTTATTATGGGTAATATATATGACGCGGCTGGTGGTAATGAAATTGTTAATCGTGTAATGACCGATTATTATGTTGTTGATGGTGTTAATCATTTTAACAAATATATTGATTTGGATTTTCACTATTTTATATTTATGCGAGGTAGAACGTTTATAACATTTGAAAAAGATCATAAGTATTTTACCACCGGATTAAAAAGTGAAGAGGGTAAATCAAGAATTAGATTTGATGAAGACCCAGTTAAGTTGAGTGATGTATTTGTTGAACCAAAAACAGATGAATTAATTGACGAAGCTATTCATAGAGGTAAAAAGGTGAAATTAAATAGTCCATTTAGGACACCTAGAGGACCGAAGAAATTTTCGGTTTATGTTAAAACACCAAAAGGGACTATTAAAAAGGTGTCATTCGGTGATCCGAATTTAAGAATTAAAAACGCAAATAAAAAACGTGCCAAATCGTTTAGAGCAAGACACAAGTGTGATCAAAAGAAGGATAGAACTACAGCAGGGTACTGGTCGTGCAATGTTGGACGGTTTGCTAAAAAATTGGGACTAAAAAGTTCAAGTAGTTGGTAGAAATGAAAAAACAACCTTATATAGAAAAAATTAATGAACGTAATGAAAAATTGCGTACATTTACATCAAACGTGAATGTTGAAGAATTAAAATGGCATCGTGATCGTGAAAATAGACTTGTTGAAGTGATTGAAGGGGATAACTGGTTTATTCAGTTTGATAATGAACTACCAAAACCATTAATACCTGGTAAACAATATATCATACCGGAAGGTGTGTATCATAGAGTCATTAAAGGGGATTCAAAGTTAAAAATTAAAATTAACGTAATATAAATGTATAACTCAAAACAACTGAAAATAATTTCATCTAAAATTGAAAAAATAACCAAACATTATGATGATGGATTATTTTCATTTGATTATATTATATTATTGGATGATACTTTAATAAAGACCGATATTAAATATTATGGTTGTTCAATAACAATTTTTAATACAAATGAACATCTAAAACATATGTTAGAATTAACAAAAAGACGACATGATGAAAACAATGGTGTTTATAACATTACCAATTCAATTGGAAAATTAAAAGTATATCACCGATTATTAAAAGAAGTTGAATCTTTTATTGGAATAATCGGATTAAAACCATTAATAATTCAAAATATTTTCATATATTCGTCAGAAGTGGATGAACCAACAAACAATTTAACTGAATCAAAAATGAATCGTTTAGCCTTAAGAACAATTATTAAAGATATTTTAATGATTATCAAACAAAATCAAGAAGGTGAATTTTATTTACCCGAAGATATCAATGGTGAAATGGTATATTCGTTCACAAATAGTGATATTAGTTATTCGGTTGAATTAACTTTAATTAAAAAAGATATTGATGGGTTTAATGTTGAAGGATATTATTCATCCGAAGATGATGTTATTGAAATTGGTGTTGAATATAACCCCCAAAATATAACAAAAAATTTATATGATTTGGTTGGTGAATTAAATGAAGTTTTGGCACATGAAATGGAACATGTATCGCAACATTATTCCGGTGAATTTGAACTAGGTCAAGAATCACCAACAGACCCATTTGAATATTATACTCAACCCCACGAAATTAACGCACAAAAGAGGGGTTTTTATCGTATATCAAAATTAAAACGAGTGCCATATGAAAAAGTGGTTAGAAAATGGTTTGACACCCATAAATCAATCCATAAGTTGAATCAAGAAGAAATGGATAGATTGATTGATATATTATTATCTTAATTTTTTAACCAATAACGACAAGATTTCACGTAGAGTAGTTCCACCATAATTAGTACCCATGAATAATCCAATACGTTCAACAATTTCATAAATATTATCACCATTAATTGACCCATTTTGGATTCCGTGGTATAATAAAGGGATTATCGGTATTAAGAAGGTAAAACCCATTATGTTTGATGTTTTCTGAATACTAACACCTAAAGATTCAATGAAGTTTAAGAATGAATTTTTAAGTTCTTCACTTTTACTTAACGCGTCTTTATAATAAACAGTTAACCCAATATCCTTAATTTTTTTCTTAATTCTACGTAAAGCTTCACTATTATCTTTAATATATTGAAAAATAATTCCAGATAAGATAAGGGATATTTCAACGGAGGTTAGTTCGTGGTGTTTACCTTTAAGATAATCTTCCAATGGTCCAATAAAACCAGCTATCGGAGCACTAAAGGTCAACATTATTGATAAATCAAATTTAATTTGTTCGGAAGCTTCCTTGGAAATTCTTGAAATCAATTTCTTTTTTTCTTCCAATTCATCCTTAATTTGATCACCCATTGACTCAACAATTAATCTATTTTTTTGTGATTCACTAATTATAACCTTAACCTTCATGATTATAAATATATTTATATATAAAAAATATTATGTACCATCCGAAATTTAACTCAAACAATAACCGAACATTAATTAAGTTATTGTTGATAATCTGGGGAATTTTATTATTGATCGGTTGTTTAAGACAAACAGATATTCATAATAAAATATTTTTGGATGATTATAAATCCACCGACACAATTCAAAAAAAGACAGATAATGTTTATATTTATAGAAAAAATTAAATTATGTTAAATCCGAAATTAAAAGAAGGCGATAGAATCCGACTATTACATATGGAAGGAGAAAGTATTAGTCCAGGAACTTGGGGAACTGTTAAAACCGTGAGTCATGTTTTCGGTGATGATCAATATACCATATTCTGGGATGATGGTGATAAAAATAATGTTGGTGAAGTCTTTTCAAAACTGGCGTTAATTTCTAGTCAAGACGTGTGGGATTTCGGAGGTAAAAAAAAATAAACATATTTATTAAAAAACAATTAAAATAATGAACGCATATTTTTTAACATTAACAAACGAGGAACGTGAAGCGATAAAAAATCAACATAAAGAAATTTATGATGGTTTTACAACGCAATACGCTCAAAATAATGAACAACCATTATACATTGAAGACTTCGCAAAAGATAAAGCAGGTATCACCGTAAATAATAAAGGTGAAGTATCCGAATATAAAAACGTGGCGATTAATGAAATGCGTTTTGATAATAAAGATACTGGATTATTTTCAGATGAAGCGGAAAAAACTGCTAAATCGGATATAAAAAAACATTATCACAAAAAAGCAAAAAGACCATTTGATTATCAAGAAGATTCATCTGAAAATTGGCCTAAACATGCTATTGATTATGATACAAAATTTGATATTGAATTGGAAGAAGATTTTAATCAAGTACCACCAAAAGATGGTATTGGTGATGGTCCAAACGATTTAATTCATGGTACAATGGAAAACCCTGAAGATTATGAATTAAATATTGATGATATCTCGGACGAACTAGAAGACGATACGATAATTATTGATTTAACTGAACAAGTTAATAAAACCTTAGATATGTTCAAAAGGTTTAAGAATTATTAAAAACATTAATGGAAGTTAAGGAAATTATAACTTATTTCATTAATGAATCAACACAAACAATGGATGTATCATTCAGGTGTTTAAGTGATTCTTATGATGAAATTCGTCAAGATCAAATTGAGGTTAAAGAGGTTTGGGATATGGCATACGACTATATCCTGAACCAAGACCCCATGTTTGAAGATGAAGAAGAAGATGGTGATAACTACTACTTCCAGTTTGATAGTGTGTTTGATGATAACTTAATGTATGAAGTTATATCATTCCTCAATGAATATTATATGGTATACCCCAAAAGAATGCCAAAAGTTGAATTCTTTTAAGGTCCAACCCTAGTTAAATGGATAGTCATTGAAACCTGTTCACCGTATTGTCCATTCGGCCATTGACCACTAGTTCTTAATGTTAGTGATTCAAATCCGTCCTCAAGAATCTGAAATACCCTCCTTAATCCATTACCCATTGTAATATCCATATAACCCAAATCATATAACGTTTGATTGATTATTCTATAGTAATATCTATTCATCCATTCCACTTTACCAGTAGGTAGTAAAAGGGGGTTAAATCCAATATCGTAATAAGTGATATTCCATTTTGTAAATCCCACCGATATAGAATCCATAGGAAATGTTCCATTTGGATCAATCATAACATCACCAGGGTTGTAAACATATTTATAATCACTAGATGAATTTCCATTTGTTGATACCGTGATTCTATCTACAACGTATTCACCAGTTATCTGTAATGTTTTTGTTTGATCGTATTTTGTACATCCAAATAATACAATTGTTAAAAGGAATATTATATATTTCATGACTACAATTTTATTTATAACAAAGATACAACTTTTTTTGATTTAATTCATATTTATAGTTATGAATATTGATTTATTAATATCACTTATGGATAATATCGCCAATTCATCAACAAAAGATGAATTTTCTGAAGAAGATACTGGTGGTAGTACATCGGCTGACGCTGGTACCGCCTTTCCAGATTATCCAACGATTACCAAATGGACGGGAACTGCTAAAGGTCCTGCGAATCAAATTGGGAATACGAAGTGGCGTGATAGTTATAAAATAACAAGAGGTGTAGGAAATACTTTATTATGAAAAAAAATATGAACGAAAATATGAACCCTAATGACGCGGTAAAACGTGTGTTATTGATGATGAAATACGATTTATCACAAACATTAACTGAAAATAAAGAAATAATCTTTGAACAGGCTGGCTGTGCTAATAGTATTAGTAAAGAAGAGTTTTTGGAGTTAGTTAAAGAAACTGTTGACGAAATAAAAAGTATGGACGACACGTTTGTTAGGATGTTTAATCAAACAAAAAGTGCTCAATTAGTTTATGACAACATAAGTAGAATTTCAAAACACAATGTATACGATAATTTAGATAATTCTTGTAAAAATGGTATTGATGAATTAAAAAGAAATTTTAAGTATTATTTTACTTCATTTATTGGTGGTGATTATCGAGGAGTGTTTGCTAATAGTACACTTATTGGGGTATTAAAAGACTTTAGAGAAGGATATTATAGTGATGTTCCAGAGGTCACACGTTATCTTGACGCGACAATTAGAATATTACAAAACCCCCCAAAAGTGGAGGGTGAAACAACTACTAAATTGACCGATGAAGAAAAATTAAGAAAAGCTAAAGCTTGTGGTCATAATAGCTGGGAAGAATATAAGAAATCTAATTGGTCTTGTACTAAAAATAAAAAAACTGAAAAAGAAATAACACCAACTCCTACACCAGTAAAAAAATCACAATTTAAGGTATGTACTGGTACATATTCAGTCGGTTGTAAATCACAAGTTATTCGTAAAGCTCAAGGGTGTTTAGGAATCACTGCGGATGGTTTATTCGGACCAGAAACAAAAGGTGCGATTGTTGCTAAATTAGGTAAATCAGCATTTACTGATGCGGATGTTAATACGATTTGTGGAACTACAACACAAACAACTCAAAAGGTTAGTCCAACACCGATACCAGAACCTGAAGAACTAGGTTCTGATACAACAAACATAAATGATTTTATGAAGGGTATGTAATGAAAAAGAATATTAATGAAAATAGTCCAAACACAATTCAAAATCTTAAAGATTTACAAGCAAAGGGTTGTGTTGGTTCAGATTTTAAGTTGGTTAAAAATCCAACAAATCAAGAACCTGTTTTATATAAAAAAACAGAAAAAGGAAATTGGATTTTCGTATATGAAGATTTAACTGTTGAGGCAATTAACCCAACAACAAAAGAAGTTATTAAGAAAAGTAAAATAACTTGTGAAGAATATGGTGGTGGATCTAAAGATAAATTCATTGAGGATTTTATTAAATATAATAAAGATTATGTTAAGGAAGTTCCTAGTGATTATGAAATCGGTCGTAAATATGAAAAAGTGGACTTATCTACATTAGAACCAAAATTATTCAAACCGGGAGAACAATCCATCTATAAAAGAATTTCTTCAATTAACACTAAAATTGAACAACAACCTGAAATTGAAAATATGTTAGGTGAAGTTGGTTATACCTTAACCACTCCTGCGATAACATCTTCATTATATGATGAACGTGTTGATATAACAAAAATTATGGGTGGTAAATATAAAAACTTCTACAAACAATTAGGTGGTACTGATGAACCAATCTATATTTACCCAGCACAAAAGTTAGCTGAACAAGATAAAAATACTTGTAAAACAACTATCAATACATTATACGATTATCTTAACAAACAATCCGATATTGATGATAAGGATTTAATGACCTTAAAAAGACAAACTTGGGCGTGTCAAAAACATAAAGTTGATTTGGGTATGTTCGGTGGAAATGTTAAAGAAAAATTAGATAATCTACTTCAAGATAGTTCTAAATATGGTTTAAATGAGTTCTATAACACCCAACAACCAATGAATGAAAATAAACTATTAAGTAAAGTTATTAAAGAAAATTTAATTCAAAAGAAAAAAGAAGTTTTAACCGAAAACACTATAGTTAAAAATAGATTCAATTTATTAGTTGAAGGTGAAAAACCCAAAACAAAAAAAGAAATTAATAAATTTGTAAATAAACTTATCACTGAAACAGCAATCCTACATCAACAAGGAATTGATTCGGGAATTATCAACGAAGGGTTATTTGATTTTATTAGAGGTATGTTTGGTAGTTCAGGTGAAGGGATTATGAGTTATTTCAAAGAACAATTTTCCGAATGGTTATTGGGTAAATTTGGTCTTAAAAATGATACATTTATGGGTAATATTGTTATTAGTGCTATAGGTAATATTCCATTAACCGATTTAGGTAAATTAACTAACTGTCAATTCTTAACTGATTTTATCGCTAAATCAATATCTGAAGGTGTAGCTCGAAAATTCATGAAGGAAAAAAATACGTCAGGACCATTAGCGGACATTATTAGAAATACAATGGCTGAAACATTCTCTAAAACGGAATTTATTCACGATATCGAAGAAAAAATAAATTCACTTATTTGCCCTTCTTTAAGTAAAGTTGGTTTTAACATGGATAAACAATTAGATACAATAAAACAAAAAGCGTTAAGTTAATAAAAGAAAAAAGGGGTTAAACAACCCCTTTTTTTATTTCAATGTATTTGATGTTAATTCATCAATTTTTTTTATAAATTCCGCGTAGGTGTTAAAATTATTAATAGCCCCATCAATATTTCTTAATAATTCATTTTTACGATCCATTGGCATTCTACTACCATCCACTTTTTTTCTTAAGTTGGATAATTCAGTCATAATCTTATGATTTGGTTTATCCAATCGTTGAAGATCTTTAACCAGATTTTGTAGGGAACTGGTATATTTTGAATAACTATAACCCTGACCACGAACTAAACCCCTAACCCCATGGTAAACATCTTTAATTGGGTCAAAAATCCCTTCCTCAATTTCTTTTTCTTCAATAACTTTATTAACCAATCTTTTTATATCTGATTCTGTTAATTTAACAATTTTCGGCATAATCAATATTTAATTATAAATATATTTCTTTTTTGAAATCTTCAAAAATCCTATAAACTTCTGGGTTGAATATCGCCGAAAATATGGTTGGTTCATAAGGTTTTTTATTTAATTTCATTTTCGCTTCATCTGGTGTTTTGTTATCTTTTTTCACATTACAAGATTGACAACACGTCATTAAATTCGTCCATCCGTTTGTACCACCCCTAGATTTAGGTAATATATGATCAATTGTTAGATTCTTTAATGAACCACAATAACCACACTCAAAATTATCACGACGGAATAAACGTTGGTGATTTACCTTCATTGTTTTAACTCGATATTTAACGTATTTTAATAATCGGATTATCAATGGACGAATATATGTTTTATCACCAGATATTATCGGATTTTCACCAGATTTCAATAATTCGGCTTTACCCTTGGACAATAAAATAAACCCCCTAATAGTGGAGGTGATATTGATGGGGGTATAATCCGAGTTAAGTACTAAAACATTATCCATTTTATAATGATATTCTAAAATATAATTTATTATCCAAACAAAAACAAGTTATATTTATAAATAAAGGGGTATACTATAATGAAAAAGAAAATTGTTGGGATGGCATCACTACCGGATCGTTTAGATTGTGTAGAACAAGTTATTCATAGTTTATATGACCAGGTAGATAAATTGGTGTTGGGGTTGAATAATTATACTGAAATACCGAGTTTTCTTAAACTAAAAAAAATTGAGGCATTTCTATTAGATAATAGTTTGGGTGATGCTGCCAAATTTTATAAAGTTGATGAATATAAAAATGATTATTATTTCGCGTGTGATGATGATATAATATATCCAAATAATTATTGTGAAGTTTTGATTGAAAAATCCAAACAACATAATGCGATTGTTGGGGTACATGGGGTTCAATTAATAAAACCTGTTAGTAGTTATTATAAAAATAGGAAGGTTTTCCATTGTTTACATCCATTGGAAAACGATATTCAAGTTGATTTATTGGGTAGTGGTGCTTGTCTTATAGACACGTCTTTACTAAATATTTCGGTTAATGATTTCAAAATACCGAATATGGCGGATATATGGTTGGGTGATTTATGTAATAGTCAAAATGTTAAAAGTGTTGTGATTCAACGAGGGGATAAGTGGTTAAAATATTGTTCGGAAATGGATGATAAATGGACTATATATGATGAATTTAAGAATAAAAAGGATGATATCCAAACAAATATTGTGTCTAAATGGTGAAGGTTAGTGTTAAGTATGATAATGATTATAGTGTTTTTGATGGGGTATTTACCACAGACCATATATATAAACATTTAGAAATCACCAATTCGTTTTATGAAATTGCTTTATTGGAAAAAGTTAAGTCATTAAATTTAACTGGTACGTATATTGATTGTGGTGCTAATATCGGAAATCACACTGTATTTTTCTCAAAATATTGTAAATCAACACAAGTAATATCTTTTGAATTAGATAAAACAATTTTCAATGTATTGGAACATAATGTTGATATAAATAACTTAAATAATGTTAATGTATATAATTGTGGTGTAGGTGAAATAAAAAAATTAGTATCAACTTCTAATCTTGACAATACTAATGTAGGTATGACAAAAATTTTGGAAGATGGTGGTAATGTTCAGGTTGATACATTAGATAATTTACTTAAAGATGTTGAAGATATAAAATTAATTAAAATTGATGTTGAAGGATACGAAAAAAATGTTATCCTAGGTGGTAAAGAAATATTAAAAAAACATAAACCAACATTAATCGTTGAATTGAGGGATGAACAAGAATTCAATGAATTCAAAACTTTAATTGAACCATTAGGGTATTTTACCGATAAAGTTAGTTATGCTAAAACCCCAACTTATTTTTGGGAACATAATGATAATAAATACGAATACGTATATATTATTCCAACTTATGAACGATACGATAAAGTTAAAATATTAATTGACCAAATATTAAATCAAGTTGATAATTGTTTAATAATATTGAACGATGACGGATCAACCGACCCACGTTATCAAACATTCAAGACGTATAATCATAAATTAAAATATTTGAGGAATGAAAAAAACCAAGGTAAAGATGGTTTTTGGTTAACAATTAATTCATTATTTACCGAAATGGAGAAATATGAATTTAATTATGGTGTTATGTTGGGTGATGATTTTGAATTGGTGGATGAATTTCGAAATAAATTAAAGAAATATATTAATGGTAATGATATCATTCGTTTATTCACTCAAACTAGTATAACCACAACAAATTGGGGATATAATTATTGGGTTGATGGTGCGTTTTGTGCACCATATGAATTCTTTAAGAAAATTAATTTTGAATTATTCCCAATTGTACGTAAAGGAAGACAATCATCTTCAGGTGTTGGAAATCAAATGACCAAAAGATTAAATAACTTAAAATTTATTGTTAAAAATTATGGTTCGTTAATCATACATAAGGGTAATGATGATTCAAAAATGCACCCCCAATTACGTAAACAACAACCATTAATAACAAATTTTGAGGTTAACGAATATGATATGACCATCATTATCCCAACTTATGATAATGTTGAATATATTGATGAATGTATTAATTCTATTATGATTAATTCAAAAAATATTAACATTGAAATATTAATTGGTATTGATGGTTGTCAAAAAACCTTAAACCATATTAAACAAAAAACATACCCATTTAATGTGAGGTTTTATTATTTTGAAAAAAATGTTGGACCATATATTGTAAAAAATTCATTAAGTAAAATTTCAAAATCAAAATTTATCTTATTTTTTGATTCTGACGATATCATGGTGAATGATATGATATCAAAAATTTATAACGAATTGAATAAATTTGATTGTATTAAACCGATGTTTATTAATCAAAAAAATAATAAATTAATTAATGATGGTTCAAAAAACTGGGGGGAAGGGGTATTCGCGATTAAAAAAGATATTTTCTTAATCTTCAATGGGTTTGAACCCTGGAGGTGTGCTGCCGATTCGGAATTTATGAATAGATTGTATAGAAATCGTATTAAAGTTAAAATGACTAATGAAGTGTTATTTCATAGACGTTTACATAATAATAACTTAACCGTTAAACAAGACACCAATTATCACTCCAAATTGCGTGGTAAATACCATAGTTTATCAATGAAGAAAACAAATTTTGGTCCATTACAAATATTACACGTCGAAAATTATGCCCCAGTTAATGTTAATCATGAATATTCAAAAATTATTGAACAACAAACTATAGAAGAAAAAATAACAAATAAAGAAAAATTAGAAATTATTAGAAATACTATAAATCCGATAACTAAAGAAATACCTTTAGAAATTGATATTGATTATGAAACAATACAACGAGAAAACAAAAGACTAAATCTTCCAAAGGTTCAACATATAATAAGACAACAACCAAAACAAAAAGACGAAAATACAAAAATGGTTGGTGGTCTAGTTCAAACAAATCAAAATATTTTCAAAAATAAAAAACGTTAATATTTGGAATTAATAAATAAAAACCCTTATATTTGTATAAAAAATTAAAGGTTATGTTTGTAATAGTGAAAAATGTTAAAAAGAAAAATGGTAAAGTATTACCAGTTATTTTGTTGAACTCCCAATCCGAAATCTGGGAATTCAATAGTTTTGATGATGCGATGGACATTAAAGATGCGTTTGAAAATAATTCGGATTCAGGTCATATTTATTCAGTTAAGAAAATTTAATTATGGAAGATTTACATCAACAATTACATGAAGAATTTATTAATTCACAAGAATATTTACAATATCTTTATGAAATAAATAATTATTTTTTAATACAAAAATGATTTTATATATTTTTACGTATATTTATTGAATAATGAATTGATTTTAACCAAATAAATATATTTGGTTCAATTAAATCTCGTTAATAGTCGTAATATTTTTTTATTGAATCCCCCATTTGAATAAGATGGGGGTTTTTTATCTAACAATATTAACAAATGAAGAATAAAGAAGTGATGAAGGGTACATTTCCTTCCAGTAGAGAAAATCTTAAAATGAACCCAATTTTATTTAAGATTAGAATGAAGATGATTAAAAGATTGGTTAATAGAATCAAGAATGAACGAAATTCAGTTAATATACAGAAATAACAATAAACAAGTTTATAATAAAACCGAATTCAATTCAAACGTTGGATCCGAAGGTTATGGTGAAATTGGATATGATTCCGTCGAAGAAATTATAAAAACCTTCCAGGATTATTTTAATGAAAACACCGTATTTTATGATCTTGGTTCAGGACTAGGTAAACTAGTTATCCATATTGGGTTAAGATGTGATGTTAAAAAATCTTGCGGAATTGAATATAGTGTCGAACGATATAATTATTCGGTCGGTATTAATCCGGGGGGTAATATCTATTTCATCAATGATAACTTCGTTAATATTGATATAAGTGATGCCATGGTGATATATACCGATAACACATTATTCCCAACGAATATTGATGAACTGATTTATAGTAAAATTCCAAAAGGGTGTTTGGTGTTATCCAGGAAGATGTTTAAATCTGGTAGGTTGAATGATGAAATGGTTAAGATTAATGTTAATTCACCCACCGAATATGGAACAAATAATTTATATGTGTTGATAAAAAAATAAAATTTGTTATATTTAATTTTATAATAAAGAGGGTTTTTAGCTCAGATGGCTAGAGCACCTGCCTTGCACGCAGGGGGTCGGGAGTTCGAGTCTCCCA
>Ga0102831_1000669_pt1 | contig 15390 bp, 12 predicted proteins | sample ColrivemetaGS747_FD_84508 | JGI IMG/M metagenome (GOLD analysis project Ga0102831, IMG submission 84508) | Estuarine microbial communities from the Columbia River estuary - Freshwater metaG S.747 | ecosystem: Environmental > Aquatic > Marine > Intertidal zone > Estuary | place: USA: Columbia...
ATCTTTAGAACCGGAATACCGCTTGAAATGAAATCGCTACTTTTGAATGCGTAGCCATTCACTAGCTCGAAAATCTCGCCAATTTTGTAGCTGGTCCATTCAGACCTCATACCCCAACCCCCCCAGCTTTTGCCGGATCAACTGATCGAGCTCCGCGCCCTTCTGCATCTGCTCACCCAACTGCTGGGTCAGCCGCTGCATCTTCTCGGCAAAGGCTTCGTCGTCGTCCTCCACCTCTTCGGCCCCGACATAGCGCCCCGGTGTGAGCACATGGCCGTGCTCGGCGATTTCCGCGAGTTTCACGCTGCGGCAGAAGCCGGGGATGTCCTGGTACTCAGCAATCTCGCCGCCCACATCCAGCGGCTCGCCGCGCCAATTAGCGACGGTTTGCGCGATGCGTTCGATGTCATCGTCGGTCAGTTCGATCTGCACGCGGCTGACGTTGGTGCCGAGTTTGCGGGCGTCGATAAATAGTACTTCGCCGGGGCGGGCGGTTTTCTGTTTGGTGAGGAACCACAGGCAGGCGGGAATCTGGGTGTTGAAGAACAGCTGGCCGGGCAGCGCGACCATCACTTCCACCACGTCGGCCTCGACCATGGCCTTGCGGATATCGCCTTCGCTGTTCTGGCTGGAGCTCATCGAGCCGTTGGCCAACACGATGCCGGCGCGGCCGTTGGGCTTGAGGTGGTAGAGCATGTGTTGCAGCCAGGCGTAGTTGGCGTTGCCCTGCGGCGGTGTGCCATACACCCAGCGCGGGTCGCCTTCCAGGCTGCCGTGCCACCAGTCGCTAACGTTGAACGGCGGGTTGGCAAGGACGAAGTCGGCACGCAAATCCGCGTGCTGGTTGCGGATAAAGGTATCCGCCGGCTCCCTGCCGAGGTTGAAGTCGATGCCGCGAATGGCCAGGTTCATTGCCGCCAGGCGCCAGGTGGTGGGGTTGGACTCCTGGCCGTAGATGGACACATCACCCAGCTTGCCGCCGTGGGCTTCGATGAATTTCTCCGACTGCACAAACATGCCACCACTGCCGCAGCAGGGGTCGTAGACCTTGCCGTGGTGCGGATTGAGCACCGCCACCAGCGTCTTGACGATACTGGCCGGCGTATAGAACTGGCCGCCCTTCTTGCCCTCGGCACTGGCGAACTGGCCGAGGAAGTACTCGTAGACCTGGCCGAGCAGGTCGCGGGCCTTGCCGGCGTCATCACCAAAGCCGATGGTGGAGATCAGGTCCACCAGCTCGCCAAGCTTGCCGTCCGGCAGCTGGGCGCGGGCGTAGCGCTTGTCGAGGATGTTCTTCAGCTTGGGGTTTTCCGCCTCGATGGCGGCCAGGGCTTCGTCGATACGCTTACCGATATCCACCTGCTTGGCGGCGGCGCGGATCGATTCCCAGCGGGCCACTTCCGGCACCCAGAACACGTTCACTTCACGGTAGTAGTCGCGGTCTTCCAGTTCGGCGTTGAGTGCCTCGGGGTCACTGCCGTCAAGGGCGTGAGCGCCCAGGTAGTAGTCGTCGTTCTCATCGAGCAGCTTGCGTTCCAGCTCGGCACGGCGGCCGGCAAAGCTGTCGGAGATGTACTTGAGGAAGATCAGCCCGAGCACGATGTGCTTGTACTCGGCGGCGTCCATGTTGGCGCGCAGCTTGTCGGCGGTGGCCCAGAGGGTTTTTTCCATCGCCGCCAGGCTGGTGGCCGGCTGGGCTTTGCCCGCTTTGCCCTTTTTTACCTCGGCTGCAGCTGCAACCACATCACTGGCTGAGACTTCCGCGGTGGCCGCCGGCTCGAAGCGCTCACGCGCCTTGCTCAGCGCCTGATCGGCCAGGCTGCCACCCTGCGCGCGCAGCACCGAACCGCCACGACCGCGACCCTTCTGCAGCACGCCCTGCTCGATCAATTCATCACGCGCGGCCCAGAAGCCCTCCTCGCTCAGCGTCGGGAACTGCGCCTTCAAGCGCTCCAGCAATGACTGATTGCCGATACTCGAACCATCGAGGGGAACGGCGGCCAGCAGGGCCTGATGCAACTCACTCATGCAAAACACTCCATTGCCGCGTGCAAGGATGCGCGCCGGCCAAATCAAACGATGGCGGTGGACGAAGCGGAGGAATCAGAGGGGGAAATGGCGCAATCAAGCTGTTGCGACTGCGCCATTGAAGCCATCCCTGGAAAGCCGCGACCTGCCATTTTGCGAAAGCCGTCACCTTAGCCACTGGCAGTGCATGGGTAAAGCCATGCTTTGCCGGACGGGCTACGACGCGTTGACGCACCGATTTGCCACGGATAGAACCTGCGCCGCTGTCGGCTCGCTTTGCCCCTTCGCGCCAGACTCGGAGCCGAAGGATAGGCCGAGCTTGGCTGCCCACCAACGCTGGACGCATGGACAGGTAAAGAATCGGTGCGGATGACGCGCCAGGCCCAGTTTGTACGACGCCAGCAGCATCTGGTCCGCCGATCTCTCCCGGGGAATCGCAGGCACGCGGGCCTTGGTCTGCCGTGCAGATATCTCCGCCTCAAGGCCTGAGCAGGTCGCAATACGACCTTGGTCGCACAGCGAAACCTGTCTGCCACGGCTTTGCCGCCGCGCGCTGCGGTCCTATGCTGTGAGCTTGTTGCCTGCCGCGTCTGTCCGGAGTCTGAATGTCGCTGTCCATCGGCCTGATCGCCGCGGTTTCCCTCCTTTATATGGCGGTGCTGTTCGGCATCGCCTTCTATGGCGACCGCCGCGCCAAGCCACTGTCGCCGCGGCTACGCGCCTGGGTCTACATCCTGTCGCTGGCGGTGTACTGCACCAGTTGGACCTTCTTCGGCGCGGTCGGCCAGGCCGCAGAGCAGCTGTGGTCATTCCTGCCGATCTATCTGGGGCCGGTGCTGCTGATGCTGTTCGCACCCTGGGTGCTGCAGAAGATGGTGCTGATCAGCAAGCAGGAGAACATCACCTCGATTGCCGACTTCATCGCCGCGCGCTACGGCAAGTCGCAGTCGCTGGCGGTTGTGGTAGCGCTGATCTGCCTGGTCAGCGTGCTGCCCTACATCGCTCTGCAGCTCAAGGCCATCGTGCTGGGGGTGAATCTTCTGACCGGTTCCGGGGCGCACTCGGTCGGCAGCCAGGGCCAGGACACCGCGCTGATCGTCACCCTGGTGCTGGCGCTGTTCACCGTGCTATTCGGCACCCGCAGCCTGGATGCCACCGAGCACCACCGCGGCATGGTCCTGGCGATCGCGTTTGAATCGATCGTCAAGCTGCTGGCCTTCCTCGCGGTCGGGGTGTTCATCACCTACGGGCTATTCGATGGCTTTGGCGATCTGTTCGAGCAGGCCAGACAGACACCGATTCTCGAAGGCTACTGGGCGACGCCGATGGACTGGTCGTCGATGCTGGTGCAGACCGGGGTGGCGATGATGGCCATCGTCTGCCTGCCGCGGCAGTTCCATGTGGCAGTGGTGGAGAACACCGAATCCGGCGACCTGCGCAGCGCGCGCTGGATCTTCCCGCTCTATCTGCTGCTGGCCGTGCTGTTCGTGGTACCGATCGCCCTCGCCGGGCAGATGCTGTTGCCCCCCGGCATGGCGCCGGACTCCTATGTGATCAGCCTGCCGCTGGCCGAGGCCCACCCGACCCTGGCCCTGCTGGCCTTCATCGGCGGTGCTTCGGCGGCCACCGGCATGGTCATCGTCGAGGCCGTGGCGCTCTCGACCATGGTCTCCAACGACATGCTGCTGCCCTGGCTGCTGCGGCGCAAAACCACCGAGCGCCCCTTCGAGGCCTTCCGCCACTGGATGCTCAGCGCCCGGCGCATCAGCATTCTGCTGATCCTGCTGCTGGCCTATGTCTGCTACCGGATGCTCGGCAGTACCACCAGTCTTGCGACCATCGGCCAGGTGGCCTTTGCCGCCATCACCCAGCTGGCGCCGGCGATGTTTGGCGCGCTGCTGTGGAAGCAGGCCAACCGCCGCGGCGTATTCGCAGGTCTTGCAGCGGGCTCGCTGATCTGGTCCTACACCATGGTGCTGCCGCTGATCGCCGGTGGGCTGGGCTGGTCGCTGGACCGGTTTCCGGGGCTCGAATTCCTGCTCTATCAACCGATCGGCATCGATGTGCAACCGCTGACCCGCGGTGTGGTGCTGTCGCTGGCGGGCAATTTCCTGCTGTTCGCCTGGGTGTCCTACCTCACCCGTACCCGCGTCTCCGAGCACTGGCAGGCCGGGCGCTTCATCGGCCAGGACGTCGAGACACGCGGCAGCCAGCGCAGCCTGCTGGCGGTGCAGATCGAGGACCTGCTGCTGCTCGCCGCGCGCTTTGTCGGCCATGAGCGCGCCCAGCAGAGCTTCGAGCGCTTCGCCTATCGCCAGCGCCAGTTGCCGTTCAACCCGCAGCAGCGCGCCGATGCCGAATGGATCGCGCATACCGAACGGCTGCTGGCCGGCGTGCTCGGGGCGTCCTCGACACGGGCAGTGGTCAAGGCGGCCATCGAAGGTCGCGAGATGCAGGTCGAGGATGTGGTGCGCATCGTCGACGAGGCCACCGAGGTACTCGAATTCAACCGCGCCCTGCTGCAGGGCGCGATCGAGAACATCACCCAGGGCATCAGCGTGGTCGACAAGTCGCTGCGGCTGGTGGCCTGGAACCAGCGTTATCTGGAGCTGTTCGACTACCCCGAGGGGCTGGTCTACGTTGGCCGACCGATCGTCGACATCATCCGCTACAACGCGGTGCGGGGCCTATGCGGGGTCGGTGATCCGGAGGCGCACGCGCAACGCCGGCTGGAATGGATGCGCCAGGGCAACGCGCACACCTCGGAGCGGTTGTTTCCCAACGGTCGGGTGATCGAGCTGATCGGCAACCCGATGCCCGGTGGCGGTTTCGTCATGAGCTTTACCGACATCACCGAGTTTCGCGAGGCGGAGCGCGCGCTCAAGGAAGCCAACGAAAGCCTCGAGCAACGCGTCGCCGAACGCACCCAGGAACTGTCGATGCTCAACGAGGCGCTGTCCGACGCCAAGGCGGTCGCCGAGACCGCCAACCAGTCCAAGAGCCGCTTCCTCGCCGCCGTCAGCCATGACCTGATGCAGCCGCTGAACGCCGCCCGGCTGTTCTCCGCAGCCCTGGGTCATCAGGCCGAAAGCCTGCCGGGCGAGGCCCGCGAACTGGTCCGCCATCTGGACAGTTCGCTGCGTTCGGCGGAAGACCTGATCAGCGATCTGCTGGACATCTCGCGCCTGGAAAACGGCCGGATCAATCCCGAACGGGCAAGCTTTGCCCTCGCCGAGCTGTATGACGCACTGGGTGCCGAATTCCGCGCCCAGGCGCAGGAGCAAGGCATCGACTTCCGCCTGCGCGGCAGCCACGAGCGCATCGAGAGTGATCCGAAACTGCTGCGCCGAGTGCTGCAGAACTTCCTCACCAACGCCTTCCGCTACGCCAATGGCGCCGTGCTGCTGGGGGTTCGGCGCGAGGCCGGCGGTCTGCGTCTGGAGGTCTGGGACCGCGGGCCGGGCATCCCCAGCGACAAGCTCGGGGTGATCTTCGAGGAGTTCAAACGCCTGGACAGCCACCAGACCCGCGCCGAAAAAGGCCTGGGCCTGGGACTCGCCATCGCCGACGGGCTCTGCCGCGTGCTCGGCCACCGCCTGCAGGTGCGCTCCTGGCCGGGTAAGGGCACGGTCTTCAGCGTCAATGTTCCGCTGGGCCGTGCCGCGGCGGCGCAACCGCAAGCGCGTACTGCCGAGCCAGTGCCGCGTAACCTCGGCGGCGCCCAGGTGCTCTGCGTGGACAACGAAGACAGCATCCTCACCGGCATGAGCAGCCTGCTCTCGCGCTGGGGCTGCCAGGTCTGGACCGCACGCAATCGCCTGGAGTGCGAGCACCTGCTGGCAGAAGGTGTGCGCCCGGCGCTGGTGCTGATCGACTACCACCTCGACGAAGGGGAGACCGGCACCGGACTGATCGCCTGGCTGCGCACGCGACTTGGTGAGGACCTGCCGGGAGTGGTGATCAGCGCCGACGGCCGCTCCGAGCTGATCGCCCAGGTCCAGGCCGAAGGGCTGGATTTTCTCGCCAAGCCGGTGAAGCCTGCGGTGCTGCGCGCGCTGATCAGCCGCCATCTGAAACTGAGCGGCTAGGGCGTCTTTGGACAGCGAGGCCAGGAACCGGGCAAGCACAGCTTTCGGCATGCACGCCTGGTCGGGCCACGGTGGTCGGGCCACGCTGGCCGCACCACTGAGTTACCTCGCCCCAGACCGCGTCACGCTGCAGCTCGCAGTGACCTCGACCGGAAACAAACCTGGGCGACAGTTTTCCGAAGAGTCCTGGCCCTGACTCGCCCTCCTCCGCAACCGATGTCCGGGCTGCCCGATGGCGCCGCCTTCCCCCTTCGCTGAGCGTTTTCGCGGCATCTGGCAGGACGCGGTCGCTGACCAACCATCGGTACCGCTAGAATCGCTCAGGCTTCCACCCCACAAGGAACGGCCATGCTGGCACACACGGAACTCCTGCTCGACCTGGGCACCGCCCTTGCCGTAGGCCTGCTGATCGGCACCGAGCGCGGCTGGAGCGCGCGCGATACCGAGGAAAGCCAGCTGGCCGCCGGCATTCGCACCTTCGGCCTAGTCGGTTTGCTCGGCGGCCTCGCCGCCCTGCTCGCCTCGCATCTGGGGATCGGCGCCTGGATCGCCATGCTTGTGCTGGTCGGGCTGCATGCCCTGGCAGGCTACATCGGCGACCAGCGTCGCAATGGTGACCTGGGCATGACCAGCGAGATTGCGCTGCTGCTGACCTTCCTGCTCGGCAGTCTGGCACTGGTCGAAACACGCGCCCTGGCGGCCGGCTGTGCGGTGGTCATCGCCCTGCTGCTGAGCCTCAAGCAGGATCTGCACGGTGCGCTGCGCAGGCTGTCGGAAGTCGAGCTGTCGGGTGCGCTGAAGCTGCTGTTCATCTCGCTGGTGCTGCTACCGGCGCTACCCAATCAGGGCTACGGCCCGTGGCAGGCGCTCAATCCCTATGCGACCTGGTGGATGGTGGTGCTGATCGCCGGTATCGGCTTCGCCGCCTATGTCGCGGTGCGCCTGATCGGCACCCGCCACGGCCTGGTGGTCAGCGCGCTACTCGGCGGCCTGGTTTCCTCCACCGCCATGACCATCACCCTGGCCCGTCTGCACAACGGCCCCTCGATGCGCGCGCTGCTCGCCTGCGGCCTGCTGGCGACCTCGGCGCTGATGTTTCCGCGGGTGCTGCTGGAAGTCGGCATCATCAATCCACAACTGCTCCCGCCGCTGCTGCTACCGCTGGGAGTGGCCATGCTGGTGTACACCGCAGGCGCACTCTTCTATTACCGTGCCGCTGGGCGCGAGCTGGTCGGCAATGTCGAGGCGCCGCTGAAGAACCCCTTCGAGCTGGGGCCGGCGTTGCGCTTTGGCGCGCTGCTGGTGTTGGTACTGTTCATGGTCGAAGCCGCGCAACACTGGCTCGGCGATGTCGGCATCTACCTGGTCAGTCTGCTGTCTGGCATGACTGATGTAGACGCCATTACCCTGTCGCTGGCACGTAGCGCGCGCGCCGAGCTGGATGGGGAAATAGCTACCCGTGGGATCTATATCGCCGCTTTCGCCAACAGCCTGGTCAAGGCCGCGCTGATTGCGCTGATCGGAGGGAAGGAGCTGGCCCTGCGTACGCTGCCGGTGATGCTCGCCGGCATGCTGTTGGGCCTGTTGGCACTGCTGCTCTAAGCAGGATCAGAGTTCGCGACAGCTGCCCTTGCGCTCAAGGCGCAGTGCCAACTCGCTGGCCCGACGGTCACCCGCGCGAGCAGCCTGGCGCAGCAACTGCATACCGATACGACGATCACGCTGATTGTCGCAGTCGCTGCACAGCAGTTGTCCCAACCGCGCCTGAGCTTGAACCACACCCTGGCGCGCAGGGGTCTTGAGCAGGTGCCCGGCAATGCGTTTGACACTCATCGTCTGGCCGATGCGCGGCTGATCGAGTAGCCACAGCGCGACCCGCAGCGGAAGCTTGGGACGCAGGGCAGCAGGTTCGCCGGAGGCAGCTTCGCGAAACTTCATGAACGGACCAGTCGGGCTCGGGAGCCGCGCACTCTACTCCTTTTTTTGCCCCGGTAAAGACTTGCAAAATATGCCGGCAGGCGTTCTAGACCGGCGCCTCGATTTAATCCACAGAACCTGTGGATAAATCAGTGGACAAGATGGGTGCAAGACGCCGAAGGCCCAGTCTGACGGGGCCTGAGCTTAAACTGGCGGTTTTTTCACCAGCAAAAAAACTCCTTATTTTTCATGAAGTTAAAAAGCGCAACGAAAAAATCAATGACTTACGAGCGATTGTGACAGCGAAATGGCAAGGTGCTTCGCCATTGTGCAAAAGTCCACGGCGCGGGCAGCGCCAACGCCCTTCTTCAGTGCGTTTTGTCAACCCAAAAAGCGCGCCCGGATGTCGCAGCGCCAAGCGAGCGGACTTGCCATCCCGGCATGCCTGGGCCACTCTCCCTGGCTAACCCATTGCCGGAGTAGCAGCCGCGATGGCGAGAAGAATCAGGTTCTGGCTGCGCACCATCTTCCTCACGCTTTTTGCGCTACTGCTGATAGCTGCCCTCCTCGGCTGGCTGTACTGGCAGCATCTGCGCGAGCAGTTCGGCATCGAGCAGCTTGAGCTCAAAGGCGTCGAACTCGATCTTGATCAGTTGCTCATAGCGGATCTGCGGATCGACCTGAACCATCCGGGCCTGGCAGTGCGCTTGCACGCTCGAGAACTGCGCCTGACATGGGCGCGCAGCAGGGAACTGGGATGGCATTTCGAAGCACTTAACCTGCAACAGCTCGAGGTCTTCCAGCATCCCCCCCGACAACCTTCGACAGAAGCCCCCGAAGGACTGCAGAGCCTGGACCCTGAGCAACTGCTGCCCAGGGCAGTGCCCCGGCATGTGGCCATTTCCGAGATCGCGCTGGACCTGCCGTGCCAGCAGACACGCTGTCGTCTACAGGGCGCATTGCGCCTGGACCCCGAGCCTCATCCGCAACTGCATGTCAGCCTCAATCGCGGCGCGCATCGGCTGGACCTGCATGCCTGGAGTGGCGCAAGCGCGCTGCCGACGCTCGAGGCGCGTCTGGAGATCGACGGCGAACCCAGCGCCCACCTGCGCAGCACCTGGCAATCCAGCGCTGTCGGCAATACCTGGAACGGCAAACTGGAACTACCCGCGCGGGGCGATACCGCCTGGCTGTGGGAGTGGCTGGAAGAGTGGCTGGGCACGCTTCCACCGCTGGACCAGGCGCCGGGCAGCCTGGCACTGAGCGCCGACTGGCTGCTGCAACTCACACCGGGCGCACTCGACCTGCAGCGGCTGCTGCACGCCAGCGGCCACCTCGATCTGCAGGCCGACCTGCCCGCCCCCTGGCCGGTTCCGGGCGTCGGCCCGCTGCAGGGACAGGCCGTGATCCAGCTGCTCGGTACGGACGGTAGCTGGCAGGCCCGCCAACTGCAGGCGCAACTGCAGCTCAATGCCCTCGACCCGCAGCTGCTGGGGCATCTACCCGAAGGGGCCGACCCAGGCTCCCTGCAGCTGCAGATCAGCGCCGAGGAGCAGGCGTTCGCCGACAACACACTTGGCCTCAAGTTGCAGGTTGCCAGCAGCGGTCCGTTGCATATCGAAGGCCAGGCGCAGCTCCACGCCCAACTCGATCCGCAGGCCTGGGAGCTGCGTCTGAATGCCGCAAAACTTCAGCTGCGCGCGGCAGAACTGCGCCATCCCGACGTTCGGATACAGGGGATGCAGGCGCAGTTGACGACCAGCGGATTGCTGAATCAGCACGGACTGCAACTGCATCTGCAGCCCGGCTCGCAGGTTCAGGCGACTCGACTGACCTGGCTCGATCCCAGCCAGCCCGTCACCGCGCGCCAGCTGCAGCTGCAGCTGGACGGGCTGCAGTGGGCCTCAGGCCTCGACGCCGAGCAGACACTGCTAGCGCCCATCGACCTGCGCATCGACGCCCTCGAACACAGCGCATTGCGCAGCCAGGGTTGGGATTGGCGCGGCAACCTCCAGTACGACAATCGACTGGTGCTGGACGGAACCCTGTACAACGACGCCGGCCTGACGCTGCGCACCCGTGCACAGCAGGGCGACGGCAGCGTCCTGCTGGATGGGCAATTGAACGAGCTGCACTTTGCCGGGGGCAATCCCCTGCAGCGCACCCTGACCGACTGGCCGTCGACGCTTGAACTCAGCGCCGGCAGCATGCGCCTGGAGGCCAATGCGGTCGTTGCGGACCAACGTCCCCTACAGGCACGCGCCAGCATGCGCCTGAGCGGAGTAGCCGGCATTTTCGATCGCAGCGAGCTGCAGGGAGTGGACGCTCAGTTGCAGCTCGACCTGCGCAACGAGCGACTGCAGATAGGGATCGAGCAACTACAGATTGCCCAGCTCAATCCCGGCGTCCCACTGCAGACGGTGGCGCTGCGCGGCGACTACACCGCCGCGATCGGCTCCCCCACCATCGGTCGCCTCAATTGGCAGCAGGCGCAGGCACAGCTGTTCAACGGCCGTATCTGGCTGGACCCAGGCACCCTGGATCTTGCTGCAGACAACCCCGCACGGTCGCTGCATGTACAGGGCATCAGTCTTGCGCAGTTGCTGCAGGCCTATCCTGCCGAAGGCCTCGAAGGCGACGGCAACATCGATGGCGAGCTGCCGCTGCGCCTGACTCCGGACGGACTCAGCATTGCCGACGGAACGCTGGCCGCCCGCGCTCCCGGCGGACGGTTACACTTCAGCTCACCCAAACTGGATGCTTTCGGTGCCAGCAACCCGGCACTAGGGCTGGTGGTCCAGGCACTGAGCAATTTTCACTATTCACGCCTGGAGAGTGGCGTCGATTACAGCGAGCAAGGCACACTGCAATTGGCATTACGCCTGGAAGGTGAAAATCCGCAGATCGAGAACGGGCGACCCATCCACTTCAACATCAACATCGAAGAAGACATTCCCGCTCTGCTGACCAGCCTGCAGCTGAGTGGCAAGGTCAGCGAGCGCATCCAGCAGCGCGTGCAGGAACGCATGCGCGAGGCCGAATCAGCAACGCCCTGAGCACAGGGCACCGCAAGAGGAGAGATCCATGCGACTGCGCATGCTCTGCAGCATCCTGCCACTGGCTCTGCTGGCCGCCGCCTGCACACCCACGGTGCAACTGGCCATGCCGAACGAGCCGATCAACATCAACCTCAACGTGAAGATCGAGCACGAGATCTACGTCAAGGTCGACAAAGCGCTGGACAACATCATCAGCGAAGACAGCGGACTGTTCTGAAGGAGACGCACATGAACTTCTATCGACGCGGCGCACTGCTCTTGCTGACCCTGTGCCTGAGCGCACCGGTCTGGGCACTGGACCTCAGCGGCGCCATGGCCGCCCTCGGCGATGCCAAGGCTGCCGGCCAACTGGGCGAACAGCCTGATGGTTATCTGGGCGTGGTTCGGGCCGAAGGCCAGGCTGAGGATATCGCCCGCCTGATCAATCAGGCCCGACGCGCGGAATACCAGCGTGTGGCCCAGAGCAACAAGATCAAGCTGGCGGATGTCGAAGCCATCGCGGGCAAGAAGGCGATCGAGAAGACGCCCAGCGGCCAGTTCATCCAGCTCGACGGACGCTGGCTGCGCAAGTGACCCGACGCCCCGGCTCAGGCCGGCCGGGGCAACACACCTTCCTCAAGAAACAGCTCCAGTCGGAACAGTCGCGGCTGATCAGGGCCCTGGGCCTGTTTGAACGCCACCAGGCCTGCACTGGTTTCGCAGAGCCAGGCGGTCATGTTCTTCGGTTTGCGCTCAGCAAACGCTCGTGGCACGAAGAGTGCGACGTTCACTCCTTGCTGCGGGCAGCGAGCGGACTCGAACTCGAACGCCTCTACGCCCGCAGCACGCATCGCACTACCGATGCGCTGGGTGGCACGGTAGTCCCGCCGATCCACCAGCGCGTCCCGCTCGGCCGCAAATGGCGGCGCCTGCAGCTGTACTCCCCGCTCGACCTGATAACGCACCTCGAAGGAAGCATGCGCCGAGCGAATGCGTCCACTCGGTGGCGGGGTCTGCATTCCGCTCCAGAACAGGAAGCGGTAGTAGGCCGTCTCGGCCATGGCCGTCTCCAGCGACCAGGCGCCGTAGAACAGACTCGGCTCGTCACGGCTGCCGAAACGCGAGCCCCAGCGCAACGGCGGATAGCGAAACGGTGTTTTCAGCAGATAGTGAAGACCCTCCGTACCCTCGGGTAGCGGCGGCTTGCTGCGCTCGAGCAACTGCTCGAGCAGGGCCTGCTCTTCCAGATCGTCGACCAGCTGCTGGGTGGCGACCTGCTCCTGGCTTTCGACCAGCCGCAGCAGGCGTCCGCGCAAGGGACGAATATGTTGCTCGCCGTCGCAACGGCTCCAGATATCCAGGCTCTGCATCAGATCTTGCCGCGAATGGCATCAAGGTATTCGGCCACCCGGACCAGGCCCTGGACCTGCTCCATCAGCTCCAGCGGCACCCCGCTCAGATGGTGGTTGGCCGTGCGCAGGAAGTGACTCATGTCCGCCAGGTCACCGCCGAAAAGCGCGTACAGACTCCGGTAGATACGAATCAGCAGCAACGCCAGCTCACCTGTCTTGCTCTCGGCACGCAAGCCACCGCTCTCCTGCCAGCGGCTGATCGCAGTCCGGTGCACTCCGACGATGGCAGCCAGTTCCTGCTGGGTAAGGCCCAGCTGCTCGCGAGCATTGAGCAATGCCTTGGCCAGGACATCATCGGCATCAAGCTGGGGGCGGGTTAGCGCGGTCATTGCTCCTCCTCCGTGCATTATCGACAACTAAAGCACATATTGCCTGATAACGACAAAAAAGAAAGTGACTTGATCAATCACCCGGCGATAAACACAGACGGCCGCCCTGGGGCGGCCGTCATTCCCTGCAGTAGATAGCGCGAAGAGTTGAGCGCCTACGAGCAGACGTTGCCTGATGCATGGAAGCTGACATCGGTCTTGTCGATTTCCGGGCGATAGTTCATTACCACAGAGATGCCGGTAGCCCCCCGCCCGCCTCGGGCGGAGGAATCGAATACCCAGACCTCATACCAGACGGGCGGCAGGTGCCTGACGATACGGACCTGCTTCAACGACTGCTCATCGAAGCCACAGTGGCTTTCTATGTAGTCCAGAGCAGCGCGTCGAATGTCGTCGTTGGCAGCGGACTGACCGGGCTCTCCTGCGAGCACGGTCTCGATATGCAGTGCGCTGCCCGTCTGCGAGTACTTGTACCTCATGGGTGAATACTGCGCGTCGAGCGCGGCGTTGAGCTTGTCCGCCTGCTGCGCCGGATTGCCCGCGCATCCGGCAAGCACGGCAAATACCAGAATCCATGAACGCATGATCAAACCTCCTTGTTTGCATGAATGCGCGGAAGTGCGTGTAGTGCGGATGTTTCCGAGCCGCATGAGCACATGCGCCCGAAGGCGCGCCGGCTAAGCGGGCGAGCGCTCAAGCCTGCGGCCCGACATCCGCGTTCATCAAATTACCCAACCTGGCCCATACCGGCCCTGCGCAAGATCGCAACTTGCGCAAAACCAATATGCGATTCGCTTTGCTGCGCTCATGGCCGAGAGCTCCGTGCGCCAAAGAAGGCCCCGATCGACGAGTGCGTGCAGACTGCGAAAAAGAAGAAATCGTGCGGGGAGCATGCAGCCGCATAAAGCCACACAGACCTGAAGACAGACGAAATGAAGTGATCACGCTCGAGGCAGGCTGAGGCGATCAAAGCTCTCTGCAGAACCGGACTTTGGCCTTAATTTCGCCCCAACTTTCCCGCCGGAATAGAAAAAGCCCCTGGAATGTTCAACCATTTCAGGGGCTTAGACGTTACGTGTTATGGCGGAGAGATAGGGATTTGAACGCTGCCTACTGCACGTCCACGCCGCTCCAAGCACCGCTACAGCCCAGTAAATCCGGCGTCTGCTGGTTTGGGAAGGTTTGCAGCGGCCTGGATTTTGCCCCCAGTTTTGCCCCCAAAATACGCGGGGCAAAAATGCATCAGTTGATCCCTAGGGAAGGCGTATACCCCATTCTCCAAAAGGGACAAACCGTTTGCGGCTACGACTGCACCTAATAGGCTCATACTATCATCAGGGCCTTACCCCATTTCAGCCACCTAGGCAGCCATGATTCAAAAGCTGCCGCTCAACGGTGTCTACCAAACTAGGGCGATTCAGGCCCGCATTATTAGGCGGGTGTACCGAGTGCGATTTTCCGCTCTCGGAGGCGACTACCCCTAAGCCGCTTCAGCGCGTCGCTTGTTCAAGCCGTCACGCCAGGCCTTGAGTGCTTCCAAGTCCTGACGCAGCTCTGGCTCCTCCGGAATAAACACAGGTATCTCGCTCGATTGACTGTGCTCGTAGCAGCTGTACTTGGTCATCAGCGTATCAATCAGTTCGCAGTCCTTTGGCTCAATGTCCTGGACAGCATGCAGCCGGTTATCGGTAGTAATGCTACGCCGGTGTCTGAGCACGACCTTGTTGAGCAAGTCCTCTTCAACCGACCGCTCAATTAGCTTGCGAAAATCACTGCAAATTCCCTGGGCGAGCATCCGATAAGCCACATCGCTGATGTACCGCTTGGTATCAGCCAATTGCTCGCATGTCTTCGGCATCGCTTTCTCGTCGTCATCATGCCCACCGGGATGGGCCATCACGAACGGCGAAGCGAGCAACGTGCGAGCCAGGGCGGCAATCAAAAATGGACGAATCTTCATTTCACTATCTCCTGGGGTGAGGCCCTGCATACAAGGCAGGGCGGGAAACTTCGGCCGCCCGTTACGCGCACGGCGCAGCAAGACGGCGGGAGTGCATAGGACGGCAAGCGCGACCCGGAGATGCACCAGACCAAGAAGGGCAACCAGTACTACTTCGGCATGAAGGCGCACATCGGCGTGGATGATGAGTCGGGGCTGGTACACAGCGTGGTAGGCACGGCAGCCAACGTGGCGGATATCACCCAGGTCGACAAACTGCTGCACGGTGACGAGAACGTCGTCTGCGCGGATGCCGGCTACACCGGCGTCGAAAAGCGCCCCGAACATGCTGGCCACGAAGTGATCTGGCAGGTCGCAGCACGCCGCAGCACCTACAAGAAGCTCGATAAGCGCAGTGCCCTGTACAAAGCCAAGCGCAAGATCGAGAAGGCCAAGGCACAAGTGCGAGCGAAGGTCGAGCATCCGTTTCGAGTGATCAAGCGCCAGTTCGGTTACGTGAAGGTGCGCTTCCGTGGCCTGGCCAAGAACACCGCTCAGCTGGTGACGCTGTTCGCGCTGTCGAACCTATGGATGGCGCGCCGACATTTGCTGACTACCGCAGGAGAGGTGCGCCTGTAA
>Ga0102831_1000676_pt1 | contig 15331 bp, 21 predicted proteins | sample ColrivemetaGS747_FD_84508 | JGI IMG/M metagenome (GOLD analysis project Ga0102831, IMG submission 84508) | Estuarine microbial communities from the Columbia River estuary - Freshwater metaG S.747 | ecosystem: Environmental > Aquatic > Marine > Intertidal zone > Estuary | place: USA: Columbia...
AACTAGCCAGGATCAGCCGAGATTGGAAAGCCCTTGCCCTGATGCGGCTGGATCGTACGGGCCAGAGGTTGGGGTATGGGCTAGTGACCATTTGGGCGTTGATTTGTTCCCTTGGCAACAGCATGTGTTGGATCAGCAGTTGCTTCATGATGAAAATGGGGATTTGTTGAACCGTGTTTCGTTGGTTTCTACTGCGCGACAGAACGGAAAGTCAACCGCGTTGGCTGCGCTGGTCGGTTGGTGGCTTACAGAGATGCCCAAAATACGGGGGCAGAAACAAACCGTGTTGACTACCGCGAACCGTCTTGACCTTGCCGTGTCTTTGTTTGATTTGTTGGCCGACACGTTGGAAGTCAAGTTTGGGGCGAAACTTGTGAAGGCTTACGGGCGCAATGCGGCGACAATGCCTGACGGTACGCGCTGGACTATTCGAGCAGCAAAACCAAACGTGGGTCACGGAACATCAAACGACCTGATCGTGGCCGACGAAATCTGGGATATTTCCCCTGAAGCCGTTGACGGTGGTTTGATCCCATCCCAGCGCGCTAGGCGATCCCCTTTGCTTTCCATGTGGAGCACAAGCGGCACTGAAGCATCAATTCTGATGAAAAGATGGCGTGAACAGGGGTTGCGCGCAATAGACCAAAACAAAACATCCAGTTTCTATTTTGCCGAATGGTCGCCCGATCCATCGTTGGATGTGAATTTGGAAAGCACTTGGATTTGGGGCAACCCAAGCCTGAATCACACGATCAGCCTGGACACATTGCGCGCCGAATCGTTAAACCCAAACCGCGCACAGTTTTTGCGCGCATCATGCAACCTTTGGGTGGCCAGCGATCAAGGTTGGATTCCACCCGGGGTTTGGCCAGCGCTCGAATACAACGACCCAATACCAGACGGCGGTTTTTGCGCAATTGAAGTTTCGTTAGACGATTCACGCTATTTCGGAACACGCGCAGTCCAGCTGCCAGATCGCAGAGTTGCCGTGACCGTTGCTTTCGTGACCGACACCTATTCGGGAATGCTTGCCGAGGTCGCAACATTGGCGGCAACAAACGTGCGGTTTCTTATCTCGCCATCAATTCAAATTCATTGGCCGACCCAATACCAAACACGAACCGAAATCGTCGGCTACGGCGAAATTGTGCGTTACACCCAAGGCGTAAAAAACCTGATATTTGAATCTTTGTTGGTTCACGACGGATCAAAGCAACTTTCCGAACATGTCCAACGTGCAGTAGCAGTCAAAGCCGAATCGTCAATTGCGTTGTCATCCCAGCGAAGCCCAGGCGAAATCGCGTTGGCTCGTTGCATGGTTTGGGCAGCCGCAATGGCCAGTCGCCCAGTGATCAGCGGAAAACCCATCATTGCCGTTCCGAATCGGTAATGTCTTATCGGCGTTGACCCTTGCTTACCTTTCGTCGGGATTGGATATGTCTTAGGGTCAATGCCACCTAACTTCCGACAGATATGAGAAACTAAAAACATGGCGCTGTTCAAAAAAGGCATCACAAAAGCCGCAATCTCACAAGACGAACCAAAGGTTCAAGCGGCAGCAGGTGGCACTTACTACACGGGCAACGGATCTGGCGCGCAATCAATCGGCGAATACTATTCTTACATTCAGGGTACGCAGCGCGATAAGGCGATGCAGGTTGGAACTATAAATCGCTCAAGAGACTTAATCGCATCAGTTTTGGCGTCAACGCCGTTGTGCATGTATCGCAGGCGCTGGGATGACGTAGAAAAAGAAATGGTTGATGAACCAATCGCCCCTCGATCATGGTTGCATCAGCCAGACCCACAACTTTCCTATTCCGCTTTCATGTCATGGGTTCTGGATGACCTCATGTTTTTTGGTAGGTGCTTCCTCTGGGTTAGCAGTAGGACTAGCGATGGCCTACCTGCGTCGTTTACGCGACTTCCAGCTGCCATGGTCAACACGCTTGACATGTCAGGCCCAGTGTTTGCTTTCGGTAAATCAAACGAAATCTATTTCCAAGGCGCGCAACTACCAACCGACGATGTAATTCAAATCATTGGTGGCAATCAAGGCATCCTGTATCAGTCGGAACAAATCATTGCAACATCGTTGGCACTTGAACAAGCACGTTTGCGCAACGCAAGTTCTGCACTTCCTGCCGGGGTTTTGCGAACAACTGGAGAACCTTTATCATCACAAGAACTTTCTGATTTGGCACAGTCATTTGAGCAGGCGCGCAAAACAAACCAGATTGCAGCGATCAACCAGTTCGTCGAATGGCAACCAACCGATGTTGACGCATCAAAAATGATGTTGAACGAAGCAGCGGAATACCAATCTAAGGAAGCGGCCAGAATGTGCAACGTGCCATTTTTCCTCAACGGAAATTCCATCGGCTCGTACAGTTACCAGTCCAACCAAGGCGCGCGAATGGATCTGCTCGTTTTTGCAGCCCGTTCTTACATGCTGGCAATTGAACAAACATTGTCAATGAATAACGTTTTGCCACAAGGAACGATCGTCAAATTTGACGTTGAATCGTATCTGTCCGAAATGGTTGCAGGCGAAATGGGCGAATACGACGACCCAGAGGAAATGAATCCACCACAAACCCCAACTATGGAGTCAAACTAGAAACATGTTGAAACTAATTTCGCACGACCTCACACTTGACGCATCAAAAGTTGAAGGCGTACCGTCACGCACAGTTTCAGGGGTCGCCGTTCCTTACGGTGTTGCCGCAACTGTCAGCGACGGAACAAAAGTCATTTTTGAAGCAGGCAGTCTGCCAACCGACGGCAAAGCCCCAAAACTTTATGTCAACCATGATTCCGAACAGGCCGTTGGCATTGTCACCGAGCGCGTAGAAACCAGCGACGGAATGATGTTTTCTGCACGTTTCAGCAAGACTTCACGCGCCGAGGAAGCACTACAACTAAGCCTTGATGGCGTCATTGATTCAGTCTCGGTTGGCGTAAATCCATTGAAGTTTAAAATTAAAGACGACGGAACAATGGTTGTCCAGGCCGCCGAATGGATCGAATTATCGCTAGTCACTGGCCGCCCAGCATTCGCTGACGCAGTGATCACACAAGTCGCCGCAAGCGAAGGCGAGAGTATCCCACAAGATGAAACCGAAATCACTAATATTCAATCAGAAGTTCCAGAACAGGAGAAAGAAACCATGTCCGTAGAAACCCCAATCGAAGCAGCAATCCCAACTTCACCAGTTGTATTTGCTGAATCAAAGCGCGAATTCCGTATGCCATCAGCAGGTGAATACCTTGCTGCAATGCACATTGGCGGCGACACTTTCCGCAAAGTCAACGCAGCGTTCCACGATGCAGCGCGACGCAACCAGTCAGCAATTGAAGCCGTATCGCAGGACTTGACCAGCGACACCCCAGGTCTCTTGCCAGTTCCAGTTTTGGGCCCAGTGTTCCAAAACGTAAACCTGCAATATCGCCCAGTTGTTAACGCATTTGGCACACGCGCAATGCCACAAGGAAGCGGAATCACTTTCACGCGCCCAAGCATTACGACACCAACATCGTCGGGTGTTCAATCAACACAGGGAACAGCAGTTAGTTCGCAGACAATGGTCCTTGCAGCGAATTCGGTCAGTCGGCAGACGATCGCCGGGTCGATTCAGATCGCCCAACAAACAATGGACTTTACCGATCCAGCTGCAATGAACATCATCTTGAATGACCTTGCAGGTCAGTACTTGAAGCAGACCGACAACATCGCAGTTGATTACCTAGTTGCACAAAAGCAAGCATCAGGTTTTACTTGGACTGTTACCGCTGGCGATGCAACTTCATTGATGAACGCAATCTACGGTTGCGCAGTGAACATTTCATCTACAACAAACTTGTTCCCAACCCACATGGTGGTCAGCCCCGACGTATGGTCAAAATTGGGAAGTCAGTTGGATTCGAGCAAGAGGCCGTTATTTCCAGCCATTGGCGCACCTGGCCTTATCGGTCAGAACACGCTTGGTGCAGGCAACGCAACTTCATGGTCGGGAATGAACCCACTTGGTTTGGAACTCGTAGTTGACGGCAACGCGGCTAGCGGAACAATGTTGATTGTTCATGGCCCTGCAATAGAACTGTATGAGGCCCAGCAGGGGATGCGCTCAGTGGAGGTCCCTGACCTGTTGGCCAGGACCTTCAGTTATTATGGCTACTTTGCAACCTTTGCACAGGATGCACAAAACCCATCCGCAGTTGCAGGAAGCCAGTTCATCCAAGCAATCACCGTCGCTTAGTAGAAAGGCGGCCTAACCGCCATGGCTACATATTCGGTAACACATAAGCAGTTGCTAGACAACTACGCCGTAATTCAATTACTGACCCCAACGGAAATTGAAGTCGGCCAGTCAATCACGGTCGGAGCAGTAGGCGCGCCATTTAATGGCACGTTTACTGTTTACGATTGCCCTGAATATTTGTTCACGGGCGTTGACGGCCAAGGCGATTTGACCTTTGACGAATTCATATCAATTCCTAATCAGGTGTTGTATGCGGTCACAGGATCAAACGTTGATCGAGGGCCAGCAACTGGAACTGTTACCTATACGCAAACCTGCACATGGATTACAGCAAACGACATTGCCGATTGGTTGTATCTGGCCACCGCTACGGCTGGGGATCAAACGTTCCTAACGATCTGTGCGGCAGCGGCCAACGGTTTCATTTGGCGCAGGCGACAGGAAAGCGGATACACAGGCGACAGCCTCACCACAGTTCCATCGCAGGATGTGAAACTTGGAACGATTATGTACGGCGGCGCGCTTTACCGTCAACGCGGATCAGTTGACGCTTTCAGTTCGTTCAACGACATGGGAAGCCAACCACCTGTTGCATTGTCAGCAATGGTGATGCAGTTGGTCGGTATCTCACGCGCCCAGGTGGCCTAATGCCAACCGCCTACACCGACTTACTAAACGAAGCGGTGGATGATCTGGCAGCAACACTTGGCACGATTTCCCCAGCCATCACAGTTGTTACCGATCCGCGCAACATGCAACCGCCATGTGCATTCATCAATGCCCCATCGTTCACGACACCGTTGATGACAAACAAACGAATTCAGTTGCAGTTCCCGATTCAACTGATTGTGCCAGGGCCGTTCAACCTTGACGCACAACGCAAGTTGCTAAACATGACCGCACAGTTACTTGGAAAGAACGTGGCAATCACCGAGGGTCGCCCATCATCCATTGAGATTGGCGGGGCGTTGTACCCTTGCTATGAAGTCATAATCAACATGGAGGCATCAAGCCTGTGAAATACATCATTAATTCAGTAAAGGTCGGAACAGTCGGCGACGAATTTATCCCAAGTCAGGGCATCAATATCCAAGCCCTAATTGACGGCGGTTTCATCGTTGAGCAATCCACCGACACAGTCAAAAAATCACCTACTATCAAGAAAGAACCAAAGGAGTAACCCCACATGGCAACATCAACTTATCTCTCGAATTTGTCAGCATTGACAGTGAACGCCGTTTCATTAGTCGATCAATGCACAGGAATCGTGTTCACGCAATTGCGCGAATCGCTTGACAAAACCACGCTGGCTGACACTGGCCGAACCTACACAGGCGGCTTGTACAACAACGAATGCACCATGACCCTGTTCCAGTCGTACGCAGCGAGCGAGACCTACCAGACCTTGGCAGCACTTGTTGGCACACGCACAACAGTTGTTGCAACCGTCATTGAAGGCGCAGTAACCAAGGTGTTCACCCTGGCTGATTGCTACCTCGAATCAATGCCAGTAATCAACGGCGCGTTGGGCGAACTGTCAACGGTTGATCTTTCATTCACTGGTGGCGCGCTAAGCGTCAGCTGATAACGGCCATCACTTGGCCCGACACAAGGAGACAAAGTGAAAATCAAACTGAAAGTTACCCCGACACCAAACGGTCAGGTTCACGAAGTATCAACAAATCTGTTGTGCATCGCGGAATGGGAAAAGCAAGAAAACCGCAAAGTTTCTGACGGCCGAGGAATCGGCGTTGGTGACATGGTTTTTTGGGCGCACTTCATGTTGAAGTTAAGCGGTCAAAAGATCGAGCCAACAGCAAAACAATGGCTGGACAATCACCCAGACATGGAAATTGAAGCGGTGGATCAAACAAACCCAAACCATACGGGCGGGGAACCTACCGAAAACAACTAGCAGAATTGCTGGTTTCAGTAGGGTGGTGGCCGCCGCACATAGAGTTTGACACACGCGACCTAGTGACCGTCATTAGTGTTATAAATGACCAGTCAAAGGATAAACGCCGATGAGCAATACAAAACCAGTGAGAGTGCTTGGCGTTCAATCAGCATTGAAAGAATTGCACAAAATCAATCCTGAATTGCGTAAACAATTTACGAAACGTTATAAAGACATAACGAAACCTGTTGTTGCACAAGCCAAAGCCGCTTTCCCGTCTGATCCACCTTTGTCTGGCATGGGTAGGCCTCACGTTCGTTTAGGCGGCTGGGATGGTGGTTTGGTTCGCAAAGGTGTAATTGCCAAAATAAACACACGCAAAGGTCGAAGCCAAGAGGTGGCTGTGTTTGTTATTCAGCAACGCACAGGCTGGGGTTCAATCTTTGACATTGCAGGCCGATCAAACGCAAGTTCACGATTTGTTCAAAATCTAATGGACAAAGGATTTGGTCAAGCATCCCGGGCGATGTGGCCAGCATACGAAGCAAATGCACCAGAGGTTCAAAGGGCAGTGCTGGATTTAGTTGCAGATGTGCGCGACAATGTAAATAAAAAGTTGGCAGCCAATGGCAGTTAAAATCCCAATCATTTCGGAATTCAACGGCGCAGGCATTGATCAAGCCGTCAAAGAATTTCAAAAACTAACTAGTTCGGCGGACAAAACAGCATTCGCTTTAAAAAAGATGGCGCTTCCAGCTGCTGCCGTTTTTGGGGCAATTGCAGTTGGCGGATATAAAGCAGCGCAACAAGCGAGCGATCTAAACGAAACCATCAACAAAACAAATGTAATATTCGGGCAGGCTTCAAAATCTGTTCAATCATTTGCTACTAGCGCCGCCAAAAACCTTGGCATGGCTAACCAAGAAGCCCTCGACTTTGCTGCCACGTTTGGCGGTTTAGGAAAAATGGCAGGAAAAACAGGCGACGACCTGGGCAAGTTTTCAACTGATCTTGTACAACTAACAGCCGACATGGCATCGTTCAACAACGCAAACCCTGCCGAAGTTGCGGTTGCGTTAGGTGCTGCATTGCGCGGCGAAAGCGAACCAATCAGGAAATATAACGTTCTGATCAATGACGCGGCAGTTAAAGCCGAAGCAATGGCAATGGGCCTGTACAAGGGAACAGGAAACCTTGATCAACAAGCCAAAGTTCTAGCAACACACCGTTTGATCATGAAGCAAACAACTGATCAACAAGGCGACTTCAACAACACAATTGATTCCGCAGCCAATCAACAAAAGATTTTGACAGCAACCATCAAGGATGCAACAACAAAAATAGGGCAAGCGTTTTTGCCAGTGCTTGAAGCCGTACTGCCAATGTTGGTCAAGTTTGGGGAATTTGCTTCCGATAACGCTGGTCTGATTGCAGCAATGGCCGTTGCACTTGGCACGTTGGCTGGGGCAATCGTCACTGCAAATATTGCTATGGGCGCATGGAAAACGATCAGCCTGGTAACAGCAGGCATTAACTATGCACTGGCGGCATCATTCACAGCCGTTCAAATTGCAACAGGAATTGGAATCATTGCCGTCGCGGCAGGAACAGCCGCATTTATTGCTTACAAAAAATCGATGCAAGGCGCGGTTGCAGAAACAAACAACCTGGCAAATGCAAGCACAAACCTTAGTGGCGCGTTTATTGGGCCGCAATTGTCGCCTGATGAATTGGCTAGGCGCACCAAAGAATTTAACGGTTTGGGAAACAACATCGGTGGCGCTAAAAAAGAAGTTGAATCATTTGCAAAGGCGTTAAAAGACAAATTAGGCGAAGCGCTTGATCAAGCAAAAGATGCTTTGAAATCTGCAAAAGATGCGTTTGATGGTTTCGCAACAACAGTTGCTGACGGATTAAAATCTGCGTTTAGTTTTTCTGATGCGCAAGATGCTGGCAAGGAAACAGGCGGCGGATTTTTACAAGGTTTACGCGATCAAGTCGCTGGCATTATTGGCTACACCAAAAAGGTTGACGACCTGTTAACAATGGGTTTAAGCCAGGATGCGTTGGCGCAGGTTTTGGCGGCTGGACAAGATGCAGGAACGGCAATTGCCGATCAATTGATTGCAGGTGGTTCTGCAGCAATTACCGAAACAAACGCGCTAGTCGAATCAACTAACGCAGCAGCAGGCAAAGTTGGATTGAACGCTGCCGCAAAGTGGTATCAGGCAGGCATTGACAGCGCAACAGCCGTAGTTAACGGGTTGCAAGACGAACTAGACAAACTGACACCAAAACTAATGGCCAAAATGGATGCGATTGCAGCCAAGATGAAACGCAAAGTAACCATTGACGTTTATGTGAATGAGCGTTTTAACAAGATTGCGACAGGTCTGGGAATCCCTGCCATGGCTGAAGGCGGAATTGTAAACAAACCTACCCTGGCATTAATCGGCGAAGCAGGCCCTGAAGCCGTTGTGCCATTATCCAAAATGAATGCTGGCGGCGGTGGCGATGTAAACATCAACGTCACAGGCGGATTGGCAACTAGCGCCGAAATCGGTCAAGCCATCACAAACGCTTTGCGCGCATATTCGAGGAGTGCAGGGCCACTTGCCCTGAACATTGCCTGATGGCTGGCTTTCCAGTTGTCAACGCTGGCAACTACGACCTACAAATTGACGCAGGGTTTACCCTTGACGCATTCACTTTGGATGACGCATTGCGCGGCATTCTTGACAGCCCAGATTATGTGCTTGATGGAACAACTCAGTTTGCGTCAGTAATTGAATCAACACAGTCAATCAGCGTGAAGCGCGGCCGTCGCGACATTGGCGACACATTCAGCGCAGGAACTATGGCGTTTGAAATTCTTGACGTGTCAGGGATTTTCAACCCGTTTGATGAACAAAGCCCATTTTATGACAGCAACCAAAACGTGCCGGGGCTTGCCCCAATGCGAGAAGTCAAACTGATTCGATACGACAACGCCAACAACCCCAAACTAATCTTTCGTGGTTTCGTTATCAATTATGACTACAACTTTGCGTTGGGCGGTTTAGACACGGTCACTGTGTATTGCGCAGATCAGTTCTATTTGCTGTCGCAAACCTACTTAGACGAATTGAACGTGACAGCAGAACTTTCAGGTGCGCGCCTAAACACCGTTTTGAGCCTGCCTGAAGTAGATTTCCCTGCTGGTGCAAGCCGTGACATTGCAACAGGAACAGTAAACCTTGGCCACGATTCCGCGTACACGGTCGCAGCTGGAACAAACGTGCTGTCCTATGTTTCGCAAGTAAACGACACAGCAGAATTCGGTCGTGTGTTCATGTCGCGTGACGGCGTGTTCACTTTCCAAGAACGCATCGGTGCAACCCTTTCCGCACCTGTTGCCAATTTCCACGATGACGGAACAAACATCCCCTACTACGGCCTAGGCATTTCGTTTGAAGCCGACGCTGTAGTCAACCGATCTGTGGTGACAGGCCTAGACGGCACAACAGCAACAGCCGACGATGCAACATCCATCGCCACATATTTCATTCAAACGTCAAGCATCACAAACAGTCTGCTGCACGAACAAACATCCATTGACACCGCCGCCGCCTACCTGCTAAACGGCGATCCTGAAGCCAGATTCACTTCCGTTGAAACAGCATTCATGGCATTAACAACAGCCCAACGCGACACGGTCGCAATCATTGAAATTGGAAATACAATCACCATTAAAAAAACGTTTGCCAGCGGTACTGGCACAACCCAACTTGCCCAAGAACTGTCCGTTGAAGGCATCGAGCATTACTTGGATTTAAGTTCGGGTCACAGGGTTTTGATCAGTACTGCACCTACCACAGTCGTTTATGAACTGATTTTGGATAACGCGCAATATGGCACACTAGATTCCCTTAATGCTTTAGGATAGGAAACATGGCACTACAAACATTTACCGCGGGCCAGATCCTCACGGCGGCCCAACAAAACGCATTGCAGGCCAACGACTACAACTGGACTGTTTCCAACAAAACCGCCAGTTACACGTTGACGGCCGCCGACAAAGGAACGCGCGTTGTTATGTCGAATGCTGGCGCAACAACCATCACCGTGAACACAGGCTTGTTTTCCGCGGGCGACACACTTTTCATTCAAAACATTGGCGCGGGAACTTGCACAATCACCGCGGGAACAGCAACCGTTACAACAGCCAGTTCCCTAGCGTTGGCACAATGGGGGGGTGGCACGCTTTATTTTACTAGTGCCAGTGCTGCTATTTTTTTTAGCCAACAGGCCGCAACATATGGCCTGGCAACAGGTGGCACATCATCAAGCATCACAGTTAGTGGCGTGAACTATACGATGCTTGCCTTTACGGCTGACGCAACAATGACCGTTTCACGCTCGGGCCTTTTTGATTTGTTTTTGGTGGCGGGCGGTGGCGGTGCAACGACTGGCGGAGTACCGGGCGGCGGTGGCGCAGGTGGAGTTTTACAAGGAACCGTTTATTTAAACGCAGGAAGTATCCCAATTTCAATTGGCGCTGGCGGTTCAGGTTTTGAAAGTTCTAGCGTTGGATTTCCAACAAGCGTAAGCAATGTTATTAGCGCGGTTGGTGGTGGTGGCGGTGGTGGAGACCCTGGACGAAACGTAGAGCCAATGGATGGCGGTTCGGGTGGTGGCACTCGAGCATCAGGTTACGGCGGAGTCGGAGTTGCTAAGGGTGGAAGTTCACAAGGCAACTCAGGTGGATTAGGTAACGGATCTACACAGGGCGGCGGTGGCGGTGGTGCAGGAGCTGCAGGTGCAACCAATGCTGGCGGAAACGGAATAAGCCTAAGCACATTTACTGGTGGAACGGTCACAAGTTTGGTTGCAGGCGGTGGCGCACCATCTGGTGGAACAGCAGGAACAGGTGGCGGCGGCGCGTCAGGTGCAAGCGGTACAGCAAACACAGGCGGCGGTTGCGGTGCTGGTGGTGGTAACGGTGGTTCAGGAATTGCTTACATAAGGTTCAAGGTATGAGCGCACAATACTTCGCACAAATTGACAAAAACAATGTTTGCATTTATGTCTGCGTAACATCGCAAGAATTCATTGACGAAAACCCAGATCGCTATCCAGGCACATGGGTTGAAACATTTTGCGACACCGAAGGCAAAACTTATGCGGGCCAAGGTTACATATACGACTACGTGACTGAAGACTTTACGGCACCAAGTTACGAATGAAATGGCGTTACATGATCGGCTACGGCGCACTCATTGCAGTCGTTTTGTGGAGTTGCGCTGGCTGTGGTTATGACGGCTCATATCGCTACCCATGCCAAGACCCGTCAAACTGGCAAAAGCCAGAATGCGAACCACCGCTTTGCAATCCGTCTGGGACATGCACAAGGGATTTGATTTATGAGACCACGCCTTAAGCCCGAGGAGTTACACGCTCGACTGATCGTGATCGTCGGGATCATCCTTGCCAGCGTGTTTGCAATAACCGTGCTTGGATTTGTTTACGCGCTCATGTTTGTCACACAGCCGATCGGGCATCAATCGCCCAATGACTCTGCATTCATAGACTTGCTTTCAACGCTCACCGTATTTATGACTGGAACGTTGTCAGGTCTCGTTGCTTCAAATGGTCTAAAATCTAAACCCAAGGAGAAAACACATGAAACAGAGTGACAAAGCAATGTTGGCAAGTTACGGCCGATCAGTGGTCGCAGCCGTGATCGCTGTTTATTCCACAGGCAACACCGACCCAGCCGACCTAGGCAAAGCAGCGCTGGCCGCGCTTGTGCCAGTTCTTGCGCGTTATGTGAACCCAAAGGATTTGGCTTTCGGTCGTGGCCGTACCGCATAAACACAAAATCGTTTTGCCTGCAACATTGCTACATGTAACGCCAGGTGAAATGCCAATCAACTTGCTGGCTGATGTAAAGCCTTACGGCAAATTGCATTTGTTGGCCGCGCAAGCATGGATGGCATGGCGTGATCAAGCGTTTGCCGATGGCATCAAAACGTTTAAACCCACTAGCGCTTCCGATTGCTATAGGTCATTGGCTACACAAACCATTGCGTGGAATGACCGCATGCAATTAGTTCCGATTGAAGGCGTAAAACCCCGGGTGTATCAGGGCAAAAACTGGTATCTGAAAAAAGGCAAAGCACCTATCGCGCAACCTGGAAAGTCGAATCACAATCTGGGTTTGTCTGTTGATGTAAGCGAAGCGTCAGGGGAACGTTTGGCATTTATGGCGGAGACCGCCGCGCTGTACGGCTTTACTTGGGAACTGGATTCCGAGCCTTGGCACGTCAACTATTACACAGGCGACCGTGTTCCAGCCCTTGTACTGCAATGGAAAGAAGCGAAATCCTTGCAATGACCTGATGGTTTGCCTACGGTGGATGCACCGACGAAAGGACACAAACCATGGATCACAAGACCTACCACTACGAAGTTTTTTTGACTTCACTTGATGACGGGCAACAGTGCATGGTTCAGATTTTCCGTGACCCCGAAAACGGCCGCGTGTTGCATTCGCAACTTGCATTCAAGAACGTTCAAGGTAGTTGGGGCGTTCCGTACCAATTGGAGAAAATGTGACATTTACAGCCCCCAAAATAATCGCAAGCCTGATTACAGCGCTATGGGGGTTTACCCTCGCCCTAGGGCCTGTAAACAGCGAATCAGGGCAACCTAGCCGAACCATTGAACTAGCCCCTTACCTGATTGAGCCGACCACGACGACTTCCAGCACCCTGTTTATTGATCCGTACGCAACCGCGGCGGAACAGTTTGCAGCGCTGGCCGTGAACCTTGGCTGGCCTGTTGCCGAATACGCAACCCTGGCAAAAGTGATTCAACGCGAAAGCAATGGGATTGCAATTGCGGTAAACCCAAATGATCCAATGACAGGCAGTTACGGCTTAATGCAAATCAACGGGTTTTGGTGCAAAAGCGAAAACAGTTTTTTACAAAAAGCAGGCCTGCTGACCTCATGCGAAATGTTGTTAGACCCACAAATTAACTTGCGCGCTGGCCTAATAATTTTCACACGATCGGGCTGGTCGCCCTGGAGAACAGCAAAATGAGCGAAGGCGTTGCATGGAATCAAGGCGAAGTCAGCGAGGAAACACGAAAGTTAATCCTTGAAGCAGGCGGCATGAAATATCAACAGGCCGTGTTCAACATGCTGGATGAGATTGCGCGACCAACGCATTCACCGCGCAAATATCGTGACGATCACCTGATTCGAGGCTTACGAAACATGTTGATTGACTTTCAACTGAGTGGTCAAGATGATTATGCAGAATGTGTTACTTTGGCAATTGAAGGCCTTGGCGGCCAGATTAAACCCGACTAATGAAAGAGAATCCCGACATGAGCGAACAATTAGAAATGTTCACATCTACCATTGGACTAGGTGGCCACAAAACAAAAGTGGCACTAGACCATCCAAGCGTTGCAGTGCGTCACGATGCTGGCGACACATCACGCGAAGCAGCCGAAAGCGCAAAACCACACGCTGGCAAACAACGCGAACTGATTCATTTTTGGATCAAATGGGCTGGCAAGTCTGAAGCAAAAGGAATGACAGCAGATGAAATTTCAACGCTGTTGTTGCTACCTGCACAATCTGTTTCTGCGCGCATTAACGGACTACACAAAGACGGCTACATCAAAGACAGCGGCGCACGTCGCAAAACCCGTTACGGCCGTAACGCAATTGTTTGGGTGGCTTACTAATGGCATTCGATCTAAGCAACTACGAAACCGTTGAATCCCGTTTAGCGCGGTTTTGGGAAACATTCCCTGATGGGCGCGTTGAAACAACACTGATGAACTACGACGGCGAATCGTGCATTGTTCGCAGCGTCATTTGGAAACACCGTGACGATGCACACCCAACCGCAACTGGCTACGCGCACGAAATACAAACTGATCGTGGGGTCAATATGACTTCATTTGTCGAAAATTGTGAATCATCCAGTTTGGGCAGAGTTTTGGCCAATATGGGATTTGCAAAGCAAGGTGCCCGGCCATCGCGTGAGGAAATGCAAAAGGTTGAGCGTTTAGGTGGTAATCCACAGCCAAGCAGCACACGCGAAAAGCCTGTTCACATTCCCCAGGGCGCGTTTGCGACACCTAAACAGATTGGCTACATCAAAAAACTGGCCAAGGATGCAAGCCTTGACGATTTGCGCCTGCTGGAACTGATCCAACGCACGTTGAACAGCGATGAAGCGGTGTTGGAACTGTTGAAGTCACATGAAGCCAGCGCGGTGATTGAAGCGTTGAAATGAAATTTGTCGCATTCAACATAATTGGAATAATTATTGGAATATGGGCAACAGTGCTTGTTTGCATGAAAGGCAAGAAATGACGTTTGATGAAAAACAAACTGGGGCAACGCCTATTGAAATAGTTGACTATTTGCGTGGAGTGATTGACACATTGCGCGCCGAAAAAGCATTGCTAGAAAAGCGATATAAAGATTTAGAAGCAAGCCGTGAAACGTGGCAGAAACTGGCCCAGGCGTGGGAATGGTTAGCAGACAACAAAAGAATTGTGCCCGCTGATGAATCTTGATTCCAAGATCAGCGAAGCCGATTTCAAAGACATCGTTATTAGCATCGCCAAACGTTATGGCTGGCTAGTGCATCACGATTTGCCATCAATGAACAGGCGCGGCGCTTGGGCAACACACGTTCAAGGCGACACAGGCTTTCCTGATTTGTTCATGGTGCACCCATTCCAAGGCGGTCGCCCGTTGGTCATTGAATTAAAAGCAGAGAAAGGGAAACTAACCCCGGGTCAAAAAATTTGGCTGAACGCTTGTGAACTAGCTGGATGCCATGCAGCGGTTTGGAAGCCATCAGATATGGAGTACATTCTTTACACTTTGAGCAATCCCAGAGCATAAACAATCGGCTAGTCGCATGACCTACACCGTCGCAAGGTGATTGGGTAACACACGGAAAGCGTGGGTAGACGGTCGCGCCTCGAATCATGCAAGACGAAATGGTTTGGGCAATGCGACTGGGCGATCAGTAAACAGACTGATGAAGTGAAGCAAAGGGATCTGGGTTGGGCAAGCCAGAGGGTGGAGCATTCACACATCTCTTGACCTACAGATAACATACAGTTAACAAACAAAGAAAGCAACACACATGAACCC
>Ga0102831_1000698_pt1 | contig 15071 bp, 18 predicted proteins | sample ColrivemetaGS747_FD_84508 | JGI IMG/M metagenome (GOLD analysis project Ga0102831, IMG submission 84508) | Estuarine microbial communities from the Columbia River estuary - Freshwater metaG S.747 | ecosystem: Environmental > Aquatic > Marine > Intertidal zone > Estuary | place: USA: Columbia...
AGGTCGAACACCATGGTCATGCCTGGCATGTCCAAATTAACGATCTCCTCGTGCTTGATGGTTAATTTGCCGTTAGCCGCATCCACCCGTTTGACCACACCGTTGGTCATGTCGCCTGCTTGGGCGTAGGACGCGGCAAGCAACACGGCGGTCGCCGCGACGCCACGGATGGCAGACCCAATAGAGAAGTTGATTGATTTCATAGCCTGTTTCCTTCTGTTACTTAACGGCGACTTTGCCGACCATACCGGCATCGAAATGCCCGGGTTGCAAACAAGCGAAGTCCACGACACCCGCACGATCAAAGGCCCAAATAATTTCACCGGTCGCCCCGGGATCTACGCTGACCATTTGCGGATCTTCGTGGACCATGCCTGGAAATTTAAGCATTTGCTTGTAATGATCGGCCAAATCTTGCGGCGTCCCCAGTACCAACTCATGCTTAAGCTTGCCGCTGTTTTTAACTACCAAACGAACCGTCTCCCCCTTCTTGACCGTCAGGTTTGCGGGCGTAAAACGCATGTTATCTGTCATGTCGACGTTGATGGTGCGACTGACCTTAGAAGCCTTCCCTGGCTGACCAATAACGCTGGCGCCATGCCCGTCGCTATGGCTGTGCGCATGCGTGCCGCTGGCCCATGCGGTCGCGCTTGCAAGCGCAAGGCTGGCGGCGATCAAGCTAACACGGGTGATTGATTTCACTGTTCTTTTCATGATGAGTTCCTTTTTTAAAAAATAAAGACTTAGCCGCCATGTTGATGCGACCGGGGTTTACGAATCTGCACCTCAATATCAGCGGGTTGTTCCAAAGGCATGGCGCTACTGGTCTTCTTGCCTGCGTCTCTGTGGGGTTCTGCCATAGCACCGGCATATTCCGACGCGACGGTCCCCGGTGGGTGCTCATACCAACCACGGTTCGAATAATCGCCAGGTGGTTGGTTATCACGTACCTTGAGCACACTGAACATCCCGCCCATCTCCACGGAGCCGAAGGGGCCTTCGCCGGTCATCATCGGAGCGGTATTCTCCGGGATGGGCATCGCCATCTCAGTCATATCCGCCATGCCGCGCTCACCCATCACCATGTACTCGGGTAACAGTTCTTGAATTTGGCGCGTCAACCCCTGGTGATCCACCCCAATCATCGTTGGGACATCGTGACCCATGGCATTCATGGTGTGGTGACTCTTATGGCAGTGCATCGCCCAGTCACCTAACTCGTCGGCGATGAACTCGATTTGTCGCATCTGCCCCACCGCGATGTCCGTGGTCACCTCTGGCCAACGTCCAGCCTTCGGTGTTGGGCCACCATCGGTGCCGCTGACCTCAAACTCATGGCCGTGGACATGGATCGGGTGGTTGGTCATGGTGAGGTTACCGATACGCATCCGCACGCGGTCGCCTTTACGCACGTTGAAACTGTCGATACCCGGGAATAAACGACTGTTCCATGACCACAAATTGAAGTTCAGCATCGTCATGATTTTGGGCGTGTAGGCGCCCGGCTCTATGTCATAACTGTTCAACAAGAAGCAGAAATCGCGGTCGACCGGTTCAATCAACGGGTGCTTCTCACGGGGATGTGTCACCCACGAGCCCATCATGCCCATAGCCATCTGAGTCATTTCATCCGCGTGCGGATGGTACATAAAGGTTCCGGGGCGACGTGCCACAAACTCGTACACAAAGGTTTTGCCCGGCGGGATCGCCTTCTGGTTGAGACCAGTCACACCGTCCATGCCATTGGGCAAGCGCTGTCCATGCCAGTGCACGCTCGTGTGCTCAGGCAAACGATTGGTCACATAAATGCGTACACGGTCACCCTCGACGACCTCAATAGTTGGGCCGGGCGACTGCCCGTTGTAGCCCCACAAATGGGCTTTGAAACCGGGCGCCATTTCACGCACCACCGGTTCCGCCACGAGGTGGAACTCCTTCACACCCTCACGCATGCGCCACGGTAGTGTCCACCCGTTGATCGTCAAAACGGGGTTGTAATCGCGTCCTGTCGAGGGCACCAGCGGCGGCATGGAATCTGGGGATTGTTGGGTCACCAATTCCGGTAATGCGGCCATGGCGACGGGCGACACGGCTGCTGCAGCAACCGCGCCACCACTGATGCCAGCAAATTGTAAAAATCGACGCCGTGCTTCTAACATGGGCTGAGACTCACTTGTAGGTTGTGTGGGGGTCATCATTAGTGACCTCCCGCATTGGCTGGTGAAGCGCCAGTCGCTTGGATGGCTACCCCACCTGACGGGCTGCTGATGAGACTTTCAGCCAGCGAGGCCTCGGCCAACCAAAACTGCTCGCTGGCTTTAAGCGCGCTTTGCACCACACCGACTTGCATACGGGCATCGGCCAGTAACTCCAAAGTCCCGATCATCATGCCGTTGTAGCGGTACTGGTTTTCTTCCGTCATGAGTTGCCGCAACGGAATAATTTCTTCGGTGTAGTGCTTCGCGATATCAAAGGTAGTGCGATAGGCTGCATAGGCTTCACGCACCTCGGAGCTGGCATTCAAAACAGCCGACTCGTATGCATTGATGGCAGCCAAGGTTTGCGATGCCAAACGACTGCGTTGCAGGTCTCCCCAGTCAAACAGCGGTAACTTGATGCTGATCTCGTTGCCACTGGAACGACTCACTGCGCCATCGGCTCGGTCAGTCGTTTTGGATTGGCGGATACCCCATTCGATATCAGTGAAACTCGTGATATCTCCCAACCCTTGGGCTTTTGCGGCGTGCTTCAGCGCCAGGGCTGATAATTTCACATCGAGCCGCGCGGTGACCAATTGGGTATTGATGTCGTTCACGGCACGAGGCGCCTTGGGCAGCGCTGGCAAGCGCTTAGGCAGTGTGAAGCTCGCCTGCTGATCAGGGCGCAACCCCAGCAGTCGAATCAGTGCCTCGCGCGTACGCTGGCGCTGGTGCCGGGCAGCCGCGAGGCTGACTGCGGCATCTGCTGCATACATCTGCTGAGAGCTCCGCTCCAGCACGGTGAGGTTACCTGTGCGCTGCATACGTGCTGCGAGGGTCGCACTGGCGTTGGCACTGCGCATGACTTGCCCGGCATAGTCCTCGGCTGCGGCTGCGGCAACGGCCTCAACCCACGCTTGCTTGACTTGCGCAACAGCCCGCACAACACCCGCCGCCAATTGCAGCTGGCTTGCATCGACGGCATGTGCCGCGATTTCCTGTCGCTGGGGTAACGTCAAAAGATCAAGCAGACCAAAGGACAAAACACGTGTGAGCTCCGCATCGGCGACGCTGGTCATGCGCTCGATGCTGATGCTGGGATTCAAGATACGCCCCCCCTGCGCTGCAGCAGCCGTATCTGCCACACCCTGTGCGAGCAGCGTTTGAAACGCTGGACTGTTCAGCAACATGACGCGGACGGCATCCGCCTGAGACAAAGGCTTTTCGAGCAGGGCGTCAACGCGGGTGCGCGCGTCTTGGCGGACGACATCTGTGGTGCGCAAATCGACTGCATCACCGACAAATGGTTGGGTCGCCCCATTGACGACTTGAATGGACTGGGTAGGCGTCACGCTGGCGCAACCCGCTAAGAACAACGCCACCGCGATTGCGGCAGCTCGCTTGAGGGGACGGGACTGATGCATGCTCATTTTTGCGCCTCCGTGGCTTTCAGGGCACGTTCTCGGCGACGCGCATCGGCGGCCTCTTTGGCGTAAGCGCGCCAACCGCCTCGTGCATCAACGGTGGCATTTGAGGTCGCCCATGGCGCGATGGCCGTGTCACCCCACGGAACATAGCCCTCAAAGGCGGAGGTGTACGCGGCGTTGATAGGAGGCGCCTCGGGTGCAGACGCAACCGGGTCAGCTTGAGCGTACGCCAGGCTAGCGGCGGCCCACACCAAGCTGGTGATAAAGCATTTTTTCATGGCATTTTTGCCGCTTTCGGCGGCACTATGTCGGAGAACTGGTAGCGTCGCGATTGGCGCGCATGGCGCAATCGCGGCGGAGTCGGCTAACGGCTAAGCGTTTTGACGCCGTGGCGGCCTAAGAAGACCGTCAAGCGTGACCTCGGTCAGTGGCTTCACCGAATAAGCAACAAGCAGCGCTGGTGCGTACACGGCTGACATGCTCAGTGACACCGCATTCGGTAATGCCGTGCAGGCCAGGCAAGCCGTGCAACTGCCGTGCTGCGGCGTCTGGTCTGCCGCCTCATGGTCAATGCAGGCGTCGTGGGTCATCGCCATCGATACGTCAGGCGCGGGCGAAGCCTGCATCGTTATAGTCCGCGCCATGGCAGGCTGCGCCAATAGTCCGAAGACCATAAGCAAAACAACCAGCAACTGGCGAAGGGATACAGAGCGCATGGGCGTCAGTGTAGGCGAAGCCAGAAAAAGTTCCAAGAAATATACGAGCCACCTGCGCATACTGGGATTTCGCTAGCCGGCTTGACTTACACTGAGGCATATCCTCCAAAAACACGCAACCCGATCAGGTCTAGCTCATGCCCGTCGCTGCCGGTGAGATCCAAAAACAATTCTGGACAGCGCCTGATTTCCTTTTTCATACGGGCGAACGCTTAGACGGACTACGTATCGGCTACCTGGCGTTCGGCAACCCGAGTGGCACCCCGGTTTTGGTCCTCCACGGCACCAACTCCTCCAGCGTCAACTTACTGAACGCTGCATTCGCCGACCCCCTGTTTAAATCGGGGCAACCGCTGGATGCCGCGACGCATTGGATCATCATGCCCGACGCCGTTGGTGCCGGCGACTCATCAAAACCCTCCGACGGTTTGGGGCCAAATTTCCCACGCTACAACCTCGAAGATCTGGTGGCAGCGCAATACCGCCTGCTTACCGAGGGCCTGGGTATTGACCATGTAAGGGTCATCGTTGGTAACTCTATGGGCGGGATGCTGACATGGTTGTGGGGCATCCGCTACCCTGACTTCATGGATGCGCTGGTACCACTTGCGTGTGCACCCATCGCCATGTCAGGGCGAAATTGGATGCTACGCCGACTGGTCGTTGACATGGTCCAAAACGACCCTAACTGCCTGCAAACGGCTGCCCTCTTCTACAACCTCGCGAGCAACGGCGGGGATGCGGCCTTGCAAATCAGCGGACCAACGCGAGAAGCCGCCGATACCTATCTAGACAAACGTCGTCAGCAATTGGCGACTTTAGATGCGAACGACTTTGTTTATCAGCTCTTGGCCACCCGCGACTACGACCCCTCGGGCGAGTTACACCGCATTACGTGCCCTATTCTGGCCATCAATGCCACCGATGACGAGCGCAACCCTGCAGCCCTGAACTTATTGACCACCGCCTCGGCCACACTGCCTCATTTACAAACGCACCTGATCACGGGCGGACCAGAAACCGCCGGGCACGGCACCACCTTGCAGGCAAGGTGGTGGGCCGATCGGCTACGAGATTTTTTGGTCGACTTGGCCTAGTTTGACCCGGCCTGACCGCGTCCTCATGCGCTGAGTTGCAAAAAACGCATTCAACCGAAAGGCGGGTAGCCCGCCTTGAGGTGGAACAATGCAATTGCGCCGTACACGACAACGGCGACTACCACAGTCGCCAACTCGCGGGGCATAGACAGCGCAGGCACCTGCAACTCAGGCTTTCCCGCCTTGTTAATCAGAATGACACTGAGCACGGCCCACACCAACAAACCGCCAAACAAGACAAAGGACGCGGTGTCGCCATTGACCAATAGATGGGCCACAGCCCACGCCTTGATAGCGGTTAGTTGGGGGTGTCGAATTTTGGCTGTGATGCGACTTTTGAGAATCGATGCAGCCATGAAATACACAGCAAAAAGCATCAGCAGGTTATTGATACCCACGAGCGGAGCCGAACGACCCCAATAAAAAGTTCCCTCTGCCGGTGCATAGCCCTGCACCATGAGCACAACAGACGCCACGATCAAAACAGCGATGACGGCCCGCCCCGCAGTGCCCATCGTGGCCCGCACACCGGGTGCCAGACGCTTGAATAAATGCGCCACAGACCACAGCAGCACACCCAATATCAGCAATGTCATTTTTTAATCCTTTGATGTGTTCATGAGCAACCTCGTTGTATCACAGGGCTCACCATGCCCGGCTCATGTGCCTCAATGACCCGCGGACGATGCCGGTTGAATGGGTAAACCAATCAGGTTGACCAAGTCGGCGTGGCTCAGACCTTCAACGGTATCGACCAGTCGCAGGCCGTCCGGGCCACAGGACAACGTGCACAGATCGGTGTAGATACGCTTGACGCAGGCCAAGCCAGTCAGGGGGTAGGTGCAGGACGAGACGACTTTGCTTTGCCCCGTCTTGGTGAGTAAGTCCATCATGACCCACGTTTCTTTGGCGCCGACCGCCAGGTCCATCGCGCCGCCCACGGCTGGGATGGCGCCTACCTCACCGGTGCTCCAATTGGCTAAATCGCCCTTAACCGAAACTTGGTAAGCACCCAAGACGCAAATATCGATATGCCCACCGCGCATCATCGCGAAACTGTCGGCATGGTGAAAATAGGCGCCCCCCTTCAGCAGGGTCACCGGCTGCTTACCCGCATTGATGAGGTCGAAGTCTTCATCGCCGGCGGCGGGCTGGGGGCCCATACCGAGGATCCCGTTTTCGGAATGCAGCACAACCTCAATGCCCTTGGGTAAGTGGTTGGCAACAGCCGTCGGCATACCGATACCGAGGTTCACGTAGGCTCCGTCAAAAATATCCTGGGCCACGCGTTGCGCGATAGCAGCTTTATCTCGTTTATTCAAAAAATTCATCGCGCGATGGGCACCACATGGGTGACGTGAATACCGGGGGTAATGATGGTCTCAGGGTCGAGTTCACCCAACTCGACGACCTCGTAAACCGATGCAACGGTGCAGACCGCCGCCGTCGCCATAACGGGGCCAAAGTTACGCGCTGCTTTACGGAAAGTCAAATTCCCCCATCGGTCTCCGCGCTCCGCTTTGACCAGCGCCAGGTCACCGTGTATGGGGGTTTCAAATACGTAGCCTCGACCATTGATCAAACGGGTCTCTTTGGGCGATCCATCAGGGTGTAACGCCAACGCCGTGCCGTAACCCGTAGGCGTGAAAAATCCCCCCAAGCCAGCCCCCGCGGCGCGCAGCCGCTCCGCCAAGTTACCTTGTGGAACCAACTCCAATTCGATTTGATTGGCGCGGTAGAGTGCATCGAAAACGTGGGAATCGGTTTGACGTGGGAAGCTACAAATGAGCTTTCGCACTGCGCCTGTTTTCAGCAAAGCTGCCAGACCTGTATCGCCGTTGCCGGCATTGTTGTTCACCACGGTGAGCTCACGCAAGCGGCACTCAATCAGGGCGTCGATAAGCTCATCTGGAATGCCAGCGGTTCCGAATCCCCCGATCAACACCGTAGCGCCGTCGCGCACGGTCGCGAGCGCATCCAGGGCGGACGACGTTATTTTGTTAATCACCTGCGCGATTCCAAATGAAATTAGAGGCTTGCTTATTGAGCATCTCGACCACATGGCGTTGATCCGCTGGTCGACCTGCGATTCCAAAGCATACATGCAAAGGCAACAGGTGCTCTTCACGGGGATGACAAAAAGCAGCACCAGGCGCATCGCGCCAGTGAGTCAACTTCTCGCGGATGTCACCAGGCGACTGGGACGACCCCGAAAGGATCTGAGCAAGCCATTCCTCAAAGGCCTGATTCGCAGCTTGGCTCTCAACGCTGTCGTTGAAAAAAGCATGCATGTTGTGAAAGCTAAAACCAGAACCAATGAACAAGGTCTCCGACAACCCCATAGCGCCGAGATCCTCGCCCAACTGGATATGCCACTCTGGGTTCAGCGATGAGGATAGCGATACTTGGATAACAGGAATGTCGGCCGATGGATACATCAGCATCAGCGGCACGAATACACCGTGGTCAAGACCACGCTGATCATCAAGACTAACCTCGTAGCCGCGCGTTGTGAGTCCGCTGCCTATCTGCGCGGCAAGCGCCGGCGCGCCTGGGCAGGGGTAACGAAACTCGTAACTCTCGGGCGGAAAACCGTAATAGTCGTATAGCAATGAGGGTTCCACCGCGCTGGTGATCCCCACACCGGGCCCTTCCCAATGGGCACTGAATACGACAATTTGCTTGGGTTTTTGGAGACTTTGTGGCAGCGCTCTCAAAAAGGAAACGAGGCCCACGTGTTGGGGGTCACCCAGCAAGGGCCGGGGCCCACCGCCATGGGAAATAAAGACAACGTCTTGGGACATTAGTGGGGGGGTCAACGAACAAATGTGCGTTTTAGTTTACCCCCTTATTCTCTTTTCGGTTGCCGCCCTTCTCCTGAGACTCGTTTGCAATGGGGATTAGAAGAACGCCATGGTCCGGACCTCAATGCTTTCACGTGGCTGCGCATTGGGTTGGGTCAACGGGTCCTCGAAAGCAGAGTGCCCCATGAACCGGCAGCGACCATCGGTCTCCGAATCGTAGGTTTTTAAAAGCAACGCCTGATCCGCCGTCATACCAGGGAAATAGTGCCACCTGTGTTCTGGCGAATAGCGCATCGCGTAGATTTCGCCGGTGCGATCGGCGTAACGAAGTTCCCAATTGATCAAGTCGCCGGGTTGCTGCGTCGTGGCGTCGATCATCGCCAGGGGCAACTCTTCGACCTTTCGGTAAAGGGGTTTCCACACGTTGTAGAACGCAACTCGGCCCTTCAGCAGCGTCTCTGCTTGATCCTTCATCACCTCACGCACGCGCTTCGGTCCACTGGCAACTGTGTAGTCGCTGTGCACCACCAGCACGGCAGGACGCTTGACGGTGGTTTGCTGCTCGTAGATCGCCGACGGTTTTTTGAATTGCATCTGCTCTTGTGGCAGGCGCTTACGGATCGAGTGATCAAACACCGCCACTAATTTGGCGCCGGTATGGCGCTTGACGAAGTCGACCACCTGCGGGTAGAAGTCTTTAACAACCGAATCCTCGGCATCGAACGCTTGAAAAGAGGGGTCAAACGAATGCAGTTCGAACCCCTCTTTATCCACACTAAGACGGTCCTTGATACCCCACGCACTCTCCACAGGCACTTCCCTGACATCCGTGCCAGCAGCGGTGAATTCAGCGTCTGGACCTGGGTCGTAAAAGTAATGCGCCAGCACACGCCCCTCACTCTCTGAGTAGTTCATGTGCGCGCGCGTCGTGGTGTGTGTTGTGTTCATGGTGTCGAAGCAATTAGAGAAAATCAGGCGTTAACAGGGGCTTGGGTCGTGAAGCCTTCATAGACGGTCGTTTCAGACCAGCATGTCAGCTGTTCAACCCCGTCTTTCAGCCAACGCGAGAGATGCGGATGCGCTGCCAATGGCAACTGCTGCCAACCGTGCAAATGCATGGGCGCAGCCAGCGCAACATCAGCGATGGTTGGGCTTGGGGTGCCGCTAATCCATTGGTGTTGCGCTAAGCGCTTGTCAAGAATACCAGCGAGCTTGTGGAAGTTATCTGCTTGTGCGTCGAGCACCGCGGGATCCGGTTCGGCTCCCAGAATGGGTTTCACGCAGTTTTCAACCAAATACACATAGCAGCTTGGGAACCAGCTTGACGACTCCCACAACAACCAACGGTTGATGTCAGCCCGTGTAATCAAGTCGGTGGGGTATGCCGTGGCATTGCCATGCTTATCGGCTGCGTATTGCAAGATGGCGTTGGACTCCCAGAGAACAAAATCGCCCTCCACCATGGCAGGGATCGATGCGTTGGGGTTAATTGCTAGGTAGGGTGCCTCCTTCTGTTGGCCCTTGAAATAGTCCACATGGACCAGCTCATAATCGGCGCCGATCAGCTTCAAGCCAGCCAGTACCTTTCTGCAATTCACCGTGATGGGGTCAGCGTAAATCTTCATGTTTGTCTCCTTTGAATTAATCCAGCATCTACCGCACCGGATTGGGTATCAGTGTGGTTTCTTGACTTGAAGCTGGATAGATATTCAAATGGCAACCGATTGTTCACCTATTTGAAACAGTGATGATCTCTCTCGAAACCATAGCCACCTTTGTCACAGTCGCTGAAACACTGAGCGTGACTCAAACGGCCAAGACCCTGAACATCGCAAAGGGTCTGGTCAGCAAGCGAATTGGACAGCTGGAGACCCATCTGGGTGCCACCCTTTTCAGTCGCAGCACACGCCGCATCGCGCTCACGCCAACCGGTGGGGCATACCTCCCACGCGCGCTGAAAATAATTGGCGAGATGCGCGCTGCTGAGGAAGAAGATCAATGCGATGCGCCATGAATTGGTGGGCAAGATACGCCTAACGGCACCCGTCTCGTGGGGACAGCGCGTACTGGCTAAGAGCCTACCGAAATTTCTGTTGCAGCATCCCGGGATCGAGATCGAACTCACACTATCCGACCGTTTAGTCGATATGGCATACGAGGGTTTCGACATTGCCCTGCGCTGGAGCGCAGAAGAGGATTTGCTTAAATCCACCCGATTTGAGTTATCCCGAATCGTCTGGCTATTGGTGGCGGCACCGGGCTTTCTCAACAAAGTCCCTGATATCAAACAACCAAAAGACCTGGCATCGATACCGAGTCTGTTCTACTGGAAAGACTCGTCCGACCACATTTGGAAATTGCAGCGCGGCAAGCGCCTGGAGGTGGTGGAGGTTGCGAGCCGCTACCATGTTGACAACCCCGAGGCCGTTTTGACCGCGTGCCTTGAAGGCCTGGGGGTCGCTTTGGTGCCGGACTACCTCTGCCGTGAGGCCCTTGAAACCGGCCAACTGGTTGAGGTGCTGCCGCAGTGGACCCCAATCACCCGCTTTGGCACCCGCATCACAGCACTATGTCCGCCAGAGCGCGAGCGGCTGCCGCGCAACGCCGCCATGCTCACCTTTTTGACGGAACTGAGCGTCTAACTCGCCTTTAATGCGACCGCGTTTGCTGGGACTGCTCGGGCAATAGCCCGCGGGGTCTGAAGCGGATTGTGACGAGCAGGATGAGCCCCATGGTAATCAAGCGCATGTGTGCCGCACTATCGAGCAAATGTGACCTTAACTCGCTGTCTTCAGCAAGCCCTGATGTCAGGAAACTCAGCAAGGCGTAGCCCAACGGTTCAGCCTCAACCCAGAAGAACCAGATTAAGAAACCGCCCACGATTGACCCCAAGTTGTTGCCTGACCCGCCCACGATGACCATCACCCAGACCAAAAAAGTGAATCGCAAGGGGTTGTAGGTTGTGGGCGTGAATTGACCATCAAATGAGGTCATCATCGCCCCCGCAATACCTACCACGGCGGACCCAAGGATAAAGACTTGGAGGTGCCGTCCGGTCACGTTTTTACCCATCGCCTGCGCAGCGGTCTCGTTATCGCGAATGGCGCGCATCATACGGCCCCATGGCGATTTGATCGCAGTCTGCGATAGCCAGTAAAGAATGCCAAGCATCACCAACGCCAGCGCCGCAGAACACAGCTTCACATAAATTGAAGTGAAGTCCTGCAAATCAGCTCCAAACCACGCCGCCCAGTCTTGGGCCCAAGCCAGCTGCTGCAGATCGTATTCATAAGGCGTTGGTCGCGGAATACCGTTAACGTTTTTTACACCGCGGGTTAGCCACTCTTCGTTCTTGAGAACGGCAATGATGATCTCGGAGATACCCAGTGTGGCAATCGCCAGATAATCGGAGCGCAACCCCAACGTGACTTTTCCAATCACCCACGCCACACTCGCAGCGAGCACCCCACCGACCACCCAAGACAACAGCACTGGCAAGCCCAGGCCACCCAAGAAACCTGTTTGCGCTGGGTTGACCGACTCGATCAAATTGGTCGCAGGGTCAAAAAAGTAGCGTGCCGCAAAGTACCCGCCGATCACGATAACGGCCATCCCCCAACCACGGATATAGCCTTTGGGTAATCGGTGATACGCACCGACCGCCAAAAATATGGTCGCGACGGCTACCAATACGCCTAACCCAATTCCAGCGCCGCCAAGCGCCCAAGCCTCCGGCACCGGTTTCATGCTGACCAATACGGCCGATATCCCACCGAGCGCAGCAAAACCCATCAGACCGACGTTGAACAACCCGGCGTAACCCCACTGGATGTTCAGACCGAGTGCCATGATGGAGGCGATCAGGCAGTAATTGAGAATGGTGAGCGAAAGAGACCAACTCTGGAATACGCCGACCATCACCAACGCAAGGGCCATAAAGGCGAATGCCAGCGGTGCTTGTTGTTTTGTAATCGTCATACGGATTTCCCCGCAAAAATACCTGTTGGCCTAAACAAGAGGACCAAAACCAAAATCACAAAGGACACGGCGAACTTGTAATCAGTTGATAACAGTTGCACCAACCCCTCCGGTGCCCAACTTTCGGGGACCCAGTACGTTAGAAATTTTTTGTAGGCGTATGTGACGGTCACTTCTGAAAATGCAATGACGAATCCACCCGCAATGGCACCCAACGGGTTACCCAAGCCGCCAACAATCGCCGCTGCAAAAATGGGAAGCAGCAATTGGAAGTATGTGAACGGCTTGAAACCTTTGTCTAAGCCGTAAAGGGTACCGGCGATCGTTGCCAAAGTCGCGGACAAAATCCAGGTGATCATGACCACGCGCTCTGGGCTGATACCTGAAAGGAGCGCCAGATCTTCGTTGTCTGAATACGCACGCATCGATTTACCGGCACGCGTACGCTCCAAAAACCAAAACAATGCCGCAACGACGATGATGGCCGTCAGAATCGTCAGTCCTTGGCTTGTCTTGAACGCGATACCTTCGTCTAAACCCGTGAGTTCCTTGAACTCCCCAAATCGAATAATGAAGCGTTCCCCGTCACTGAAGCGCTGATCCCCAGTGCCGATCACAAATCGCACCAAGCCGTTCAAAACAAACATCAAACCGATCGATGAAATCAGGAATACCACCGGCGCGGCCTTGACCTTGCGTTGATGGCGGTAGACCAGTCGATCCGATATCAAGACCATTAGCGTCGTCGCAGCGATACCAAAAGGAATCGCCAACAATGCCGTCGGTAAGGGGTCAATGCTGATACCCATCTTTTGAAACAAGGCGGTGACCAGAATCACAACCATGGTGCCAAAGGCCATGGTGTCGCCGTGTGCGAAATTAGAAAATCGCAAAATGCCGTAGACCAGCGTGACACCAAGCGCGCCAAGCGCCAGTTGGCTCCCGTAGGCGGTCGCGGGAACGATAAGGAAGTTGCTGAGGAGCATCAACCCATTCAGGAAGTCTTGCATTTACCTACCCCCCAAGAAGGTTCGGCGCACATCGGGATTGGCCATCAGCGCCTCCCCTGTGTCGGTGTAACGGTTGCTACCTTGCACCAGAACATAGCCCTTGTCGGCGATGTTCAGCGCTTGTCTTGCGTTTTGCTCGACCATCAGTATCGCAATACCGGTTCGAGCGATTTCGATGATCCTGTCGAACAGCTCATCCATCACGATCGGTGATACGCCAGCAGTCGGCTCATCAAGCATCAGGACTTTAGGCTGCGTCATCATGGCGCGTCCGACGGCAACTTGCTGGCGCTGTCCGCCCGATAGTTGACCCGCTGGTTGCCGCCTCTTTTCTTTCAAAATCGGGAACAGATCGTAAACCTGCGCGATCGTATCTTTGAAATCATCTTTGCGGAGGAACGCCCCCATTTCAAGGTTCTCCTCAACAGACATCGAGGTGAACACGTTGTGGGTTTGTGGCACAAAGCCCATGCCGATTGCCACACGATCCTGTGGCGTTAGTCCGGTGATGTCTTGACCTTCGAGTTTGACGGTGCCTGCCCGCAACTTGAGCATGCCGAACAACGCCTTCATAGCGGTTGATTTACCCGCACCGTTTGGTCCCACGATCACTGCGATTTCACCGCGCTCAACCGCAATCGTGCAACCATTCAGAATATCGGCGGCACCGTAGCCGCCTGTCATGCTTTCGCCAATTAGAAAGCTCATGACTTTGCTCCCGTCTTATTTTTGAGACCGCGCCCGAGATAGGCCTCGATCACCTGCTCATTCGCAGTGACCTCGGCAGCGGTGCCTTGCGCCAAGACATGCCCTTCGGCCATCACAATGACCGACTCGCACAAACGTCCGATGAAGTCCATGTCGTGCTCGATCATGCAGAAGGTGTAGCCGCGCTCTTTGTTCAGCCGAATGATGGCGTCACCCAAGGTATTCAGCAACGTGCGGTTAACACCGGCACCGACCTCGTCCAAGAAGACAATCTTGGCATCGGTCATCATCGTGCGACCCAATTCGAGCAGCTTTTTTTGACCACCCGACAAATTCCCGGCGAGCTCGTCAGCGACGTGTTCGATCTCCAGGAATCGGATCACATCGTTAGCCTTCTCACGCACACGCGCTTCTTCTTCTTTGACAAGATTCGGGCGTAACCAAGCGTCAATCAGGCGCTCCCCTGATTGATTACCAGGCACCATCATTAAATTTTCGCGAACGCTCAAGGTGGAAAACTCGTGCGCAATTTGGAAGGTGCGCAGCATCCCCTTGGCAAACAACTGGTGGGGCTCCAAACCGGTAATGTCTTCGCCATCGAGGTACACGTGACCCGATGTTGGTTTGTAGTGCCCGGCAATCACGTTGAACAGCGTTGTCTTGCCCGCACCGTTGGGGCCAATCAGCCCGGTAATCCGCCCTGTTTGTAGCGATAACGACACGTCGTCGACGGCATGAATGCCACCGAAGTGCATCTTGAGGTTTTTAACTTCAATCATGGGATAGATAAAATAAACGGCCCAGACCTGTAGCGGTCCGGGCCATTCATGTGTCGACTGAGGTGAGGCGCGCAGCGCCCCACTCGGCTCAAATTAACGGTAGCCGACGGTCTCGAATTTGCCGCCCTTAACGACGACTTCGCGGTAGCTACCGGCGCTTTCGCCTGGGGCAATCAATTCAACAGCCGATGCACCGACGTAATCGATGTCACCACCTTTGGCCAAAATTGCCAAGGCTTTGGCAAGTTGTCCGGGGTAGATTTTTTCGCCGGGTGCGTTAGCGACTTCAAAAACCTTGTTCTTGAACTTGCTGCTGTCGGTTGACTTAGCGGCCTGCATCGCGAGGATGGTCAG
>Ga0102831_1000699_pt1 | contig 15068 bp, 12 predicted proteins | sample ColrivemetaGS747_FD_84508 | JGI IMG/M metagenome (GOLD analysis project Ga0102831, IMG submission 84508) | Estuarine microbial communities from the Columbia River estuary - Freshwater metaG S.747 | ecosystem: Environmental > Aquatic > Marine > Intertidal zone > Estuary | place: USA: Columbia...
AACTTAAAAATAGAATATAAATTATTATTTAAAAATCAACTCAATTATTTGCCATAATCAAGTTCCAATTAAAAAAAATGTAAATTTGTAAATTAAATTATTACTATGAATATAAAAAATAAAATTGTAGCTCTTATAGTTTTTGTTTCACTTATTTCTTGTGCTAAAAATCCTTTTACAGGAAAAAATACATGGGCTTTAGTTCCTAATAGCGAAATTTTGCCATCCGCATTTCAACAATACAATCAATTTCTGTCTGAAAATAAAGTTATCAATGACACTCCAGATGCTAAAAAAGTAGCAACAGTTGGTACTAAAATTAAGGTAGCTGCCGAACGATGGTTGAATGCAAATGCAAATGCGGGGTATTTAGATGGTTATGCTTGGGAGTATAAATTAGTAGATAGTAAAGAAGTAAATGCTTGGTGTATGCCGGGAGGAAAAATAGTATTTTACACTGGTATATTGCCAATTTGTAAAGACGATGCTGGAATGGCGACTGTAATGGGGCATGAAGTGGCGCATGCATTAGCCAATCATGGGCAACAAAGAATGAGTGTTAGTATGATGCAACAAGCTGGGGCTGCTGGTTTATCTGTAGCTACGGGTAATCAATCTAAGGTTACACAACAACTAGCAATGACGGCATATGGCGCAACAACTCAATTTGGCGGTATGTTACCTTTTAGTAGATCGCACGAAAGTGAAGCTGATATGATTGGATTAACTTTAATGGCAATTGCTGGTTATAATCCGGATACTGCGATAGCATTTTGGGAAAGAATGGCGGCACAATCTGCAGGGCAATCTCCACTAGTATTTATGAGTACACACCCAAGTAATGCAACTCGTATAGCAAAAATTAAAGAATTAATTCCTCTGGCTAAAGCAGAAGCTGCTAAGTTTGGAGTTACTTTTAAGTAATTAAAAAAAATACTATTATATTTGAATCCCAACATGTTGGGATTTTTTTATTTTAAAACAAATGCTATGCAAAAACTTCAAAAAGGCGATTTAAAACTATTAAATGCTTGGGCTTTTTATGATTGGGCAAATTCGGTTTACGCTTTGGTTATTTCTTCAACCATTTTTCCGTTGTATTATGGCGCTTTGTTTCGTCAAAAAAATATAGAAGAAATTGTATTATTTGGTTTTTCGGTAAGAAGTGAAGCATTAATAAGTTATATAACCGCATTGGGTTTTTTAATTATTGCCTTTGTATCACCCTTGCTATCTGGAATTGCAGATTACATGGGAAATAAGAAGTTTTTCTTGAAACTTTTCTGTTATATCGGAGCCATTTCTTGTATGTCGTTGTACTTCTTTTCTTTAGATAATCTTATTTTAAGCATCGTTTCTTATTTATTTGCTTTAATAGGGTTTTGGGGAAGTCTGGTGTTTTATAACTCATATTTACCCGATATTGCTCACAAAGAACAACAAGATACAATAAGTGCAAAAGGGTTTAGTTTAGGATATATTGGCAGTGTTATTTTGTTGTTAATTTGTTTGGCAATGGTTATGTTAGTTTCTACTGATAAAGAAAGACTTCAAATGATGCAATATTCGTTTTTATTAGTCGGAATTTGGTGGTTGGGATTCAGTCAGTATACTTATTATTATTTACCCAATAATAAAAATGAAAACAAACTGCATAAAAATATAATTTTTAATGGCTTTAAAGAGTTATTAAAAGTTTGGAAACAAATAAAGGAATTGAAAGCCTTGCGACGTTATTTAGGCGCTTTCTTCGTTTACAGTATGGCAGTACAAACTATTATGATTATTGCCGCTTATTTTGGGGAAAAAGAAGTGCAGTGGGGAAGTGATAGTAAGCGAACTATGGGTTTAATTATCAGTATTTTATTGATTCAATTAATTGCAATTTTAGGCGCTTGGCTAACTTCTAAATTAGTTGCTATATATGGCAATATTTCAATTTTAATTGGTTTAAATTTCTCATGGATTTTAATTTGTACGTATGCTTATTTTGTGATTACACCCATTGATTTTTATATAGCTGCCGCATTTGTGGGTTTAGTTATGGGGGGCATTCAATCCTTGTCGCGTTCTACCTATTCAAAATTTATTCCAAACGAAACAAACGATACAACTTCTTTTTTTAGCTTTTACGATGTAGCAGAAAAAATTGGAATTGTAATTGGTATGTTTATTTACGGATATATTGCAGATGTTACAGGTAAAATTCAAAATGCTATTTTATTTTTAATTTTATTTTTTGCAATAGGATTACTTTTATTATTTAGAGTGCCTAAAAAATAAAATATCTTTTTATATTTGAAGACTTAATCCATTAATTTATGAAATCGCTACGTCTAATTGCTTCTTTTTTTTTAATTACTTTATCATTGATATTGAATTCTTGTAGCAATGAACCTATTGATCCTGCTATAGATCTTAATTCTTTCCTAAATACTGGAATTACAGGAACCTATTTATTAACTGCATTTAATTCTTCTGTTACTGTTGATTTAAACGGTGACGGTATAAGATCTACAAATCAGTTAGATGAAACCAATTGTTTTAATGGAAATACGTTAACGCTTAGCGCAGATAATACTTTTATAGCAACTTCCAAAGGCTTAGATATAGTTACCAATGGTACAAATAATGTTATAGAATGTTTTGTTGATCCTAATACTACAGGAATATGGGAATTAAATGGAAGTATACTATCATTAACTTACACCGAATCAGGAAATGTGTATACGGATGAATATGCAGTTTCTGGGTCAACTTTAACGTACTCAATTAATAATGGCGAAATTGTAGGAACAACAGCAACAGCAGAACCGGTATATTTAAATGCAGATATTGATCTAATTTACTCAAAACAATAAAAAAGATTTAGTTCTTTAATGTCCCAAAGATTTTCTTTGGGATTTTTTTATGGCATGCATCTTGAACTACTAGTTTTAAAATTGCTATTAAATAGTATTTTATAAATTGATTATCAGTAGGATAACAATTTTAGATATAACTTTTGGTAGTATTATTTTTTTTTAACACTGACAAAAAGACCATAAATATTATTATGCCAAATCAAAAAATACTAGCACTTGACAATTTGTCACTTCAAGAGATGGATCCAGATTCAGAATTAATTCCGTTAATGACGCCAGAAGACGAAGAAGAAATGAATAATGAGGCTTTGCCTGATGATATTGCTATTTTACCCTTGCGGAATACTGTATTATTTCCGGGTGTAGTAATCCCAATTACTGCCGGAAGAGACAAATCTATTAAACTCATTAATGATGCCAATGCCAAAGGTAAAATAATTGGTGTTGTAGCACAAATTGATGAAAATGAAGAAGATCCAACACCTAAAGATGTTCATCATATTGGTACTGTAGCACGAATTATGCGCGTTTTAAAAATGCCAGACGGAAATACAACTGTAATTTTACAAGGTAAAAAACGTTTTGAAGTGGAGGCTTTCACACAAGAAGCACCGTATTTAAAAGCTACAATTAAAGAAGTTTCCGAAGAGCGCCCAGATGATAACAATGTAGAATTTAAATCTATTGTTGAATCAATTAAAGAGTTAGCAATTCAAATTATAAAGGAAAGTCCAAATATTCCTACAGAAGCTACTTTTGCAATTAAAAATATAGAAAGTAATCCGTTTTTAATCAATTTTGTTTCATCTAACATGAATCTTTCAGTAGATGAAAAACAAGAATTATTGTCGATTCCTAATTTAAAAGATCGAGCACTTGAAACTCTACGTTTTATGAATTTAGAGCTTCAAAAATTAGAAGTTCGCAACGACATTCAGTCTAAAGTCCGTTTTGATTTAGACCAACAACAACGCGAATATTTTTTACAGCAACAAATGAAAACCATCCAAGAAGAGTTAGGTGGTGTTTCTTATGAAGCCGAAATAGAAGAAATGCGGGCCAAAGGCTCTAAGAAAAAATGGGACGATGCTACGGCTAAACATTTTGATAAAGAATTGTCTAAGTTGCAAAGAACCAATCCAAATTCGCCTGATTTTGGAATTCAACGCAATTATATTGAATTATTTTTAGAGTTGCCTTGGAATGAGTTTACTAAAGATAATTTCGATTTAAAACGTGCCCAGAAAATTCTAGACAGAGACCATTATGGTTTAGAAGATGTCAAAAAACGAATCATAGAACATTTAGCCGTTTTAAAACTAAGAAATGATATGAGATCGCCTATTCTGTGCTTATACGGGCCTCCGGGTGTGGGTAAAACTTCTATTGGAAAGTCAGTAGCTGAAGCATTAGGTAGAGAATATATCCGAATGTCTCTGGGTGGTTTGCGTGACGAAGCAGAAATTCGTGGTCACCGTAAAACCTATATTGGTGCTATGCCAGGACGAATTTTGCAAAATATTAAAAAAGCAAAAACGTCTAATCCTGTATTTGTTTTAGATGAAATAGATAAATTATCGTTAAGTCATAGTGGCGACCCTTCTTCGGCTCTTTTAGAAGTTTTAGATCCGGAACAAAATAAAGAGTTTCACGATAATTTCTTAGAATTAGGTTACGATTTATCTAAAGTAATGTTTATTGCCACTTCCAATAGTTTATCTACTATTCAACCAGCGCTCAGAGATCGTATGGAAATTATAGAAATGACAGGATATACCGTAGAAGAAAAAATGGAAATTGCCAAGACCCATTTATTACCTAAACAATTAAAAGAACACGGATTAACAGCTAAAGATTTACAAATAGGTAAAAATCAAATTGAAAAAATTGTTGTTGGTTACACCCGTGAATCGGGTGTGCGGGGTTTAGAAAAGAAAATTGCTCAAGTAGTTCGTCATGCAGCAAAATCAATTGCTATGGAGGAAAACTACAATACCAAAGTTTCGGATGCTGATATTTTAGAAGTGCTAAAATCGCCGCGAATGGAACGCGATAAATATGAAAATAACGATGTAGCGGGAGTTGTTACTGGCTTAGCTTGGACATCTGTTGGAGGCGATATTTTATTTATTGAATCTTTAGTTTCAAAAGGAAAAGGCAATATGACCATGACTGGAAATTTAGGAATTGTAATGAAAGAATCTGTTACCATTGCTTTAGAATATATTAGAGCCAATGCTGAAAATTTAGGAATTGAACCAGAAGTTTTAAATAATTACAATATTCACATTCACGTGCCAGAAGGGGCCACGCCAAAAGATGGACCAAGTGCCGGCATTGCTATGTTAACTTCTATGGTTTCTTCTTTTACACAAAAAAGAATTAAGAAGAATATCGCCATGACGGGAGAAATAACACTTCGCGGAAAAGTGTTACCTGTTGGTGGCATCAAAGAAAAAATCTTGGCGGCTAAAAGAGCCAATATCAAAGAAATTATTTTATGTAAAGAGAACAAACGTGATATAGAAGAAATTAAACCTAACTATATCGAGGGTTTAACTTTTCATTACGTTGATACTATGAGAGACGTTTTAGCTATATCCATCACAAATCAGAAAGTAAAAAACGCCAAATCATTAGAATTTAGAAAATAATAAATTTGGATCTTTATAACACGGTAATAAACTCTCAATAATTCATTTATTGGGAGTTCTTTTTTTGTTTACTAACCGATATAATTTTATCTTCGCAGTTGCGTTATAAGTATGATTAACAATATCAAATGCTAAGAAAAACTCTTATTCTTTTATTATTTTTGCTATCGGCTACTGGTTTTAGTCAAATAGGTGGTAAAGGAGTATATCAGTTTTTAAATTTAGCACAATCACCACGACAGGCTGCTCTGGGAGGAAAAACAGTTACAGTTGTTGATTATGATGTAAATCAGGCATTTTATAATCCGGCAACAATTAATCCTAAAATGCACAATCGTTTATCTGCAAACTACGGAAGTTATTTTGGTGAAGTTTCATACGGAACGGCTGCTTATGCCTATACGTATGATCGTCATCTACAAACATTTCATGCAGGAATTAGTTATATTAATTATGGCACTTTTGAAGGCAGAGACGAACTTGGAAATCTAACATCTGATTTTACAGGAAGTGAAGCTGCATTATCGCTTGGTTTTGCTTATAATTTGCCTTGGACCAAAATGTATATTGGAGCCAATGCAAAATTGATTTCTTCTACCTTAGAAAGCTACAATTCATGGGGAGCTGCAGTAGATTTAGGTTTTTTATATATAGATGAAAAGAATGATATTAATTATGGCTTATCGGTTCGTAATCTAGGCTTTCAAATTACACCTTACGAAAGTACAAATGAACAACTTCCTTTAGCAATAGATGCAGGAATTTCGCAATTGATGGAAAATGTTCCTATCCGTTGGCACATGACTTTTGAAAATTTGCAACAGTGGAATATTGCATTTTCAAATCCTAACAGAGCACAAGGAAATTTGGCTGGTGGATCAACAGAAGAAAAAGTTTCTTTTTTTAATAATGCATTACGCCACGTCATTTTAGGTGCTGAATTATTTCCAGAAAAAGGATTTAATATACGACTAGGCTATAATTTTAGAAGGAGCGAAGAGTTACGAATTTTAGAACAACGCAATTTTTCAGGAATTTCAGTTGGTTTTGGAATTAAATTTGGAAAAATTAAATTTGATTATTCGTATTCAAGATATACAGTAGCCGCCAATAGCAGTTTATTTGGATTGATGATTGATTTGGAGTAGATATGAGTGATTAGTGAAAAGTAATTAGTAATTAGCTTAAATAAACTTTAGTTTTCACAAAGTGTTACTTCAGTAAAGCTTAAATATATAAATTCATTAGTTTTGAAAAATATAAAATAAAACTCAAGGCCTAGCGGCTTCGTTGCAAAATATGAAAAAAATTACCATAGCTATAGACGGATTTTCGTCGACAGGAAAAAGCACATTGGCTAAGCAATTGGCTGCAGCATTGGGTTACGTTTATGTAGATACCGGTGCAATGTATAGAGCTGTTGCGTATTTTGCCATGCAACACAACTTGGTTTCTGAAACCCATTTAGATAAAGCAGGTTTGATTACTCAATTGCCAACTATCCATTTGCGTTTTCAATTCAATCCTACTTTAGGATTTGCCGAAATGTATTTGAATAATGAAAACATTGAAAGTCAAATTAGAACCATTGCAGTTTCTAGAATGGTAAGTAAAGTGGCCGAAATTTCAGAAGTGAGAGCTAAATTAGTGGAGCAACAACAAGAAATGGGAAAAGATAAAGGAATTGTAATGGATGGTAGAGATATTTGTACTGTTGTTTTTCCTGAAGCCGAATTAAAATTATTTATGACAGCAAGTTCGAAAACTAGAGCACAACGCCGTTTTGATGAATTAGTAGAAAAAGGACAACACGTTACTTTTGAAGAAGTACATCAAAATGTAGAAGAACGCGATTATATTGATACCCATAGAGACGATTCGCCACTTATAAAAGCAGACGATGCTATTGAAATAGATAATTCTTCTCTTAATAAAAAAGAACAATTTGAATTGGTTTTAAGTCTGGTAAAAGAAAAGTTATAAAACAGTAGAGATAAGCAAAGAAAAAAATTCATTGTTAGTTGCAATTATTTCAGTTGCTATACTACTTATTTAGCTCTTTTGCTTTTTCTTTTGCTTGTCTTCTAAAATAACCTCTAAATAAAAAATTGTGTTTTAGCGCCTCTAAATTTTCATTTAGTTTGTAGCTTGCGGTATTTAAATTTATCATGGTAGAATCTATTTTTTTAACCAAATTTGGATCGTTAGATAAATAATTCAACGCCCCTTTTCCTTCTTTTATATTGGTAATAGTGGCATTCAAATTGGTCACCACTTTGTTAATATCGCCACTCGATTTTTCTAAATTATCAATAATTGTTTTTACTTTAATGGCAACTTCTTTATCCTTTAAAACACCAATTACATTATCTTTCTGATTTAAGGAAAGTATCATTTTATTTAAATTATTTACAGATGCTGTAGTGCCTTGCGTGGTTTCTTTTAAATTTTTAATAGTTTCTTTTAAGTCATTAGACATCAGACTGTCTTTAATTAGCGTTCCAATAGTTCCATTATCATTATTAATTTCATGAGTAATTTTTAATAAATCGGCTGTTAAAAGTGCTGCATTTTTATTGGTAATATTTAATGTTTTTAGCATTTCATCTGCGCTAGATTTACTATAAGATGGAATAATATCTTCAGGAATAACAGCAATTGCATTTCCTTTGCCGGGTATAATGTTTATAATCATATTTCCCACTAACCCGTCTGATCCTATGGTGGCTATAGCATCTTTTTTTATATGAGTTAGCATTTTATCTTCAATTGCCATAGTTACATTTATAGTAGTATCGTTTATCATTTCAATACTTTTAACGGTTCCGATATCTATTCCGGAAAATCTGACATTATTTCCTACTTGTAAACCACTTACATTATCAAAAATAGCTTTTAAGTTGCTTGTTTTTCCAAATAAATTTTGTTTGTTTCCAACAAAATAGATAGCTCCTAAAAAAAATAATGAGCCAATTATAATAAATAAGCCTAAGCGAATTTTTTGACGATCTGTTTTTTCCATATTATTTTATTTAAAAAAAGCTTGCACTTTTGGATCTATTGATTTTTTTAAGTTTTTATAAGTACCTTCGATATAGTTAATTCCGTCTATTAATAAAATCATTCTATTAGCGATAGCTTTGGCACAATCTACATCATGGGTTATAATGATTGATGAGGTATTGTATTTTTCTTGAATGGATTTCATTAATACTATAATTTCTTTAGCAGTTATAGGATCTAAACCTGTTGTAGGTTCATCGTATAAAATTATTTTTGGTTTTAGAATTAAAGTTCTGGCTAATGCAATTCTTCGTTTCATACCGCCAGAAAGTTCGTTGGGCATAAGGTTTATTGCGCTTGCTAAACCAACACTTTCTAATGCTTCTAGTACTAGTGGAGTAGTGTCTTTTATTGTTCCAAATTTTTTAGTGTGGCGACGTAGCGGAAATTCTAAATTTTCTCTCACCGACATGGAATCATATAAGGCACTTCCTTGAAAAAGAAAACCAATTTCGGTGCGAAGTTCATCAATGACTTCTTGTTTTAATGTATTGATTTCTTCATTCATTACAGAAATTGTTCCACTATCTGGAGTTTCTAATCCAATAACACATTTGGCCATAACTGATTTTCCAGAGCCCGATTTTCCCATAACGACTACGTTTTCTCCTTCATTTAAAATCAAATTAAAACCATTTAAAACCGTGTTTTTTCCAAAGGATTTGTACAGATCTTTAATGATAATAATTGGATGTTTTGTGGCAGTTGTTTCCATAATTACATGTGATAAAAAATATTGGTTACAAATACGGCAATAAAATCTATGACAAATAATAGCATAGAAGTATAGACTACTGCTGCATTTGCCGCTTTTCCAACGCCAGATGTGCCTTTTTCACAATAATAGCCTTTATAGCAGCCAATTAATCCAATGGCAAACCCAAAGAAAAAAGTTTTTATCGTTGCAGGAATGATATCGCTAAACTCTAAAATATGAAACACTTGATTAAAATATAGCGCAAAAGAAACATTGTCTTTTACATTTTCAACTAAATAAGAACCATAAATAGCTAAAACATCTCCAAAAATAACCAATAAAGGTAACATTAAAGTGGTTGCTAAAATACGTGTGATAACAAGGTAATTAAACGGATTGGTGCCAGATACTTCCATAGCATCAATTTGTTCGGTAACTTTCATAGAACCTAATTCTGCACCTATACCCGAGCCAATTCTTCCTGCGCAAATTAAAGCGGTAATAATAGGACCGATTTCTCTAATAATCGAAACACTTACCATAGAAGCCATCCAGGAAACAGCACCAAATTCTTGTAAAGTAGGTCTTGATTGTAATGTAAAAACCAATCCAATAATAAAACCAGTAACTCCAACCAAAAAAAGAGAACGATTACCAATGTAATAACATTGTTTTAATATCTCTTTAAATTCATAAGGTGGAAATAGAAATTCTTTAAAAAAGCGTTTTGCAAAATATGAGATTTCTCCTACTTCAATTAAGAAAGCTTTTATCACTTTAATTATGTTGTCAAAATATTTTTTCATAAACCAAAATGATTACTACCAAATATAGTGATTTATAATGAGATACGATAAGATAGGATACGATATGATTTTGTTGTTAAAAAAAATTCTGATTTAATTTTTTTTTCTTTTTGGTTTGTAAGGGCAATTTTTTAATCTTTTTTATAATGGTATAAATCACATTAAAACTTCAAAAAATCATAGCGGGATGAGCTTTATTGTTACCTCAGAAAAAATAGCCTCACCATAGAGAGGTAACACATTAAAAAATCCGACCTGCTGTTGCAAATCGGATTTTTTGTATACTTGGTATTTTTGTCTTTGAACTTATAAATGAATTACCTCGCCATACGCTTCAGCGACAGCTTCCATAACAGCTTCACTCATGGTAGGGTGCGGGTGCACAGCTTTTAATATTTCGTGTCCAGTAGTTTCTAATTTACGCGCTACGACTGCTTCTGCAATCATATCGGTAACGCCAGCACCAATCATATGGCAACCTAACCATTCGCCATATTTGGCATCAAAAATTACTTTTACAAATCCGTCAGGAGTTCCAGACGCTTTTGCTTTTCCAGATGCAGAAAAAGGGAATTTACCTACTTTAATTTCATATCCTTTTTCTTTTGCTTGTTTTTCTGTCATACCCACAGATGCAATTTCTGGAGTAGCATAGGTACAACCTGGAATATTTCCGTAATCTAAGGCTTCAACGTGTAATCCGGCAATTTTTTCTACACACAAAATTCCTTCTGCAGAAGCTACGTGTGCTAATGCTTGGCCTGGTGTTATGTCTCCAATTGCGTAGTAACCTGGAACGTTAGTTTGGTAAAATGCATTGACTAAAATCTTATCTCGATCAGTAGCAATACCGGTTTCTTCCAGTCCAATATTCTCAATGTTGGTTTTAATTCCAACGGCAGATAATAAAATATCGGCTTCTAAAACTTCTTCTCCTTTAGCGGTTTTTACAAATGCTTTTACACCTTTTCCAGAAGTATCAATTCGTTCTACAGAAGCGTTTGTCATAATTGAAACGCCTGCTTTTTTCATAGAGCGTTCCATTTGCTTTGAGATGTCTTCATCTTCTACCGGCACTATGTTTGGCATAAATTCAACAATAGTAACTTCAGTTCCCATTGCGTTATAAAAGTGTGCAAACTCAACTCCAATGGCTCCAGAACCTACAACAATCATCGATTTTGGTTGTTCTGGTAATGTCATGGCTTGTCTGTAACCTATTACTTTTTTACCATCTTGTGGTAAATTTGGTAATTCTCTTGAACGAGCTCCTGTTGCTATAATAATATGATCTGCAGAATATTCCGTTACAGTTCCGTCAGCGGCTGTTACGTCTACTTTTTTTCCTGGTTTTATTTTTCCAAAACCATCAATAACATCAATTTTATTCTTTTTCATTAAGAATTGAACACCTTTGCTCATTCCATCTGCAACGTCTCTTGAACGTTTTACAACTGCATTAAAATCTTTGTCAAATTCTTTAACGGATAATCCGTAATCCGAAGCATGTTTTAGGTAATCAAAAACCTGAGCTGATTTTAATAACGCTTTCGTTGGAATACATCCCCAATTTAAACAGATACCACCCAAATTTTCTTTTTCAATTATGGCTACTTTAAAGCCTAATTGTGAACCTCTAATAGCTGTTACATAACCACCAGGGCCACTTCCTACAACAATAATATCGTATTTCATTTTATAAAGTTTTTCAGTTTTATTTATAAGTTGCGAATTTAAGGAAATAAAATTAAATAAACTCCAAAATTCAATTTCCAAAATTTAAATAAATTATAATTTCAGGAAGACTGATTTAAGAAATTTTAAAAATTACTGAATTTTTTTTAATCTGTGTTCCTAAGTAAAAATGTAAGATCAAAAGATGCTTAACAGCAAGACAAACTGAGACTGCGACTAATAGAACTACTCAACCTCCACAGCAAACTGAGAATCGTAAAGTTTTTTATAAAAACCATTTTGCTTAGATACTAATTCTTTATGGGTTCCAGATTCTACGATTTGACCTTTATCCATTACGATAATTTTACTTGAATTTACAATAGTTGCCAATCTATGAGCAATTACAATTGATGTTCTTCCTTTTGTTAGAATTGCAGTTGCTTTTTGAATCAGTTCTTCTGAATGCGTGTCAATTGAGGATGTGGCTTCGTCTAAAATTAAAATACTAGGATGGCTTACATAGGCTCTTAAAAAAGCAATTAATTGTCGTTGCCCAGAGGAAAGCATAACGCCTCGTTCTTTTACATTATAGTCATACCCGTTGGGTAAAGTCATAATAAAATCATGAATTCCAATTTTTTTAGCAGCAACAACAACATCTTCTCTTGATATGGATTTGTTATGAAGTGTAATATTGTTATAAATCGTATCAGCAAATAAGAAAACATCTTGTAAAACGATAGCAATTTTATTGCGAAGACTTTCTAATGTATATTCGTTTATATTGTGATTGTCTATTTTAATTTCACCCGAATCAATTTCGTAAAAACGATTTAATAAATTAATTATGGTCGATTTTCCTGCCCCAGTACTTCCAACAATGGCAATGGTTTCACCTGGCTGAACATCTAAATGGATTCCTTTTAAAACTTCTTCGTCTTTTATATAACTAAAACGAACATCTTTAATTTGAATTAATCCTTTGAATGAAGTAGCGACAATAGTTCCTTTATCTTGTATGTTTTCGTTTTTTTCTAAAATTTCAAAAACCCTATCGGCTGCTATAATTCCCATTTGCATTACATTGAATTTGTCTGCAATTTGTCGTAATGGATTAAATAACATATTAATTAACATGGTATAGGCAAATAAATCTCCAACTGTAGTTACAGAGTCGCCTTTCATGATTGAGATTCCTGCATAATATACAATAGCTCCCAGGGTTAATGAAGAAACAATATCAGCGATAGGAAAGAAGATAGAGTTGTATAAAATATTTTTTAACCAAGCCCCATTGTGTTTTTGATTTATGGTTTTAAACTTTTCTAATTCTATAGCTTCTCTATTAAATAATTGCACAATTTTCATTCCGGTAAGTCGTTCCTGGATGAATGTATTCAGATTGGCAATTTCATTTCTAACTTCGTTGAACGCTACTTTCATTTTCTTTTGAAAAATATCGGTAGCATAAATTAAAACGGGCATTGCAGCTAAAACAATCAGCGATAATTTCCAGTTCATGAAAAGCATAATACCTAGTATTACCATCATTTTTAACAAATCACTTACAATCATAAATAAACCTTGGCTAAAAATACTGGCAATTGATTCGATATCTGAAACCGAACGTGTGACTAATTTTCCGACAGGTTCATTATCAAAATACTTCATTTTAAAAGAAGTAATATGATAGAATAATTTTTCACGAATATCTTTTATTATATCTTGGCCTAACCAGTTTGCCCAATACGTAAAATAAAATTGTGCCAACACTTCTAGTAAAAGTACAGCAGCCATAATAACAACATAGATTAATAATCCGTTTTTGTCTTCGGGTTTTATATACTGGTCTACGGTTTGTTTTAATAAATAGGGGCGAGCGGCTGCAAAAATAGAAAGTAATATTGCCCAAACAATTACTCCATTAAACCTTTTGGTATAGGGTTTAGCATAGTGTAATACTTTTTTTAGTGAATTGGATTTTATTATTTTCATTTCTTTTCTCTTTGTTCTATTTTCTTTCCTCAATGTAAGGATAGGTAACATTTACCAGATACAAACCTTGTGCTGGAACTGAAAATCCGGCTTTTCCTCTGTTTTTACTTTCTATTATTGTTCTAAAATCTGCTAATTCAATTTTACCTAATCCAATATTTACCATTGTACCCACAATAGCTCTTACCATATTTCGCAAAAAACGATCAGCAGTGATGGTAAAGATAAGCTGATTTCCTTGTTGTTTCCAATGTGCTTCTGAAATTTTACAAATAAAAGTATGCACATCTGTATGCACTTTAGAAAAACATTCAAAATCGGTATATTCGAATAAAATAGCACAAGCTTCATTCATTTTTTCTAAATCTAAATGATGAGAATGGTACCAACTTCCATCGGTAATAAAAACATCTTTAAAGCTGTGCATATAATATTTGTAAGTTCTAGAAGTCGCATCAAAGCGAGCGTGTGCCTCTGAATTTACTGGAATAATTTTAAAAACAACAATAGAAGGAGGTAGGAATGAATTTAGTTTGTGTATCCAATAGTTAGAATCCAATACCTGTTCGGTGTCAAAATGAGCAAACATTTGTTTGGCATGTACACCAGAATCGGTTCTTCCGGCACCAACGATTGCAATTTCTTCTCTAAATAAAGTAGAAAGTGCTTTTTCTAAAGTTTCCTGAACAGACGTTGCATCCGGTTGACTCTGAAATCCGTGAAAATTTTTTCCGTTGTAGGCAAATTCGATGAAATATCTCAAAATATAGTAATCAGTGTTCTGTATTTATTTTTAATTGCTTGCAAATTTACAAAATTCAAAAGTAAAGTTCCTTTCAAAATGTAATAATAAAAACGTAAGTTTGTTTCATGAAGAAAATACTACTGCTGTCTGATACGCACAGTCATATTGATGATGCGATTTTAAAATATATAACTCAAGCAGATGAGGTTTGGCATGCTGGCGATATTGGCGATCTAGTAGTTACTGATACGATAAAAAAAATAAAGCCACTTAGAGGTGTTTATGGCAATATAGACGACGATAAAGCCCGAATGGAATTTCCGCTAAATAATCGATTTTTTTGTGAAGGTGTTGATGTTTGGATGACCCATATTGGAGGTTATCCAGATAAATACAACCCGAATATTCGAGCAGAAATTACTAAAAATCCACCTAAATTATTTATTTGTGGTCATTCTCATATTTTAAAAGTACAATATGATAAGAGGCTAAATATTTTACACTTAAACCCAGGTGCAGCTGGCAAATATGGATTTCACAAGGTTCGAACCATGTTGCGTTTTGAGC
>Ga0102831_1000702_pt1 | contig 15044 bp, 38 predicted proteins | sample ColrivemetaGS747_FD_84508 | JGI IMG/M metagenome (GOLD analysis project Ga0102831, IMG submission 84508) | Estuarine microbial communities from the Columbia River estuary - Freshwater metaG S.747 | ecosystem: Environmental > Aquatic > Marine > Intertidal zone > Estuary | place: USA: Columbia...
TGTAATGTTTGTTCGTTATGTTGGAGACCCACCAACACAAAAACAACTTGATAACTGGAATAAAGATTTGGATTATAAAATTGAAATTCGTAGTTTTGGTATAGAAAAGTCTCCAATTTCTATTAAAAACGATGAATTATGGGATGACAGTTATTATAATAAGGAGTTAATTGAAACAAATGATGGGTATACAGTTTTAGATATAAATGTATCCGCCAGATATTTCTCTAAAAGTTATCCCAGAGGAAATATTCTTTATTTGTGTTCTGTAGCAGAATGGATTGAATACAATTTTAAAGATTTTTCTTTTGAAATTTTATATGGAGGTGATAGTAATTATAATTATATTCTCTTTGATGAAGAATGTAGAAAGGAATTGAAAAACTATTTTTATAGTTATGAGGACTTATGACTAAACTAACCTACGAAGAATGGAGTGAAAAAAATCCTATTGATTGGGATAAAATTAAAGATAATGAAGATTGTTTAGTTACCAAAGACCTTGTAGAAATGGTTCATCATTGGGATTATCAAAGGTATTGTAAAGAAAATGACTAAAATTGAAATAGGTTCTAAATGGAAACATAAGAACTCTAATGATGTTTATGTTGTAAAAGAACAATATTCTCATAGAGTAGTATTGGAACACGAACCTACTGGTAAAACTATCAAACTTACCATAGGACATTTTAATCCACAAGGTTTTGATGAGTATAGACCATTATGACTAACCCACTCTTACAAAAATACGAAGAACTCTACGGAAAGAAAGAAGAACCAAAGAAAGAAATTGGATTTGAACTTCCAGAAGGTTTCATAGAACAAGCAGAAAACCTAAATCCACCCTATCCAAAACTCACAACTTTTGACCGTGATGACTTGAAAGTATCTTTTCAACAAGTCGCAGATAAAAGCCAACAAGGAAAAGCACAGGTTGCGAGTATGAATATGGAGATTGATAGTATGAGTATTATGCGTAATAAAATTATCTTTGAGGTTCGTGTTTATGAATGATAAAGATAAAGACATTATAAGATTAGCAAGACACTGGGGAGCAACAGAAACCTACACCAGAATGATTTTTGAAACAATCCTTGAAGAACAGAGGACACTTGAAGAACTGGCACAAGGGCACCCACAAGACCCACCAGATGCCTTATAATAGTCTCATACACACAACGGAGATTTTTTTATTATGGGTCTTGATATGTATCTCTATGCCGAAAAGAGATTTGGTTTTTGTAGTTGGGATAAAGAAGGAAAGGATAATGAAAAGTTTGATAAACTTGTAGAGTTTGCAGAACTGAGTGATGTTGTGGATAAACAAATTGGGTCTGTTTCCGCATATGTCAAAGTTGAAGTTGGGTATTGGCGAAAGGTAAATGCCATTCACGAATACTTTGTGGGTAACTGTGCTAATGGTGTAGATGAATGTCAAGAGATTAAAGTTTATCGGGAAACTTTGGTTGCTCTGAAAGATATTTGTGGTCAACTGAGTTTGACTAAAGATGTAGAACAAGCAAAAAAACTTCTTTCCCCTAAAGGTGGTTTCTTCTTCGGAAGCACTGAGATTGATGAATACTACTTTGATAAGATTGAATACACTTATGAACTTCTGACTAAGATTCTGGAAAATACACCAGAAGATTATGACTTCATCTATCGAGCATCCTGGTAGACACTTGAAGAACCGGCACAGACACCCCTCCACAGGGGCACCAGATGCCTTATAATACACTCATACACACAAAGGAACTCTCTTATGACTATTGAACTAACCACTCAAATCCGCATTCAACAGCACGAAGGTTATTGGTATACTGTAGAGGATACTCACCTTGATGTGGGATGCGATGGATGTACCATTTCTATTTGGGGAGATGGTGAACGAGACCATCATATTTGTATGGATAAGGAAGAAGCACTTGCCGTTGCTGATGCCATCTACAAACTCTTCAAGGAGAACTGAAATGACTGAAAAAATAAAATTCACACAAGTATCCAGAGTAATCTGTCCTCGCACAGGTATTCATTATCTTGATGCCATAGATACTCAAGGTTTCCACTGGACGGCACAACAAGAAACTGGAAGAGAAAATTGGATTACATACAAAGAAACTTGGAAAAAAGACCCACAACAACCATTAGACTTATGAATAACGACCGAATTGTAAAGTGGAAGTGCCCTGAATGCGGAAACTATCATAAATGGATTTGGAGCACTTATGATATATTCGCAGGAGAAATTACGATGACCTGTGATAATCCAGAGTGTGGAATAACATCTAAAATGTATATGATTGTTGAAAAGGGTGGAAACGCAACTGCTTTTGTTTCAGCATTTAATGGTAATGTGGATAATAGTCAAGTGGAAGAAAAACTACGGAGGGCAACAGAAAAAGTGATGAACTCTCAAACAGAAGTAGATATCTCACGGGTTCTCATCGAAGGAGACACGGCAACCATTATGGGTGTGAAGTATAAGAGAGTGGAACCACCAAAATCACCAGTAGAAGAGGCATATAAAAGGTGGATGGGTGAGTATCCTTCAACTACTTCAAGTGTTGATAATACTGATGATATAAGGTGGAGAGCATTCCAAATGGGATATAATGCCTCACAAGAACCCAAAAAAGAACAAAAATGGGATGTTGTTCGTGAGAGTGTGAAATGGCATAGGGAGCATCCTGATGAGAGTGTGGAAGATTACCTAACTCCACAAACACCAGAGCAAGTTGATGCTGGACTTCGTAATGCTATGAGGCAAGCAAAGAAAGATGGAGTGTTTGATGAACCCACAAAACCCGTGAATGAGGTTCTGGATAGGTTGGAGAATAAGTATGAGAATGATGATGTTGTAAATAGGATGTTGAAGAAGTGGGAGGAAAATCCGCCAGAGTTCTTGAAGTTTGAGTTGGGTAAAACTCTTGAAGCACTCATTACTCGTTGGTGGTGTGATGTATTCACGACACACGAAGATTGGGATATGGAAACTGCGATTGATGACTTGATAGACCAGATACAACTTTGGTTGCCTAAAGAACAAGATAGTTCTGGAACTCAAAGTGCTTCTGTGATTGACCTTGTAGATGGATATAATGACGCACTCACCAAAATCAAATCCAAGTTGAGGAATAAGAAATGAAACTTCACGAACGACTTACAGAATGGTATTATACTCACGATGCCGTTCAATCTGGTGATGTGATTGCGAATGAGATTGTGGATGTCGTAAAGGACTGGTTGAAAAATTATCATAAAGAAGATAATAACAAATATGATTTTGACTACTTTAGTGGGTGGTCTGATTGTATTGAGACACTTGAAAAGGATGCGAGGTAGGACACTTGAAGAACTGGCACAGACACCCCTCCACAGGGGCACCAGATGCCTTATAATACATAAGAACACAAAGGAACTCCAAATGACCGAATAAGAACTTATTGAACTCTGGGGAGATGGAAGTGCGTTTGGTCTTTCTCCTAATGATGAACTGTTTATGAACAACGCATTTCGTGAGGTTGCTATTAAGTTTGCTCTTGTAGTTGCCGATAAAGCATATGGTGCTGGGTTTGAAGAAGGTAGGTATGGATATTGATTATGAGTATTCTATCTTGGAACCACACCAGAAAGGGAACTCCTATGAAACAATCTGGGAGTTATGGTTCTCTTATGATTAGGGTGATGATGGTTAGAAGTTCTTATCCAAATCACCCTATGTTTATTGACGGAAACCCAGTATAATACACTTACAAACACAGACAACTAATGAAAATCAACGGATACGAAATCAAACCCAGTGCTGACCTTGAGGGTGCTAACCTTGAGGGTGCTAACCTTGAGGGTGCTAACTTTAGGGATGCTAACCTTAATGATGCTAACCTTATGAATGCTAACCTTATGAATGCTAAACTTTGGTGTGCTAAACTTAGGGGTGCTAACCTTGAGAGTGCTGACCTTAAGGTTGCTAACCTTGAGGGTGCTGACCTTGAGGGTGCTAACCTTCGGGGTGCTAACCTTTGGGGTGCTAAACTTAGGGATGCTAACCTTGAGGGTGCTAACCTTGAGGGTGCTAACCTTGTGAATGCTAACCTTGAGGGTGCTAACCTTTGGGGTGCTTACCTTATGGGTGCCGATGTAACAGGAACTATTCTTGAGAAGAAAGAAGATGATAAAGACCTTAAGATTAAAGAACTTGAAGAAGAACTGAAGAAATATAAAGATACACTTAAGGCACTTTTAGACACTTGAGAAACCGGCACAAGGGCACTTGATTATGGGTGTCCTTTGTAGTATGATGCTCTCATACACACAGAAACCTTATGAAAATCAACGGATACGAAATCAAACCCAGTGCTAACCTTGAGGGTGCTAAACTTGAGGGTGCTAATCTTGAGGGTGCTGACCTTAGGGGTGCTAAACTTAGGGATGCTAACCTTGAGGGTGCTGATGTAACAGGAACTATTCTTGAGAAGAAAGACGATGATAAAGATACACTTAAGACAATTGAGACTCTTGAGGACACTTAAGGAACTGGCACAGACACCCCTCCACAGGGGCACCAGATGCCTTATAATACTCTTACAAACACAAACACATTATGACTAATCACATCATTCCCAAAATCGCATACATTCCTCTTGAATACACACTTTCCGTAGATGAGTTCGTGGGACTGTGGAACGAATTGGAAGTTGTAGGAGAACCCACACAAAAGGACTATGATGAATGGGTTCTTGATAGTGCTAAAGCATATTTTTATGATATGCGAGGTAATATTGAAGATAGTATTCGTTTGATTGAGGACAACTGAAATGACTGCCTTTACATACAAAGGATACGGACGCATCTACACCGACCGAGAGTATATTGAAGATGTAGAAAACATCATTCAAGAACTTGATGAGTTTGAGTGGGGTTATTATCCAGGAGGACTTGTAACTTCTTGGGACAGGTATCCAAATGTTGAGTATGTTGGTAAGTTTGAACTGAATGAAGAAAAGTTCAAACAAATCTGTAAGGAACGAAACATTCCCGTTTTTATCTTTGATGCTGGTATGAGTGATTATCCTTCTGGTTATTATCCCGCAAAACCTTTGAGTAAAGAAGAAATCCAACAACTTTCTTATGGAGAACTGAAATGACTGAACGACGCAATCTTGAGAAAGAACTCCAATATTTTGTCTATAATGACCCAGAATACGGGGAAGACATAGAAAACATTCACTATCCTGCTTTAATTCTTATTCTTCAAGATTTGGTAGAAAGAGTGGAACAACTGGAACAACGATTAGATAAACAAGAAGAGTATCAACAGGAGCAGAATGAAAATGATTAACTTACTCAACAAATTACTTGCCCGATTTGGGTTTCGGTTAGTTTCCAAAGAAGAACCTCATAAAGAAGAACGATGTTTCTTGGATGATATTTCATCTCCAGAGTTTATTCAAAAACATCCAGAGTTTTTAGATAGGTATGTAGAAGGACAAAAGAACAAATCTCTTTATGTTGGAGACATCAACTACCTTGAAGATAAGAATGGAAAAACTTATTATCAAGACCTTCGTAGCAAAAACTATTACTGTGATTATGATGTTAAAAATCCATCTAAAGAAGTATTGGGTCTTATGATTGATGAAACTACATTTACACCAGAACAACTTCAGGAGAAACTGAATGAAAGTTGAAATCCTATATCATCCGGGAGACGGCAACTACACTTGGGAATTATATACTGGACCAGATGGAATTAATGAGTATAATGGTCTCGCATCCTCGTTGGGGGAATGTTTTGAAGAAATTATCAAACACGAAATCTGGAATGGTATGGATTATTGTGGTGAAAAATTATGAGTACAAGAAGTAGAGCGGAAATGATTGTGGATAAGTTTTATTCTACCTTCGCAAATAAGAGAGTAGATTTTGTGGTTCAAGACCTCAATAATAATGCTATTGCGAATGCTCTTCGTGAGGCAGTAGAAGGTCTCAACATAGAACCGAACCCTTATAGGGAATTTTCTATTGAAAAGCATCATTTCATTAAAGGACAATTATGGGTAAAAGATGCTATAATTCATCTTGCCGAGGAACTGGAGAAGATGAGTAATGACTGACGAACAAATCTGCGAAATGGTTAATAGGCATCGGGTTCTTATTCGTAATGAGATGAAAATATTAATTCATAGAATAAACCACGAACCTAATGCTGAAGTTCTCCAAGAAGCATTTAATAATAAAGAATGGATTGAATTTGCCAAATGGTTCAAAGAAATGAGAGATGAATGAAGAACTTTATATTCTTTATATTAAACTTCGTGGTGGATATTGGAGAGTTAAGGAGGCATTTTCTATTTGGGGATTTTTGATGACCCATAGTTTGGAAAGATTAAATGAGAGATGTCACGGGTTAAATTGTTTTGATGAGTTTTATGCTACAATTAATGGTGGTTGGAAATGACTGAAGAATACGGGAATATCCCAGATGCCTTTCATCTTTCTCAAAGTGAAATCCAAGAACTCCGCAAACAAAAACACGAAATTACTGAATATGCCAAAGAGAAGTTGAGGAAACTTATGAACCACGAAGAAATGATTGAAGAAGCAGCACGAAGAGAGAGAAGTAATCGTGTTCTTCAACGGTATAATGACTTTTATAATCTTGAATGTTCTGGACTTTCACACGGAACTCCTATCACACCAGAGTTTCAACAGGCAATGACCTTAGAGTGTGTGTTGGACACCCTGAGATGTGAGAACCTCAATCACGAGTTTGATATGGTTTCAACTGCTGATATTAATGATTTGATTGAGGCACTTTATCAACAAGGTAAAGACTATCTCCAAAGAGTAAAAGAATTCAAAGATAGTGCGGAGGGTGTAGCATAATGTTATCACCCGCACATAGAATTGTAGAAACCACTTTAGAATATACTCTTCGTCCAAAAGGAAATGATAGAGAGAAAGTAATTGCTGCTGCTCTGCAATTTGTAATTGAAGAGTTTGGGTATTATAATGTAATAGATGTAGAGGATATTAGAAACCTGATTGATGAACTGAAATCAACTGTGACGATTGAAGAACCGGCACAAGGGCACCCACAAGACCCTCCAGATGCCCTATAATACACTCATACATACAAACACATTATGTCTCTTGATTTCTACCTTGAAATGGAACTGGATACGGGTGGAAAAGAACCTCATAAGGTTGAGTTGTTTTCTTCTAATATCACTCACAACCTGAATACGATGGCAGAAGAAGCAGGCATCTATAAGTGTCTGTGGCATCCTGATGACCTTTATGAAAATCCAACTGCCGACAAACTTATTCCACATCTTGAGGCAGGACTTCTAAAACTCAAATCTCATCCAGAGCATTATAAGCAGTTTGATGCTTCTAATGGTTGGGGAACTTACGAACACTTTGTTCCTTTTGTGGAGAAAGTCTTGATTGCCTGTAAAAAACATCCAAAGGCAAGTGTAATAACTTGGACTTGAGGACACTTCTCAAACCGGCACAGACACCACTCCACAGGGGCACCAGATGCCTTATAATAGTCTCATAAGCAACCCAACCGATGAAACTCTTTAAATTTTTTCAACGCAACAAATATGTTTATCCTGACTATCAGTATCAACATTATCAGTTTCTTATCATCAAAAGCAAAACCTTGCTTCACCTGATGTATGAAGATGAAAAACCGTGTCCTTATACTGGTATTCGTATTCTCACTTCATTCTTAGCACCAGACCATTTGTTTGGTATGTCTGTTGAGTTCAAAGGATACTCTTGGAGTTTCTACTTGTTTTCTAACTACTGGGAGGATTGAGATGACCGTTGCCGAATGGATTGAGAAACTGAAAACGTTTCCGCAAGACCAAGAAGTGAGGATTACTGATGGACACAGGTATAATTTTTATGAGGGTGATTTTGCCTTCCAACTCTTTGAGGATATTGATGGTTCTACCTTTGTAGATATTGGTATTGGTGGATTTGATGAGGGTGATGATGACTGATACTGAAAAACTTACACTTCTTCTCAAGGTTCTCAAAGATTACGCAGAGATGAAGCACTGTTATGACGATAATGAGTATTATCACGCAGATTTTCCAGACTACCCTCCAGAAATGATTTTTGATGATGGTATTGATTATGGTGAAATTCATCTTGCCCGCACACTTTTAGAACAAATCGGTGAAAAGTTTGAGTATCCTTGTATGAGTGAAGAAGAATGACTACTGATAGAGCACAAAAAATCTGGGAGGCATTTTGTGGAGAACTTACGCAAGAACCCACAGATGATATGCGAGAGGCACTTGCGACTTCTTTGCGTGAGGTAATCAATCAACTCCAACAATGTTCTACTACACATCCTGCCTTCATTTCCTGTCCTGACCTTCTTGAACTTGCTGATGAACTTGAGGTATTAAATGACCGAAAACTACCCTGATTATATGTTTGAGGAAGCAGCACGAAGAGAACTCGCAAACAAAACCTTTCCCGAAATGACCGAACAACAAAAAGAAACAGCAGAGTATCTCATTCAACAGTTTCTGTATTGGGCACAGAATAACGAAATGATAGACACAGAATACCTACAACACGGTAAAGATTTGCTTACTGCCGTCTCTTTATTTGAGGAACTGAAAAATCTTTATGAATGACTTATAAATAAGGTGTCTGTTGAAATCGCAATCTCTACGGACAGATTAGGTGCTTTCGGGCACCTTTTCTATTATAAACTCTTATAAATAGTAATGCGATTTCAACAAGATTACTATGACTTACCATAGTCCAAGAATTTACATATACAAGATTACCTTTGAGGAAGTTCCATATTACTATTATGGAGTTCATAAAGAGAAAAAGTTTGGAGAATACTATATGGGTTCTCCATATACTCATAAGTGGGTTTGGGACTTTTATACTCCAAAAAAGCAAATATTAGAATTGTTTTCTTTTACTGATGAAGGTTGGTTAGAAGCACAAGGAGTTGAGAAAAGATTAATTAAACCAGTATTTAATACCGATAAATGGTGTCTAAATGAAAATTGTGGTGGTATATTTTCTTTAGAATTGTGTAGAAAAAATGGTAAATTTGTGGGGGATACATATGGGAAAATAAATGGAAAAATTGTTGGAGCAAAACTTTATGAACTTGGTATAGGGATACATTCACTAACTCTAGAAGATCGAATGAAATTTGGAAAAAAAGGTGGAACAAAAACTTATGAACTTGGTGTAGGTGCTTTTGGAATAACTCCAGAAGAAAGAAAGAAAATAAATGAAAAAATGTATGAATTGAAAATTGGCGCTTACGGAAGAACTAAAGAACAAATGATTGAGGATGGAAGAAAGGGGGGTAATATATCAGCAAAGAAAAACTATGAAAATGGTATAGGTTTCGCTTCTATATCTAAAGAACAAAGAAAGGAAATAGTAGCAAAAACAAATTCACAAAAATGGATGTGTCTTGAAACTGGTTATATTACAACTTCTGGTCCACTAACGAAATATCAAAGAGCAAGAGGTATAGACACTTCTAAAAGAAAAAGAATATCATAAGGACACTTGACGAACTGGCACATAGGAACTTGAACTTAATGCCCGAATGCTCTATAATAAACCCATAAACACAGAGACCTGAGGAACTTAAATGACGAACTTACTCCGAAAATATAAGAACTGGACTGAAAAACAAAATAGAAAGTATTATGATGACTATACCGAATACTTCCAACCACATTTTAGGTGGAACCCTTTTGATACTAGAAATAACTGGCAACCAGAGTGGTTGAGAGAGTATATGTATGGTTTGATGGGAGTTGGTTATGCTTGGGAATGTTGGTCTTATTGGATGAGAGATAAGAAGTATTATTATGAACTACCGAATGCCTTTTGGTTGGAACTAAATGGGAATAGATAATCAACAACATAAAGAAACTAAAATGATTTCTCCGCAGGTAAAAGCTTCAATCACATTACCGTTCGCAGTATTATTGGTTGTACTCGTCGTTTATCTTCTTGCGACACATCCAATCATCTTTGGTTGGATGGTGTTTGTTCCATCTCTTTTGGGTCTTTTGGGTTGTGTTTGGTATGCTCTTTATTCTTTGTTCGGTGGTGAGAACTGATGGATAAACTACTACATAATCCCGATGAGTTCTTATTGGACGACATCAAAATGTTTCACTATGAGGTGATGGATACTAAAAGACATTTGTGGTGTGCGTTTTATATGGAAAACGGACGCATCGGGCACTTGAATATCTTTCTCAAGGACGGGAAGTTGGAGACCCGTTATGAGGAGTGGGACGCAGATAAATAACAAAAATGAGAGGATTAGAAGTTGGCGATTTCCTACAACCCATCATCAGTTACATCAGGATTAGTTCTTTGTTTAGACGCAGCAAACACAAAGTCTTATCCCGGTTCTGGAACCACTTGGACTGATTTGAGTGGTAGAGGTAATAATGGAACTCTTGTGAATGGAGTTGGGTATAATAGTGGTAATCTGGGTTCTTTAGTTTTTGATGGGACGAATGATTATATTAATTTGGGAAACATTTTAAATTATACCACAGAAAATTTTACATTTAATACATTCTTTTATCTCAATAGTTTCACAACAAGTGTAGTAGGACAAGGCCCTCAGTTGTTTTGGAAAGGTAGTTTTAACACAAATGGATACTACTGCGTTATAGGTTCTGGCGGGAATGTCCTTTTTCACACAAATCAATCTGGATCTGGCCAGTTTTCTTATACAAGTCCTGGTTTAATCGCCGTTGGAGTTTGGAACAATGTATCAGTAGTTAGAACTGGGCCATCAGTAAAGATTTACATAAACGGCGTAGACAGAACAAATGTTTCCGCAACTCATATAAACCCTACCAGTAGCACCGGAAATTTCCAACTAGGCGCCTATGACGCCGGATTTATATATTCAAACCACAGGGTTGCAACTTTCCAATCCTATTCCAGAGCACTCTCCGCAGCAGAAGTCTCACAGAACTATAATGCTCTCAAGTCCCGTTACATCTAAATACTAAAAAAAACTATAATGTACGAAAACAGACAGTTCGCAATCTTCTCAACAACAGAACTCCCACTCATAAACTTCAGTGAGGTATTAGAGGTCTTGAGTGGTGAAGAGTGGGTGGGTGTCTTGGAGGATATTTGAGATGGGATTATCACACAGTCCAAGTATTGTGATGAATGGTTTGGTCCTTTGTCTTGATGCTGCGAACTCAAAGTCTTATCCCGGTTCTGGAACCACTTGGACTGATTTGAGTGGTAATGGAAGGAATGGAACTCTTCAAAATACACCGACTTATAGTAGTGCTAATGGAGGTACTTTGGTGTTTAATGGGACTAATCAGTATGTAAATACTACATTTGCCACAACGGCAGGACAGGCAGTAACCTATGCCGGTTGGGTATATTCCACAGAAACAACAGCAACTTATAAAAACTTTATTGATACTAGAACTCAAAGACCTATGATATGGTGGAATACCAGCGGTAGAATAGAATTTGATGCTAATGATTTTACAACTACACCAGTGTATAGAAACCAGTGGGTGTATGTTGTTCTTTCCAAACCTTCTGGTTCTTCTTCTCCATCATACTATGTGAATGGATTTCTTGTTGGAACCGGAAGTGTATATTCCACACCGGCATTAACACCAACTTGGTTGAATAGAGAAACAGCATCTGGTTCTTGGAAAGGAAATTGTTCTATTATTCAGGCATACAACAGAGCACTCACCGCAGCAGAAATACAAAAAAACTACCTCGCAACAAAATCCAGATACTTCTAATAAATATCTAAAAAGACCTCAAAATGTACGAACAACGCAATTTCGCAATCTTCTCAATCACCGAGTTAGACCAAATTGATTTCACAGAAGTCCTGGAAACTTCCGCAGATACTGTAAGACTTTCCACATCAGGAGATTTGACTTTTGTAAAATGGGACGGAGAAACTCCACCACCATCAGTACAAGCACTCACAACACTTGAAGGTCCTTATACTTATGAAGAAATATTAGAGATTTTGAGTGGTGAGGAATGGACTTCACCGATGACTTATGAGGGTATGGTGTAATGGGTGCTTATGCCGGTCCTGATATTGTGGAGAGTGGGTTAGTATTAGCACTTGACGCCGGGAACACAAAGTCTTATCCTGGTTCTGGAACCACCTGGACTGATTTGAGTGGTCGTGGGAATACTGGGACTTTGGTAAATACTCCAACATATAATACAAGTGGTTATTTTGATTTTGATTATACACAATCTGAAAATGTTACTTTCTCAAATACATCATCTTTACAGTTTTTAAATAGATTACCATATACATTAGAAGCGTGGGTGTATCCAACAAGAAATCCAGGAGCAAATAACTGGACTGGAATATTTGATAGAGAAAGTGATGCTGGTAGTGGAAGAGATGGGTATAATATGTATTTTTTGGGCAGTGCTGGAACGGATACTTATTTCTTTACAGAAAGATTTACCTCTGGAAGTTATAATGCAGTACCAGTAACTTTAAATCAATCAGTATCAGTAAATAATTGGCATCATGTAGTTGGAACTTATAATGGAACAACATTATCTTTGTATAGAAATGGAAGTCTAGTTGGAACACCTGCAACAACTACTGGAAATATTACAAATACATCAAAAACTCTTACAGTTGGTGTTCGTGGAGGTCAATATTATGGAGGAAGAATATCAAATGCAAAAATATACAACAGAGCACTCTCCGCAACAGAAATACAACAGAACTTTAATGCGACACGCTCCAGATACGGTCTCTAACCACTTTCACAACTGTCACAAGGAACACACCATAATTCTCAAAAATCTGGTATAATACTCTTATACACAAGGAATTGGATGAAATTCATAAAATGGGTTGAGAATGCCTATTGGTCTTGGAGAAATTGTATTGACTTTCGCTTTGTTAATTATAATGACCGCATAGATTATCTTGCCTTCTGGGAAGAGTTAAACACGGGTTATTATCAAATGGAAGATGAATACAAAATGTCCCAACCAAACTTTGACCCTCATAATCTTTCTGGTAGAGGACCGTATTACACTTATATGATGAGAAGAAAATGATTTCGCCTCTCAAAAAGGAAATCACGGATCATGCCATATCTGTTGCGATGGCATCTAATGCTCGTCAAAGAATGTCCGCAATTCTTTTGAATAAGAGAAACCGGATTATTTCTACTGGTACTAATTCTTATGAGATTACACATACAAGACAATTTTATGCCGCTGTGATGGCATCTAAAAAGTATAAGGATCCCAAGTTGGCACTCAAGACATTTCTTCATGCCGAATTAAATTGTATTATTAGGGCAAGAAAATCAGGGCATAAGTTAGTCATTTGTAGAGTGGGAGGTCATAGTGGTAAAGAATTAAGAAATAGTTTTTGTTGCCCTATTTGTTACTTGTATATAAGAACCAACTGCCCTACAATTAAAGAAATTCATTGGAGTACCAGCGATCAGGAGTTTCTTTATACAAAACTTGATTATGATTAAATAGTAGGGAAGAACAACACTTATTGTCTCAAATGTCTTACGAGGAGTTTCTTAATTTACCTGTAAATCACATTACACAATTCGCACAGAACATCAGGTTCAAGAGAGAGAATGATATTCCCTTTTCAGAAGAGGAACTCACTCTTGAGAGGCACTTTGTCCGTTATACCAAGGGAGTTAGACTACAGGAAGACATCGCCAGACTCGAATACTTTTATAGTCTTAAGGATCATATCAGATGAAAACATTCTCACAGTTTATTACAGAAGCAGAACAAAGATTAAAACTGGTAAGACTTAAGCACGGAACATCTTCTGATGCTGCCAAGGAAATTAAAAAGTCCGGATTTAAGGGAGATGAGGTTCATACATCCACTAATACGAATACTGCTCGTGGATTTGGTAAGAGATATGATGAGAAACCTTCTGTGGTTACGATGTTGGTTCCAAAGAAGAAGATTAAAGAAAAACCAGAAAAGAATGCAGATGCCGTAAAGACACAGGGGCAAAGAGGTACTGATGCCTGGGGAAGAAAGCACTATTCTGTTGCTCTTAAACCGGAGTATGCTTCAAAGAAAATTGTAAAACAATCCGGAACAATACAGAAACCAAAAGTACCAAAGAGATTTAGATAGTATTACATCACCTTTCTTAAACCATAACGTATAATGTATTCATCCAGAGAACTATTAATCATCTGGTGAGTAAAGTCAAGAGAGTTACCGGTTTTTAATCCTTTCTTTTGACAGGCAATATGTACCTGTTGTATGCGATCTAAAATGTCTTTGTTGAGAATGAAGTTGAGTGCCTCCTGCTTCTCATCTTTACGAATTACCCATTCAAGATTATCGATGTGATTGTTATAAATGTTTCCGTCCTTATGTCTTACATATTGACTTTGATTGTGTGTGGGAAGGAACGCTAGTGCCACCACTTTGTGAATGTATAAGGTCTTTTGTATCTTGTCATCATTCGTTGCTTTGACGACAAGATAGTTCTCATTTAGGACTGGTTTGCGTTTTTTGGGCCAGCGATAGTTGAGTGTCCAGATGGTGCCGGTTATATCCACGGCATATTTACTGTAGTTTTCTAGACCCTTGACTGTTGCCAGATTTATGTGCCTTGTGGGTATCATAATGCTCGAAAAAACCCCCGAAAATATTTAGGGGTATTTTAATTGGTATTTTTATGTGCTTTTTGAGACATATTGTGAATGTGCCTGTGGAAAACCTGTGGAAAACTATTGGTTATGCTTTTATACGCATAAAGTCTTTATGAGTATAAGAATAGTATAAAGTCTTATAAGTTATGCTTGTAGACGCATAAAGTCTTATAAGAAGGTCTCGAAGTCTTATAAGAAGGTCTCGAAGTCTTATAAGAAGGTGTCGAAGTCTTATAAGAAGGTGTCGAAGTCTTATAAGAAGGTGTCTGGGTCTTATAAGAAGGTGTCTGGGTCTTATAAGAAGGTGTCTGGGTCTTGTGAGTTAA
>Ga0102831_1000712_pt1 | contig 14881 bp, 11 predicted proteins | sample ColrivemetaGS747_FD_84508 | JGI IMG/M metagenome (GOLD analysis project Ga0102831, IMG submission 84508) | Estuarine microbial communities from the Columbia River estuary - Freshwater metaG S.747 | ecosystem: Environmental > Aquatic > Marine > Intertidal zone > Estuary | place: USA: Columbia...
GAACTCATTTTATCGCCATATTGAGATTCAAATCCACCGGCAGAAAACTTAATCTTGTCTACCAATTGTGGATTGATGAAACTGAGACCTTCTTGTTGTCCATTTTGAATCAATTGAGGCCTGTAAATTTCTATATCATTGACATATATTGAATTCTCATCAAAATTTCCACCTCTAACCGAGAATTGAGACGACAACTCATTGTTGCTGCTCACACCCCCCAGTGTTTTAATCAAGTTTTCTACTCCAGATCCAACTCCAGCGTTTAGCATTAATTCACGCATTTTTATTTCATCCATGAAAGGAGTTGTACCTTCAATGTTGACTTCTACTTGGCCAATAAGGTCAAGTCCAGAGCCAATCGAAATTGAATCCATGAAATTGGATTTTCGGGCGTACTTGCCGAATATTTTGTCATCCGAAGACCCAATTATTCCGAAAAAAAGAAACGGTTCGTAGGGGACTTTAAATTCAAATCGTCCTAAAGAATCAACCGCAGATAGGACGTCACCTTCTGAGTCAACAATGGTAATTTTGGAACAGTTTTTACAGCCTACAACTTTTGATCTGTAAATATTCGACTGAGAATAAACAGGCAGAGCGAGTAATAAAACTGCAATGAGAGAGAATAACTTCACTGTGGCATTTAAACGCTGCAATGCCTGATTTTATTTTGATAATGCCAACAATTGTGAAATAGTGGCAGAGGGGTTTTCAGCAGAAAAAACGGTGTTCCCGGCAACCAAAACATCCGCGCCGGCCTGAAATAAGGTTTGTGCGTTTTCTAAAGTAACACCGCCATCAATTTCAATTAATGTATTTAATCCTCTTTTTTCAATCTCTGCTTTTAGCGCCTTGATTTTATTGATGGTATTCGGAATGAATTTTTGTCCACCAAATCCAGGATTAACACTCATTAAACAAACCAAGTCAACATCTTCAAGGACATCGAATAAAGTTGAAATAGGAGTGTGGGGATTTAATGCTACACCTGCTTTCATACCGGCAGCTTTGATTTGTTGTAAACTTCGGTGCAAATGAGTTGAAGCTTCTATGTGAACAGTAAGAATATTTGCACCTGCTTTTGCAAAATCTTCAATATATCGTTCAGGTTGAACAATCATCAAGTGAACATCCAACGTTTTTTCTGCTCGTTTTTGAAGGGATTTCATTACCGGAAATCCGAAGGAAATATTTGGTACGAATACTCCATCCATAACATCAACATGAAACCATTGGGCTTCACTTTGATTGATCATATCAATGTCTTGATTCAAATTGCCAAAATCGGCAGATAAGATAGAAGGAGCAATAATTTTCATTGGGCAAAGTTATGCAAAGCAGCATGCAATTTCAAAACTTCATTAGCTGCTTTTACATCATGAACTCTTAAAATTTTTGCACCTTTTTGTAAAGCCAAAAGATTTAAAGCAGAAGTTGCATTAAGAGAATCTTCTGGATTGATTTCCAGTAGTTTATAAATCATGCTCTTTCTTGAGATGCCTACTAAAACACCGAAATCCGATCGGCAAAATTGGTCTAATTGAGAAAAAAGAGCATAATTCTGTTCAATATTTTTACCAAAACCAAATCCTGGGTCAATCCAAATGTTCCTAACTCCTGAAGCAGTAAAATTTGATGACCTTTTCTTTAAATATTCAAAAACTTCATCAACAACGGAGCTATACTGAGTATTTTCTTGCATGGTTTTCGGATCACCTTTCTTGTGCATACCGATGTATGTTATGTCTTTATTGGCAATCACCGATAACATTTTGGGGTCATCTTCACCAAAAGAGATATCATTGACAATTTCTACTCCTGCTTCAATACAAGCATTTGCAACATCGGCATAATAAGTATCTACACTTATCCAAATATCAGGGAAATGTGCCCTAATCGCAGTAATAATCGGTAAAACCCGTTGAAGCTCTTCAGTGGATGTGATACGTTCAGAACCTGGTCGTGAACTTTGTCCACCAATATCTAAAATATGAGCACCCTCATTGATCATTTCATCAGCCATTTTCAAGGCTTGATCAACAGACTGCACCCGGCTTTGACTAAAGTAGGAGTCTGGTGTAATATTTAAAATGCCCATAATCAAAGGCTGTCTAACTTCCAAAATCTTGGATTGTCCAACCAGTTGATTTATGGGCATTTAGGAGGTTTAATTTGAATTATTTGATCACTTCGTCTGGATTTCCAACCATGCTTTCAGGTTTAACCCATTCATCAAATTGTTCTGAAGTTAAAAGTCCCAAGGAAAGAGCAGCTTCCTTCAAAGTAGTACCTTCTTTGTGGGCTTTTTTGGCAATTTTAGCAGCATTCTCATATCCAATATGGGTATTCAACGCTGTAACCAACATCAAACTTTGATCAACCAATCGTTTGATATTTTCAAGATTAGGTTCAATTCCAATGGCACAATTATCATTGAAACTTAAGCAAGCTTGACCCAATAAACGCGCACTCTGTAACATATTTGCTGCAATCAAAGGCTTATAAACATTTAATTCAAAATGTCCTTGACTGGCCCCAAAAGAAATAGCCACATCATTACCCATGATTTGGGCACAAACCATAGTAAGAGCTTCAGGCTGAGTAGGATTTACTTTACCCGGCATAATTGATGATCCAGGTTCATTTTCAGGGATTAAAATTTCACCGATACCGCTTCTTGGTCCAGAACTAAGCATTCTGATATCGTTGGCTATTTTGAAGGCACTTACTGCACATCTTTTGATTGCACCATGCAATTCGACCATTGCATCATGAGCAGCTAATGCCTCGAATTTATTTTCAGCAGTAACAAATGGCAATCCACTTTCTGCTGCGATTAATTTGGCCACCAATTCAGAATAACCTTTGGGTGTATTTAATCCAGTACCAACAGCGGTTCCACCTAATGCTAACTCAGCTGCAGGTAACATTGCCCTATTTAAAGCCGCTATTCCATTTTCAAGTTGTGTGACATATCCACTGAATTCTTGCCCCAAAGTCAATGGTGTTGCATCCATGAAATGGGTACGACCAATTTTAACAATGTCTTTGTACTCCCTAGCTTTATGTTTTAAGGTTGTTTTCAAAGCTTGCAAACCAGGTAAGGTGTAATCAATAACCTGCTTGAAAACAGCTATGCTCATTGCCGTAGGGAAAGTATCATTACTGCTTTGACTTTTATTTACATCATCATTTGGGTGTAAAATCTTCTTTTCATCAGTTAGTTTTCCACCTTTTAATACATGGGCACGGTTAGCAATGACTTCATTGACATTCATGTTGCTTTGAGTACCACTTCCTGTTTGCCATATTACCAAGGGGAATTCTGTATCGTGTTTACCATCAAAAATTTCGTCGCAAACTTCTGCGATTAACTCATATTTCTCTTTAGATAATACGCCCAATTCATGATTTGCCTTCGCTGCACATTTCTTTAAAATTGCAAACGCACGAATGATTTCAACTGGCATAGATCCTTCAGGACCAATACGAAAGTTATTTCGACTTCTTTCAGTCTGGGCACCCCAATAGGCGTTAGCGGGCACTTTAACTTCACCCATAGTGTCGTGTTCTATACGAAATTCCGTCATGATGGTGCAAAAATACAAAAGTGAATCCAGCAAATTGTACTCAATTCACATAGGTTTGAAAGTTGCTATAATTCTTTCATTTTAAAACTGTTAATTCTGATTTTTTGAATTTGAAATTACCACTTTAGTGGTAAAATTGCTCTGGTTAATTTTAACGTTAACAATATAAATACCTGGAATTACATCTGGTAATCTCAATCTATATTTCTTTTCATTGGGAGACACATTTAGAATTTTAACACCATTAAATGTTGAAATTATGATTTCATCTATATTATAATCTGCGTCAAAGTCTAAATAATCTGTAGCAGGATTTGGAAAACACTGTACTATAATGTCTTTATTCCCAAAATTTACAATGTTAGGATTCTGTATAGGTACATTTACATCATTTTGTATGTCGCAATCAGGTATAGAACAATATTTGGCTAAAATCTTTATCATTTGATTTGTGAGTAAATCTACGTTTTCTTTTACACCTGTTGGTTTAAGGTGTGAACTTCCAACACCACTATGATCGGTTATGTATATGTAATCGCCGTTTGTAGCTACAGCCAATTGTTTCATTAATATTTCGGTTGAAGCATCAATTCCTGAAGCAGTTATTGGGATGATTTTTATACCTTTTTCTGCTGCAATTTTAATTTGTTTTTGAATGTTTTGTTGTGCTTCAACGTGAGGCGGTGCATCCAAAATTAGAAAATTAATTTTTGCAATTCCATCCTCTGTCCAGTTCATATCTTCGTTTGCGACTTTTAAACCAGCATCTACGGCTTCCGGAAAATCACCACCACCTCCAGCATTTTGATTACCAATAAACATCATTGCATTCTCTGGATATGGGGTAAAATCAAACTTCCTAGTTAAATATTCATCTGATGCATCACGATAAAAAACGGAACCGACTCTAATTTCAGCACATGGACTTGCCTTTCTTAAGCCTTGAATGATATACATAAGGTCTTGTTTCAAATGGTTAATTTCATCACCCATAGATCCAGTTGCATCTACAGTAAAACAGATGTCAACCTTTTTTGTCAGAGTTTTAGAAGCCCTTAAATAAAATGTACTTCTTGCAAATCCGGTACCTTTTAATTTTCCAATTGAACGATATCCATCACCTCTTTTTTCAAACAATTCGAAATCGTTGCTTTCATCTAATTTTTCTGCTGAAAAAATATTACACCATAATTCGGCGTATCCACGATTGTCTGTTTGCGTTTGCCAAACAATATTTCCAAGCTTGTTTTTGAGAGCCAATTTAAGACCAATTGCTGGACTTTTATCAGGATTCAGAATTTCTACTGAAAACCGTTTTTCATTAAAATCTATCCCCCAAAATGAATATGTATTTGGATATGTTTTATAATACTGTTCCCAATTTTCCAAATCATTCCAAATTCCAGCAGTTATGACTCCTGATTTAGGAGCAGTAGTAATTGCTAAACCATCTGTCTTGCTTGCTGCGGGTTCAATGGTCATTTTATCTTCATGTATTGACATAACATCATCACTTTCAAACTCTGACATTGACATTGAAATTGAAGGTGATTTCGACCGATACTTTGCATGTGAAAGTTTTTTCAAGTGGGCCGTCTCAGTATGGATGGAATTTGATTCATTGAAAAGATATTCATGATTTCCTGATTTTAAATTGAATTTCATTAGAATTTCTGAGGAATCTTTGGAAGCAGATAAATAGGCCACTTGGTTCTTTTTGGAAGGAATATTCACTTGTCCAATTGGTGATACATATACTGAGCAAATGGTATGTTTATTGGAATCTAACACATAAAAATTTGTTGGTTTTACTGTTGATTTGTCTTTTTGGGAAATTAACATTGCAACGGTTGCTAGTCCCAATAAACTGATAATAATTTGTTTTGTCATAGCACTTAATACGCATTAAGTGGAAAAGGTAAATGAGAATGTAATTTGAAAACTTAAATTTGCACCAATGTTAAAAAAGAATAAGAAGTATTTTGATGCATTATCGTATCACGCTGAGGGAAGACCAGGAAAGATTGAAGTGATTTCTACAAAACCAACTCAAACCCAGTTTGATTTAGCATTAGCTTATTCGCCGGGTGTTGCAGAACCGTGTGAAAAAATTGCTGAAAATAAAGAAGATGTATATAAATATACTGCTAAAGGAAATCTAGTAGCAGTAATTTCAAATGGAACTGCAGTTTTAGGTTTGGGTGATATTGGACCAGAAGCTTCAAAACCTGTTATGGAAGGTAAAGGAGTATTGTTCAAATTGTTTGCTGATATTGATGTTTTCGATATTGAGTTAGACTGTAAAAATGTTGAAGATTTCATTAAAGTCGTGAAGGCAATGGAACCAACTTTTGGAGGCATTAATTTGGAAGACATTAAAGCCCCTGAGAGTTTTGAAATCGAAGAAAGACTAAAAGAAGAGTTGAATATTCCCATCATGCATGATGATCAGCACGGCACTGCTATAATTTCAGCTGCAGGCCTGTTGAATGCTTTAGAGATTGTTGGAAAGAAAATTGAAGACGTAAAACTCGTTGTTAATGGGGCGGGGGCAAGTGCTATTGCATGCACCAAACTATTTGTAAGTTTAGGTGTACAAAAAAAGAATCTCATCATGTTAGATTCAAAAGGAGTGATTTCAAACAGACGCGATAATCTAGATAAATATAAAAATCAGTTTGCTACAAACTCACATTGTGAAACCTTGGAAGAAGCATTAGTGGGTGCCGATGTTTTTGTAGGATTGAGCAAAGGTAATATCTTAACTTCTGAAATGATTTTAAGTATGGCCAACAAGCCTATAGTGTTCGCAATGGCTAATCCAACCCCAGAAATAGATTACAACTTAGCCATTCAAACTCGTCCTGACTTAATTATGGCAACGGGTAGGAGTGATTATCCCAACCAAGTGAATAATGTATTGGGATTTCCATTTATATTTAGAGGGGCATTAGACGTTCGAGCTACTGCAATTAACGAAGAAATGAAGTTGGCAGCAGTTAGAGCAATTGCTTCATTAGCTAAAGAACCTGTTCCCGAGGTGGTTATGATGGCTTATAACGAAAAGAATATGAGTTTTGGGCCAAATTATATCATACCTAAACCCATGGATCCACGTTTAATTACTACTGTGGCACCAGCAGTCGCCAAAGCGGCAATGGACAGTGGTGTTGCCAAAGCACCAATTACAAATTGGGCTGATTATGAAAATGAATTAAGAAAAAGACTTGGAATAGATAACGATTTCATCAATCGTTTGATGTTGAGAGCAAAAAAATCTCCTAAAAAAGTTGTTTTTGCCGAGGCAGATAATGTGCGCATTTTGAGGGCTGCAGAAGGCAGTTACAATGAAAAGATTGCTCAACCCATATTATTAGGAAAAGAAGATGTGATTAAGAAAATGATGATTGATAATCACATAAATATTCCCAATGTTTTGATAATTGATCCTCGCAAAGAAGATTTAAAAAGAGCAGAATACGGGGCTAAATTCTTTGAAAAACGAGGCAGAAAAGGTATTACCTCCTACGAGGCAGAATATCAGATGCGAAACCGCAATTATTTTGGCTCTATGATGGTTGAATCAGGCGATGCGGATGTTTTCATTTCAGGATTAACTCGTAACTATCCTTTGGCGTTAAAGCCAGTTTTATTGTCAATTGGATCATCAAAAGAATCAGGTAGAATTTCTGGAATGCACATTATGATGACAAAACAGGGTCCTCTATTCTTTGCTGATACTACAATAAATGTAGACTTATCTGAAGATGAACTTTATTCTTTGGTGAAATTAGTACACAAAAGAGTAAAGGATTTTCAAATCGAGCCTAAAATTGCCATGTTGTCTTACTCGAATTTTGGTTCGAATTCAGGAAAGTCCCCTGAAAAAATTAGAAATGTAGTTTCAAAACTGCATCAATTAGATCCTGAGATTTTGGTTGATGGAGAGATGCAACCAATTTTTGCTTTGGACGGAGAACAACGGTCAGAATTATACCCATTTAACAAACTTGGTTCAAGTACTGCAAATACCTTTATTTTCCCTGATTTAAATAGTGCAAATGCTGCCTATCAAATTTTAAGATCGATGGGTATGGCAGAGGCCATCGGGCCAGTATTGTTGGGAATGAATAAAACCGTTCATATATTACACCATAGCTCAAATGTTCGAGAAATTATGAATATGGTTGCTTTGGGAGTGTGCGAAGCACAAGATAGAAAATGAATTTAGGTTCATTACAGGCTAGGTGGATTGAATTTCAGTCTAAGGATTATTATCAAACATTATCCTTGCGAAATTCAGTTTTGAGAAAACCAATCGGACTGCAATTTTCCAAAGATCAGTTGAGCAATGAAATAGATGATTTTCATCTTGGTATTTTTTTGAGCAACGAGTGCATTGCTTGTTTGGTTATTTCCAAATTGATTGATTCAAAATGCGCTAAGATGAGACAGGTTGCAGTTATGCCTAAATTCCAAGGTATGGGAATCGGAAAATTAATGATTATTGAAACCGAAAGGCGCCTACAAAATGATGGTTTTCAATCCATTGAATTAAATGCTCGGGAATCAGCAATACCATTTTATTTGAGTCTAGGTTATTCATTGGTCGGAGAATGGTTCACCGAGGTCGGAATCCCTCATAAAAAAATGTTAAAAGCTATTAAGTTACCCTAAATTTGTAAATTCAATGAATACGATAATAACCCTACTTCAGTTTTTTGCGGCCTTAGGACTAATTGTAACCTTGCATGAGCTCGGCCATTATTTAGCGGCTAGAGCTTTTGGTATAAAAGTAGAAAAATTTTATCTCTTTTTTGATGCTTGGGGATTTAAGTTATTTAGTTTTAAGAAAGGTGATACTGAATACGGCATAGGTTGGTTGCCCTTAGGTGGTTACGTTAAAATTGCCGGAATGATTGATGAAAGTTTAGATAAAAATCAAATGGCTTCAGAGCCTCAGCCTTGGGAATTTAGATCTAAACCCGCATGGCAGAGGTTAATTGTTATGGTTGGAGGAGTAGTAGTTAATTTAATCCTTGGTATTGTTATCATTTCTGGTCTAATTTTCAATCAAGGAGAATCTTATATTCCTAACGATGTTATCAATGCTAAAGGAGGTATCTATGCAAGTCCAAATGCAAGATCAATGGGCTTATTAACAGGTGATAAAATTATCAAACTAAATGGAAAACCAGTTGAAAATTTATTATCTGAATTCGCCGATCCAGCCTTTCTTACTGCGGAAAACAAAGAAATTCTTATCAATAGAAATGAAATTGATACCACCATCAAACTTCCTGAAGACATAGAGAATAAATTGAGTTTAAATACTGATTTACCATTAATCTCTCCCAGGTTTCAATTTGAGGTAAAGCAAGTAGTTGGGGGCAGTCCTGCTTCAAAATCTGGGGTTCAAGAAGGTGACAAGTTTTTAAGTATTGACAGTCAAACATTTGGTTCATTTTTTGAGTTTAAAGAAATTCTTCAGGATAATGCAGGTCAAACAGTTGAATTAATGATTGCCAATTCAAACAGTAAGATTAGAAAGGCATATGTTACTGTTAATGAAGATGGAACTTTAGGATTTCAACCAAAAATATTTGGATTTGAAGGGCAGGAGAAAGTTATCAGCTATTCCTTAGGTGAGTCTATCGTAATGGGTACTCAAAAATCTGCAGGGCTAATTTCTGCCAATGCCTCAGGATTATCAAAAATGGTATCCGGTAAAGTAAATCCCAAGAATTCATTGGCTGGACCAATAGGAATTGCTCAAATGTATGGCAGTACTTGGGATTGGATAAATTTTTGGTCATTAACCGCTACCATTTCTTTGGCTTTAGCTTTAATGAATATTTTGCCAATTCCTGCGTTAGATGGCGGTCATGTCATGTTCTTGCTTTATGAAATGATTTTCCGAAAACCGGTCAATGAAAAAGTACTTTACGTAGGTCAAATCATTGGAATGGCTATTCTTCTAAGTTTATTCGTCTTTATTTTCTGGGTAGATATTTCTAGAGCACTTGGATTCTAATTAATATTTGTAAATGAACGCTTTTGAGATTTTCAATTTGCCTATTTCAGTGGATATTGATTTACCTCAATTGCGTAATAAATACATAAAAAAACAACAAGAGGCTCATCCAGATCGCGGAGGAGAAATCATAGATTCAGAAAAAATAAATGAGTCATATACGATTTTAAAAAATCGAGAGAGTAGGGTGAAACTAATTCTGGAGATATTTGAAATTGATACCAATGATTCTTCGACCTTGCCTCAAGGTTTTTTATTTGAGATGATGGAAATTAGTGAGTATCTAGAATCTGAAAATCTGGAAATTGGACAAGTAAAAATTGATGAGTTATTGAATTCATCTAATGAGGAATTTGCTATCATCGCACAGAAATTTCAACCTACTAAAGAAAATATTAAAGATTTAGCTGTTTGGTATCAAAAAAATAAATACTATTATCGCTTAGACAAAAACTTAAGAGGAATAAAGGAAATTTAAAACCCCATGAATCGTCAAGTAATTTTAAAACATCAAGAAATTCAGTTAATCCTAGAGAGATTAGCGGTTCAAGTTGCAGAAAGTAATCTTGACAGTAATCAATTGGTATTAATGGGATTGAATGAGCGGGGTTATTTTATTTCGAAAATCATTTTTGACTTTTTGAAAAAATATCTCCCTCAAGTAAATATCGAATTACAAAGTTTATCAATTAGTCCCGAAGGAGAAATTATCACATCAGTAACCGATTGTAACAAAGAACAATCGGTTATCATCATAGATGATGTTTTAAATTCTGGCAGAACGGCATTTAATGCGGCTACTTACTGCTTTAGTCAGGGAGTAAAAAAAATTGAAACACTCTTTTTAGCCCAACGAGAACACAGAAACTTCCCTATTCATGCAAACTTTGTGGGAGTATCAATTGCTACTACATTAAGAGATCACGTCTATTTTGACAATACCGATTCTTCCGAATTGCAGGTATATTTATCTTAAATTCTTACACAAAAAGCAACTTCAATGGGCACAATTGTGTCATAAATTTGTAGTACACACAAGATTGAATTATCTTGTACTTTTATGTAAATTTTGAAAAGGTTTATTCTAATACTGCTGTTGTCGTTGAAATTTATCAATCTCTATTCTACGCATATCGTAGGTGGGGAAATGACATATAAGTATCTAGGAAATAATCAATATAGAATTCGACTTGACGTTTATATTGATTGTATTAACGGAAGTTCAGAAGCTATTCAATCAGATGCCTCAGCAATCATAGGAATATTTAACGGAGACACTCGTAATATTTTATCCGGTTATCCAATTTCAGTCTCAAGAACTGGCCCAGTTAGAATTCAAAAAACAAATTACAACTGTTTAAAGGTTACACCCAATGCATGTGTTGATCATTATTCCTATGAAACAACGGTAACTCTTCCTCCCACCAAAGGGGGGTATTACGTATCTTTTCAAAGATGTTGTAGAAATGGCTCTATTACAAACATAGTAGCACCAGGAGCAACAGGTGCCAATTATTGGGCATTTATCCCTAATGTCAATGATGTAGGCTTTGCAAATACTTCAGCAGTTTTTAAAGAGTTACCGCCTAATTTTCTTTGTACAAATACAGCTTTAAAATTTGACCATAGTGCAACTGATGCTGACGGAGATAGCCTCGTTTACTCATTGGTAACGCCGTATTTGGGAGCCGATCAAAATAATCCAAGACCTAATAATGGAAATCAAGGTTTTCTTGAAAAACCACCATTCACACAGTTGAAATGGAAAAATTCATATACCTATGATGATCCAATTGATGGAAACCCAAAAATGAATATAGACCCAGAAACAGGTTTTTTAACCTTAACTCCAACACGGGTTGGGCAGTTTGTTGTGGGAATTTCAGTTAAAGAATATAGAAATGGAAAATTAGTCGCTGAGGTTATTCGCGATTATCAATTCAACGTTCAAAGTTGTGTGGTAGATGTAGTGGCATCATTTTTTGCACCCAAGTTTATTTGTGGTTACACCTATCAATTCCAAAATTTAAGTTCAGGTGCTCAACGTTATCATTGGGATTTTGGGGTGGAAGGAACCAATTCAGATACATCTAATTCACTCAGGCCTGTTTTTAAATATCCTGGTCCTGGAACCTATGAAGTTACACTTATTGCCTATAAAACCACCTGCGCCGATAGTTTTAAAGCAAAAGTTATTGTTGTGGAACCCCAGAAACCAAAATTACCAAATGACACTGTGCTTTGTCACCGTTCAATATTAATTTTAAGATCAGATATCCCCGGTGAACAATACATTTGGAGTGATGGGTCAAGGGCTGATTCCTTAATAGTTACAGAACCTGGAAAATATATTTTGTCTGTTACAAATCAATCTTGTAGTTGGTATGATACGGTGATAATTTCATATGATAGAGAAGTTGTAGATGCCAAAGGTGATACTCTGTATTGCAGTTATGATGACTTCTCAAGAGTCCTTACTACAAACATGAGTAATGGAACTGTTTTTCAATGGAGTACAGGTGAAAATACCCCTAATATTACCGTAAATAAACCAGGTAAGTATTTAGTAAATGCAACAACCATAAATAAATGTGAAAGTAAAGATTCAGTTGAAATAATACAGCAATCTGATGTAAAGGTTTTTGTCAATGATACTCAGGTATGTCCAGGATTTTTTGCCGAATTTACTGCCATTAGTCCTGACCCTACAGCAACCTTTACATGGAGTAATGGCAGCTCAGGAAAGGTAATGAAAACTAAAATACCAGGTAATTATTATGTACGCGCTCAAGTAGCATTGTGCTCAGCAAGAGATACATTTACTTTATCTAATTTTCCCGATGAATTAGACTTAGGAAATGACTTGAGATTTTGCAACAACATAGATACATTAATAACTACTCCCTCAAAAAATTTCAGATTGACCACATGGAATAATGAAGTAACTAGTTCTACTTATCGATTGAATAAGGCTGGTTTTTTATACATAACTGTAATTAATTCACAAGGCTGCATTGAAAAAGATTCAATAAATGTCAGATTGTTCCCTAATCCTTCTTTGAACCTTGGACCAGACACAACTCTGTGTTTATCAGAAAAACCTCGATTAAATGCTGGTCCCGGTATGAGAAGTTACTTTTGGAATACAGGATCTAAAAAGCAAGAAATTATTGCATTTGATTCAGGAATGTATTGGGTAGAAGTTATCGATTTTGAAGGATGTAAATCAAGAGATTCAATTTTGATAAATAAACGAAAAGATTTGTTTCCAGTAGATATTTATATGCCTTCAGCATTCACTCCCAATGGTGATGATTTAAATGATCTATATCCTAATTCGCAATATAGAGTGGAAGGTGCTGAATATAATGTTAAATTATTCAGTCGATGGGGAGAAAAGTTGGCTGAGTTTAATAATCCCAATATGAATTGGGACGGGAAAATCAATGGTAAAGATGCGCCAGAAGGTGTATATGTCTATACGATTACCTGGGTAGGTTGTGATAACCTAAGAAGAACATTAAACGGTAATTTTACCTTGCTCAGGTAACAAATGAAACTTAAATAGGGCGATTGTTGCTTACGCGGCGTATACCATTCTTTAACAATGTAGAATTAAAATTAATGATAAGTCCAAGTTTGAATTCATTCCCGCGGATGGTTTTTAGCATTCTTTGGATATAGATGTCAGAAACCTCATTTTCAGTAATAACTTCAATACATACTTGATTGGCAACGACAAAATCTAAGCTTATCACATCGGAAATCTCAATTCCCTTGTAATGAATCGGCAACATTAAATTAGATTGGATTTCTAAAGATTCATCCAAAAGTTCCAGTTCTAAACATTTAAAATATACTGATTTAGGTAATCCTGGACCCAATTGCTTATGGATTTCAATTGCCTTACCAATAATCAAATGCGCTAACTCCTCTTCGTTGTTTAAATATTCAGTCATATAGTTTTAGACTAGTGTGCAAATCTAGTTTAAATTATGCTAATGTTATTGATTGTTACAAAAGAATCACTCAAAAACTGCCCAAAATATGATAATATGAACAATGCTTTTTGTGAAGTGCATATTATCTTTGGTGGGAAAATGAAGGAAAATGTTTCTTATCTAATTAAAAACGCATTTATTGTTAATGAATCTAAAGTTGATGCTTCAGATATTTTGATTAAAAATCAGCGGATTGAAAAAATTGCGCCGCAGATTGATCCCAATAAGTTTGAGAACATCATCGAAATTGACGGTACTGGTAAATATCTAATTCCAGGTGTAATTGATGATCAGGTGCATTTTCGTGAACCAGGTTTAACCCACAAAGCAAATATTTACTCAGAAAGCAGGGCGGCTTTGGCAGGTGGGGTTACGTCATTTATGGAAATGCCAAACGTAGTACCTAAAACTACAACAATTGAACTATTAGAAGAAAAATATTTGATTGGAAAGAATTCTTCTGCCGTAAATTATTCTTTCTATCTAGGTGCGACTAACGATAATTTAGATGAGTTAAAGAAAATAGATTCAGAGAATGTATGTGGCGTTAAAATTTTTATGGGCAGCTCAACCGGCGATATGCTCGTAGATGATTCACATATTTTGCATCAAATATTTTCTCAGATTCCATCATTAATTGCGACACATTGTGAATGTGAAACAAGAGTTAAAGAACGATTGAGTGCGGCAAAAGTGAATTTCCCTGAAGGTATTCCTGCAAATCACCATCCAATAATTAGAGATTCGCAAGCTTGTTACCTAAGTTCCTCATTCGCGAGTGCCTTGGCTAAAAAATACAATACAAGACTGCATATTTTACACATAACCTCTGAGTTAGAAACCCATTTATTTGAAAACTCAATTCCTCTCAACGAAAAAAGAATCACCAGTGAAGTTTGTGTGCATCATTTGCATTTTTCAGATAAAGATTATTCTACATTAAATCATCAAATCAAATGTAATCCAGCTATAAAAAGTCAAAATGATCAAGATGCCTTGTGGGATGCTCTTTTGGATGATAGGTTAGATGTTATAGCCACTGATCATGCTCCACATTCAATTGATGAAAAGTTTTGTGATAATTATCTAGATGCTCATGCAGGATTGCCATTAATTCAGCACACTTTAATGTTAATGTTGGAAAAGGTTAAAATTGGAAAAATTTCAATAGAAAAAGTAGTTGAAAAAATGTGTCATGCTCCTGCAATCGCTTACAAATTAAAAGGACGTGGATTTATTCGTGAAGGGTATTA
>Ga0102831_1000713_pt1 | contig 14875 bp, 14 predicted proteins | sample ColrivemetaGS747_FD_84508 | JGI IMG/M metagenome (GOLD analysis project Ga0102831, IMG submission 84508) | Estuarine microbial communities from the Columbia River estuary - Freshwater metaG S.747 | ecosystem: Environmental > Aquatic > Marine > Intertidal zone > Estuary | place: USA: Columbia...
ACGGGCTGTTTGGGCCGACGCCACAACAGATACTAAAAACAAAAAAGAGGTAAGGAATATTCGTGCCAGTTTACACATAACCCGTTCGTTTGCGCAAAAGTCAGTGACACCTGTTACCGCCACATTAATCCCGGGTTAAGCAATGGTTACCCGATTGTTACGGGAATGTTACGTAAGACTCGAAGACCTGCCCGGCAAGTGGAAAGAATCCACTTTTATTATCAATTGATAATCAACAACTTGAGTGTATATCTTCGACATTAAGAAATCATTAATTATTAAAGAGGTGCCCGGCCCATGTACGGTACCCGGTACATTTGTCCGACTAAATTATTTGCCATGTCAGCCATGCAATCCATCCTAAAAATTTTCATGCCCAAAAACCTCGTATTCTACGAGCTTTTTGAAAAAGTGGCAGCTAATTTATTGATCATGGGCGGGCAGCTTAAACAAGTGGTGGCCGAACCCGATTTCGATAAGCGGGCCGCCATCATTGCCCAAGTGGAGAACATGGAGCATGCCAACGACGACCTGACCCATCAGCTGTTTACGGAACTGGGGCGCAACTTCATCACCCCATTCGATCGGGAAGACATTCACTACTTGGCCACGGCCATGGACGACGTCGCCGATTATATTTATTCTTCCGCCAAGAAGATCAATTTCTATCGCGTAAACCCGAACGATACGGGCATTCAGAAATTCGCGGAACTGATTGAGCAGGGGTGTCATCATGTTCACACGGCCGTGATCGGATTGCGCGATATGAAGAACATGCGTGCCATCACGGAGTCGCTGGTTCGGATCAACAGCATCGAGAACCAGGCCGACGATGTATTCGACATGAGCATTGAACGCTTATTTGCCCTCGAAGAAGATGCCAAGGAGGTGATTAAAAAACGAGAGATCTATCAGGTGCTGGAGATTGCCACCGATAAGTGCGAAGATGTAGCCAATGTGATCGAGTCCATCCTCATCAAATACGCTTAAGCGCCATGACCACCCTGCTCATCGCCATCATCGTCCTGGCGCTGTTATTCGACTACATCAACGGTTTTCACGATGCAGCGAATTCCATTGCTACCGTTGTTTCCACCAAAGTACTCACCCCTTTTCAGGCGGTTCTTTGGGCGGCCATCTTCAACTCCGTTGCATTCTTCATATTTAAAGACCATGGTGTGGCTGACACCGTTGCCAAAACGGTAAAGCCTGCTGAGATCCAAACCAGTAGCATGTTGTGGGTCATCCTCTCCGGATTGATCGCTGCGATTCTTTGGAATCTCCTCACCTGGTGGTACGGAATCCCCTCCTCTTCCTCCCATACCCTGATTGGCGGATTTGCAGGAGCAGCCATTGCCGCGGGTGGCTGGAATGCCGTCAACTCACCCATCATCCTCAAAACCGCCAGCTTTATCGTGCTGGCTCCGCTGGTCGGCATGATCATGGCCTTCCTGATGTCTCTTTGGTTCCTGAACTCCTTTAAAAAAGACTGGAGCGCCAAGGTTCTACCGATCGCCATTTTACTGGTCGTTTTCTTTTTTCTGCGTCAGAATTTAGAATTTGATCGATCGGTCATCAGCAAACGCATCGATTATGATGCCTATTGGTTGCAGGTATTGTTCTACGCAAAGAACTTCAAGTGGATTCTGCTGGCTTTCATCCTGACCGTCATGGCCATATTCTCTCTTTACCTAAACACCCTCAACACCCACAAGGCAAACCAATGGTTCAAGCGGCTGCAGCTGGTCTCCTCCGCTGCGTTCAGCATCGGACATGGTGGCAACGACGCCCAAAAAGTGATGGGGATCATCACCGCTGCCTTGATCGCCGGTGGCAGTATTCAGGAATTTCATGAAATGCCAAATTGGGTTCCCATCGCCTGCTACCTCGCCATCGGCTTAGGGACTATGAGTGGCGGCTGGAAGATTGTCAAAACCATGGGCACCAAGATTACCAAGGTGACACCATTCGAAGGCGTGGCTGCCGAAACGGCCGGGGCCCTTACTTTGTTCATCACTGAAGCATTGAAAATTCCCGTTTCCACCACACACACCATCACTGGTTCCATCATGGGCGTAGGGGCCACCAAACGTCTGTCGGCCGTGCGCTGGGGCGTGACCTTGAACCTGATCTGGGCCTGGATCCTCACCATTCCCATCAGTGCCTTACTGGCCGGCGGCATCTATGCACTGACCCGTTTGTTCTGAGCGCACCAGCATTGCAATTATTGACCGATTTTTGCCGGACTCCCACTATGCCTAAAATACTCGTCACCGGCGGAAGCGGCTACATCGGATCACACACCATTGTCGATCTCCTCGAACAGGGATACGAAGTCATTTCCATCGACAACCACAGCCGCTCCGATGCCCGCATGCTGCTGGGCATCGAATCCATCACCGGAAAAAAGATCCCGCATTACGAGATAGACCTTTGTTCCTTGGACGATACAGAAGCCGTTTTTGAAGAACATCCCGACATTGAAGGCGTTATTCATTTCGCCGCCTACAAAGCCGTGGGCGAATCGGTCGAACAACCCCTGCTCTACTTCGAGAACAACATCCAATCGCTGGTGAACTTGCTGCGTTGCGTACAAGACCATCAGATCCCCCATTTTGTTTTCTCCTCCTCCTGCACCGTATACGGCGAACCCGAGACCATTCCCGTTACCGAAGAAACGCCGCTACGTCCCGCTGCCTCACCCTACGGACTCACCAAACAGATCGGCGAACAACTCGTAGACGCATTCGTCAAAGCCGCACCGTGTTCTGCATTGCTGTTGCGCTATTTCAATCCAGCCGGCGCCCATCCGTCCGGACAGATCGGTGAACTGCCCATCGGCAAACCGCAGAATCTGGTGCCCGCCATCACGCAAAGTGCGCTGGGACTCATCGATCGGCTCACGATACACGGCACCGACTACCCTACTCGTGACGGATCCTGCCTGCGCGATTTCATTCACGTATGTGATCTGGCCCGGGCTCATACCCAAGCCTTGCAGTACCTGCAACGTCAATCAACACCCCATCAATGCGAAGCGATCAACCTCGGAAGTGGCGATGGCATCACGGTGCTGGAAGCGATTCACGCCTTCGAAGAGGCAACCGATCAAAAACTGGATTGGATCGCCGGACCCCGTCGACCCGGCGATGTGATGGCGATCTATGCCAACAACGAAAAGGCCCAAAGCAAACTAGGCTGGTCGGTCCGATACAACATCCAAGACATCATGGCTACGGCCTGGAATTGGGAATGCCGCTACCGAAACGGCGAGACCGTCCTCTCCCTGTAACCCTTGTTTTCCACGGAATCGAGAACTTTTCCTCATGCGTTTTTTCACGCATCGAATGAAACTACTTTTGTCGCAACAAACACCCCATGCTCAAAGACATTGCATCGACCGGCAGTAAAGACACCCGAAGCGGATTTGGTGATGGCATCGTAGCCGCCGCCCGCAAGAATCCAAACATCGTGGCGCTCACCGCCGATCTCGCCGGCTCCCTCAAACTGAATCAGTTCATGAAGGAGTTTCCCGAACGTTTCTTTCAGTGTGGCATTGCCGAAGCGAACATGATCGGCGTGGCCGCCGGTATGACCATCGGCGGAAAAATTCCGTACACCACCACGTTTGCCAACTTCTCCACCGGACGCGTATACGATCAGATCCGTCAATCCGTCGCCTACAGCGGCAAGAACGTGAAGATCTGCGCCTCACATGCCGGACTCACCCTCGGGGAAGACGGAGCCACGCATCAGATCCTCGAAGACATCGGATTGATGAAGATGCTTCCGGGCATGACGGTGATCGTTCCCTGCGACTATGCACAAACCAAAGCCGCCACCGAAGCGATCGCAGAAATGGACGGACCCGTTTATCTGCGTTTCGGTCGACCCGCTTGGCCCATGTTCACCCAGGAATCCGATTTCGTGATCGGTAAAGCACAATATTTCTCCGAAGGAACCGATGTATCCATCTTCGCCTGTGGTCACTTGGTATGGAATGCGATCCAGGCCGGTGCACAATTGGAAGCCGAAGGGATCAGCGTAGAAGTCGTGAACCTGCATACCATCAAACCGCTGGATGAAGCCGCCGTGATCCGCACACTGACCAAGACCGGTTGCGCCGTTACTGCTGAGGAGCACAATGTGATCGGCGGATTGGGCGATGCTGTGGCACAAGTAGCCGCTCGTCATTGTCCCACCCCCATCGAATACGTAGGCACCAACGATACGTTCGGGGAAAGCGGAACACCCGCCCAACTTCTGAAGAAATACGGATTGGACGTTCCCGATATCGTCGCAGCAGCCAAACGAGCGCTGGCGAGAAAAAAAGGATGAGCTCATTAAACGAGCAGAACTTCGAACCGTCTTAAGATTTCCATGCCACTGCAATCCGATGCTGAATTGCTGCAGGCCTTCCGGGTTCCCGAAACCCGTGAATCGGCCTATACCCAACTGATCCGTAAATATCAGGAGCGTTTGTATTGGCATATCCGCCGGTTGGTGGTGGGGCACGACGACGCCAACGATGTACTGCAAAATGTACTGATCCGTGTTTGGAAGGGGTTGGATGGATTTCGTTCCGACAGTCAGCTTTTTACCTGGCTCTACCGCATCGCCACCAACGAATGCCTGACATTTTTAGAACAGCAGAAAAGACGTTTGTCCATCTCCTTAGACCAGGAAGGCAGTGCGCACCTGGCCGATCGCGTGCGGGCCGACCAACATTTTGATGCCGACAAAGCCGAATGGAAACTGCAATTGGCCATCCAAGAATTACCCGAAAAGCAACGATTGGTCTTCACCCTCCGTTATTACGATGAGATGCCCTACGGAGAAATGAGCCAGGTGCTGGAAACCAGCGAAGGCGCCCTGAAAGCCAGCTATCACCACGCCGTTAAAAAAGTAGAAGACTTCCTGCTAAACCATTAAACCTTAAACGCCGATACCTATCTTACTACCCGAATTGAACATGTCCGACCGACTATCCATACAAAACGAGCTCAAGGAACTGAATAGCCCCCTGTCCGGTCAAGTACCCCGGATGCCCTATGCCGTACCTACTGGATATTTCGAGACGCTGACCGGACAGGTCCTGAGCCGCATCCGCCAAGAGGAAGTTGATGACGAATTGGCCTCCTTGGCGCCTGGCTTACTCAAAACATCCCGACAAACACCTTACGCGCTACCTACCGACTATTTTAAATCCGTACAAATTCCGGTTACGCCTTCAGCCCCAGTAGTGCCCTTGTTTCGCCGAACCTGGTTCAGATACACCTCCGCCGTTGCCGCCATGCTGCTCGGTGTAACGATCTGGCTGAATCAAGATGCGCCGTCGGGAACAACCGGATCTGCCGGAGCCGCAGTAGTGATCCAATACAAAGAGGACTTGCAAAAACTAGACGAAGGACAAAAAGACCTCCTGCAAGAATTTGTGGAAGCGGGCATGACGGGCGAAGAAACTGCTCAGTTGGAGAAGAGTCCGGCCTTGCAAGCCAGTTTATTGGCCGATATTTCCGAAGAGGAGCTGACCGATTTTCTGGAGCAGTCCGAACCCATTACGTCATCCACCGAAATGAATAACTAATATGCGCCGGCTTTTACTTTTATTGGTTTGGTCAATCGCCGCCACCCAGCTTTGGGCACAGCCTCCGGGCCCGGAAGAGGGAGGGCCACCCGATCCCAAGTTGCCGGAACGCATGAGCAAATACATCCAGGAAAATATGGAGATGACGCCCGCCGAGCGGGATAAGTTCGACCCAGTCTTCAAACAATACATGAAGGATTTCGCCAAAGTGCATCGGGATAACCGCGGCGACCGATTGGTGATGCAACAACAAGTGATCGAATTGCGCCTCAAATACCGAAAAGACTTCCGTCAATTATTCAATGAGAAACGAGCGGATCGGATCTTGTTCTAGTATGATCGTTTTCGTCAGGAAGTGAGTCGCAGGCTCCGCGAGCGTCGCCGTGAAAGAGGCGTTCCACCACCCCCTCCGGGAGGTCGACGCCGATTTCAATAACCTGGCTGAGAAAATTGCCAAGCCGGATGCTGAATGTCGTGATAGAATAAGAAGCTCCACCCATCCCGCTCACCTAACTCCCACCATTGTTGTCTTAACTGCTGAGCGCGCTTTCCATCGTGATCATACTTGGCGACGAACCGATGCTTCATCTGCTGCAATTGCGGCGCTTCATCGCCACCGAAAAACAATACCTGATTATCCGCTTCGATCCGAAACACCTGGTGAAATGGACAATGCCCGCCACTTCGCTCTGCGTGAATGTATCCTGCAATGACCTCCTGTTCGCCCATCAACCTGACTTGTGGATGATCGATCAGGCACTTCAACTCCTCGGTTTCGTATGAAGGAGCCCCTTTTTCAAAAGCGAATTGCAACTCCGCTTTCGATATATAATACGTTGCTTGCGGAAAAGACAGTGTACGTACTGCGCCGGCGCCAACGGCAATCCCGCCGGCATGATCTTTATGGAGATGGGTCAACAACACCTTGGTCACCTGCATCGGTTCGAAACCCGCCGCGCGGATACTTTGATGCAGTTGCAATTCACCGTCGACGGAAAATCCCAGTCCCGTATCCAGCAACAACAGATCCCGATCGGTCTGCACCAGAAAAGGTTGGATCTCGACCAGTAAGCTACCCGTAGGACGATCCTGCAACACATCGCGCAACGGATCGAAAGGCACAAACTGCTTGGTTTGATCAATCGTAAAGCTGCCTTCGGATAAGGGGTAGAATTTCATGAATGCATTTTCATCGAAGCACCATCTGCCGATCGGCATCCAGTCGCATCAAGATAAAGATCAACAACGAAAAAGTTACCAGCGAGGTTCCGCCGTAACTGATGAACGGCAAGGGAATGCCGATCACCGGCATCAAACCGATCGTCATTCCGATGTTGACCGCCATGTGAAAGAACAGCACCGCCACCACGCCATAGGCATAGGCACGACTGAACGTACTTCGCTGTCGTTCGGCAATCATAACGACCCGAAAGAGCAACAATAAATAAAGTCCGAGCAGCACCAAGCTGCCAAAAAAACCGAAACCTTCCCCGACCGTACAAAAAATGAAATCCGTACGCTGCTCGGGAACGAAATCGTACCGGGTTTGTGTTGCGCTGAGCAATCCTTTGCCAAAAAATCTACCACTACCGATCGCGATCTTGGATTGACGGACGTTGTAGCTGGAACCCGTTTCCTTTTTCTTTAGATCTACGGCTGGTCGGATCGAATCGGTCGCAGCACGGTACGGATTGTCTTTACCGAACAGGTCATAGATCCGTTCGACCTGATGCTTTTGCAACACATTCTTAAATAAAAAGGGAACAGCAAAACGCTGGACAGCGACCGCCACGAACCAGATTAAGACGATGGTAGTCAATAATCTTCGGTGGCGTTTGAACGAACGCCGCATTAGATAGATGATCAGCAGGGCACCTGCCGTGAGCAAGATGGCCAAGGTGTTTGGATTGATCAGGATCGAAGCGACCACTAGACAGACCATCGCCATCGCCATCACCGGAATGCTAGCCGGTAACCCTTCTCGATACATCACCAGAAAAAATGACGTATAGACCAGGGCCAATCCCGTTTCGCTCTGTAGAATGCAAAGCAGCGCAGGAAAAAGTACAATGAGCGCCGCCCGGATCTGCGAACCAGTATGCCGAAAATCCAATTCGGGACGCGAAAGGAATTTTGCGAGACTGAGGGCGGCAAAGATCTTAACGAACTCAGCCGGCTGAAAGTTGAAGGCGCCAATACGAATGATCGATTCGGTTCCTTTGATGCGCGAGTGGAAAGGAAAAACCAATAGGAGAAACAGAATGCCCAGGGCATATCCCAGATTAGCCGTAGCCGGAAAGAACTTGCTATCGGCCAACAAAACCATGAATCCCAGCAACACACTCAACAAGAAAAAATAAAACTGTTTGCTGTAATCGGTCTTGAAGCCGATCCAACTAGCGATGATCGGATCTCCTTCTCGATAAGTGGCTGCAAAAATGGCGAGCATACCAATCACGGATAGTCCAAGCAGAATCCAAAACAGACTCCAGTCCACGCCCTTCGATATGGTTCCTTGCTGGGGCCTCATCGGGTTTTTCCGGCCTCCACACCGTTTCGTTTGCGTTCTTCAGACAACCAAGCCATGGTCGGCTCTTTTTGAGCGGGCTTATTGGGGGGGCGTTTGGACGGATGAGTAGCTTGTGTAATGCGCTTCAGGTAAGAACTGTCGTTGGTGATCTTGAACCATTGTCGAGCCCGAAGCGAATCTTCTTTTTGTTGCAATCGCCTGAAATACGCCGGCATCAGATTCGCAGCGGAGATGCGGGCTGAATCGGCTTTGCTTCGGATGCTTAAGCTATCGTTCAAGTATTTCTCGATGAGCATGCGCGAAATCGGTCCGGCCCATGTGGCTCCATATCCGGCGTTCTGCACAAATACCGCGATCGCGATCTTGGGATTTTCTTTGGGCGCAAAACAAACAAACATAGAGTTGTTTGGCAACTTGATGCGCCGACGATCTAGAATGGTATAGTTCTCCGCGGTACCCGTCTTGGCACAAACTTCAATACCCGGTATTTGCGCGATCCGTGCGGTACCCATTTTAACTACATCACTCATGCCTTCGATCACCGCGCGATACGCGGTATCCGGAATGCCGGTGAGCACCTCGTGCTTGCGACGATACGGATTGGTTAAACTGGTATCATCCGGCAGATCCCCTTCGATTCGCTCCACAAAATGCGGCGTATAATAATATCCTTTGTTGCAGATAACGGCCATCGCGTTGGCCATCTGCAAAGGGGTGGTCAACATTTTATCTTGTCCGATCCCGAGGGTCAGGTTCGTACAGGAGGTCCAGCGATTGTCGTTTTCCAAGTTGTAAACAGCCGTGTCCGGGATGTTGCCCCCATTCTCGCCCGGCAGGTCCACTCCCAGTTTCACGCCTAACCCAAACGCATTGAGGTATTCACGCCAGTGCAGATATCCTTCCTTGACATTGCGGTACTTGCTTTGATCGACCGTCATTCGGTAAATGTGTGCGAAGTAGGCATTGCACGAGTTGGCAATGGCCAAACGTAGATTGGCCGCGTGTCCGCCCCCGGTATGTGTACAGGCTGGCTTTCCATGACCGCAGGCGTTGTACCGTCCGCCGCAAGGATATCCGTAATTGGCATTGATCACGCCTTCACCCAATGCCACTAAGCCACCAAGTGGTTTGAATGTCGATCCGGGTTCGTATCGTCCGGCAATGGCGCGGTTCAACATGGGACCAGAAACATCCAGCACCATTCGGCTGTAATTGGCGCTGCCCTCGGTACCCGTGAGGTCATTGGGATTGTAGTTCGGCCCAGATACCATCGCCAGAATACCTCCAGTTTTGGGATCGAGGGCCACCAGTCCGCCGACCTTATTATTCATCAACTGTTCAGCCAGTTGTTGCAATTCGATGTCGATGTGGGTGCGCAGGCTGCGTCCGGCCGAAGCAGCGGTATCGAAATCCCCATTTTCATAATGACCGACCAGTCGGTTCTTATTGTCCTTGATCATGTATTGCACCCCGCGTTGGCCCATCAGGACTTTTTCATAAAAAGACTCGAGTCCCGTTTTGCCGATGTAGTCGCCTTGTCGATAGAAATTCTTCGAGCGTTCGATTTCTTTCCCGTCCACTTCACGTACGTATCCCAAAATGTGTGCACCGGCATTGAAGGGATAATAGCGCAGCGGACGTTCGACCAAATTGAAGCCCGGGAATTTCCATCCGTTCTCTTCGAAGCGCGCTTGCAGCTCTTTGGTCAGCAATCCGCGAAAGACCGAAGGACGGACCGCCGTGTTCTTCACGATCGCATCAACCATTCGCTTCCGGAAATCAGCGGTATCCATGTCGAGCAGTCGGCAGAGTTCGAGTGTATCAATGCCGCGTACCTCAGCCGGTGTTACCATCAAATCGTAAATGATGGTGTTGTTCAGGATGGCCTTCCCGTCGCGATCGTAAATGATGCCGCGCTCGGGATAGATGACCTTGGCATAAACGGCATTGTCCATGGCGAGTTGTCGATATCGACTGTCGACCACTTGCAGATAGAACAAGCGGAGCAGAATGACCACGACAACGGCGAGGATCAGGAACTGAATGCTGCGGCTTCGAGCTTGGTGATAAACGGACATGGGTGAGCGACGTTCGTCGCGGTTACAAATTACGCATGGGAAAGCCCGCGTTCCAAATTAAAAGTGATCACGCGGTGTTGGTTCGATACGATTGTTGACGAGGGAAGAGTAAATCAGCGGTCAAGATCAGCAAAAAGCTGATCACCGTACCCAGCAAGGTCTTCCCGATGAATGACCAGAACGTACCCACACTCAGCCATTGGAGGAAGGTGAGGTAAAAATGATGAACAAAGGAGAGAAATAGGACATACACTGAATAGGGAGCCCACTGCATGGCGCGGGGTGAAGGTTCTGGGTACTGGAATTCCTGGGTCTCCCGTGGCATGAGCAACGTGATCAAATAAGGACGCAGGAAGGCGATCAATACGCAGGCTGCCGCATGGAGCCCGGGGGTCAGCAAAAAATAGTCGACCGTGAGCCCTAATAAAAATGCCTGGATTAACAAGGCTGTACGCGACAAGGAAAAGGGCAGCCAAAGTACAAACACGAAATACAGGGAGGGCACAACGAGTCGATGCAGGTGAGGTACCTTATTCAGTAAATAGACCTGAATGGCGATCAGCACCAAGGCCCGGAAAAAATAGCGAAAGAATGAACTCATGGGCGACGGCTTTTGGGATCTTCAATGCGTTTGCGCGACTCCCGGTTCAGATTCAGTTGTTCCTCCAGCTGCAGATTCTCGACTACAAATACTTGCTGGAGGTTGCGGAAGTTGGCTGCCGGTTTTACCTCGATGATGTGAAAGTTGGTACGCTTATCGGTCGATAATGCGCTCACCTTACCCAGGATCTTCCCCGGCGGAAAGTTGAATGAGTACGAACTGGTCACTACGGTGTCGCCAATCTTCAAGAACAAACTCTTGGGAATGCCTTTGAGCAAGAGCTGGTCGGGATGAGCGCCATCCCACTCCAACGTACCAAAATCACCGGTCTTCTTCAGCGAGGCATTGACGCGTTGTTGCACGTGCAGCAAACTCATGGCCTGCGCAAAATGCGGACTCACCATCACGATCACGCCTACCGCCGACCCATCGGAATTCAAAACGGCCATGTTCTCCCGAATGCCCTCCTCGGCGCCTCGATCAATCTGGAAATAATTCTTCTCCTCGTTGATCGAATTGTAAATGACCGTAGCCGAACGATAGACATAACGACGCAATGTTTTCAGGCTGTCGGTGCCGATCTCTTGACGCACCTGCTGTTGAGTATCGACCAGTAAGCTATTCTCGGACAATTGATTCAAGAGTGAATCGTTCATTCCATGTACGCGCTCATTTTCTGCACGCAACTGAAAGAAATCTTCGACCCGATCATAGCGTTGGTTGATGGAACCGGTCAACTCCTGAGCCACACCGAGAAAGCGTGCCTGATGAAATCGATTGAAAGAAGCTAAAAACCACCAACACAGAACCTGCAACAGCAGGAACAGCAAGAATGTATGATAGCGACGGATGAAAAGGAATACGTTCCGCATAGGGACTAGCGCATCACAAAGGGATAGTTGTCATAATGCTTCAGGGCGATGCCGGTTCCGGTCACCACGCTTTTCAGCGGATCGTCGGCAATGTGCACAGGCAACTTGATCTTGGCACCGAGACGCTTGTCAAGTCCACGCAGCAAAGCGCCACCACCCGTCAGGTACAATCCCCGACGATAAATATCGGCCGCCAACTCCGGAGGAGTTTGTTCCAAGGCTTTGAGAATGGCTTCTTCGATTTTGAAGATGCTTTTATCGAGTGCCTCGGCGATCTCTTGATAGCTCACCATGATCTGCTTGGGAATACCGGTCACCAAGTCACGTCCGTTCACGGCAAAATCAGCAGGCGGATTGTCGATCTCTTTCATGGCAGCACCCACATGGATCTTGATTTGTTCGGCTGTGCGCTCGCCGATCAATAAACTGTGATAACGACGAAGTGCTTCCATGATATCGGCCGTGAATTCATCACCGGCCACGCGAATGGACTGATCGCAGACGATACCCGCAAGGGCAATGATGGTAATACCCGTTGTTCCGCCTCCAATGTCAATGATCATATTTCCGACGGGCTCACCCACATCGATGCCGATACCCAAGGCAGCTGCCATGGGTTCGTGAATGAGATATACTTCTTTGGCGCCGGCTTGTTCGGCACTGTCGCGTACCGCACGCTTTTCCACTTCCGTAATGGAGGAAGGAATGCAGATCATCATGCGCCAGCTTGGTGGAAACAAGGGCTTCTTGGGATAAACCAGTTTGATCAATTCACGGATCATGAGTTCGGCGGCGTTGAAATCCGCGATCACACCGTCTTTCAATGGACGCACCGTGCGAATGCTCTCGTGCGTTTTTTCGTGCATCATCAACGCTTTTCGACCGACAGCCAACACCTCTTTCGGATTGTTGCGGTTGAGCGCCACAATGCTGGGTTCGTTCACCACGACCTCATCGTTGTGGATGATCAATGTGTTCGCGGTACCTAAATCGATCGCGATCTCTTGTGTGAACCAGTTGAAAATGCCCATGAAAATTGCTGAATATTAATGAAGACAAAGGTGAAGCAAATAATCGGATTTTACAACGAGCCCCGAGGGAATTCGGAAGGAAAATTCAAAAGGCCGAACCACGGATTGATTATCTTGGGAGATGCCCACGTTCACCCGCATCATCTGGATTCTGGCTTGGGTCAGTCTGCTCACCGACATGGCCAGTGAGATGCTCTATCCGATCATACCCCTCTACCTCCAACAAATCGGGTTCACCGTGGCCGGGATCGGCTGGTTAGAAGGTACCGTTCAATTCCTGGCCGGCATCAGCAAAGGCTATTTTGGGAAACGCAGCGATGAAATCGGACGCCGACTTCCCTTCATCCAATGGGGCTACACGCTCAGTGCCCTCTCCAAACCCCTGATGGGCTGGCTTTCTCACCCAATCTGGATCTTAGGCGTTCGAGGCATGGACCGGTTGGGGAAAGGCATGCGGACCGCCCCGCGCGACGCCTGGCTTTCTCAAGAGGCCGGCCCGCAAAAAGCAAGGGTATTCGGTTTTCACCGAAGCATGGACACCTGGGGCGCCGCCATCGGCCCCTTGCTCGCCCTGATCTATCTCCTCAATAATCCGAATGATTATGCTACGCTGTTCCTGCTCGCCTTTTTACCCGGAATGCTTTCCGTCGCCTTGCTCCTAACACTACGCGAAAAGCCATCGACCACTACAATCGGTAAACGAGCCGGATTCTTGAGCTACCTGAGCTATTGGAAAGAAGCTCCCTCGGCCTTTCGAAAGATGGTCCCGGCCCTGCTCCTGTTCACACTTTTTAACAGCTCCGATATCTTCTTATTGCTCATGGCACGAAACGCATTGGAAGGATCGTATGTGTCGATGTTGGGAAGATCCATTTCTGCCGATGCCTGGGTAATCGGGGCTTATATTTTGTACAACGCCGTCTATGCGCTGACCGCTTATCCGCTGGGCCGAATCGCAGAGCGGATCGGCACCAGAGCCATAATCGGATTCGGTTTCTTGGTTTTTGCCGGTGTATATGTGGGATTCGCCCGCAAACCGGACCCGCAACAGCTCCTCCTATTGTTCGCGCTGTATGGGATCTATGCGGCTGCCACTGAAGGAATGATCAAGGCCTGGATCACCGAGCAAGTACCCACGGAAAAAGCCGCTACCGCACTTGGGTTCTATACGTCGCTGGAAAGTGTGTCGATCTGGTTTGCTAGCGGGATTGCTGGGATGTTGTGGACCTATGGAAATGCGTCGCTTCCTTTTTATTGCAGTGCGGTCGTTGCGTTTATTACCGGACTATACGTCAGTTCAATGTTCAACGTTCAGCAACCGCCTGCCGGCGGGCAGGTTCAACGTTGAGTTCGTAGTTCGGTGAGATTGCTAAGCGTCGGGGAATTCGAAGCCGATGTCGCGGCGATGATATTTACCCTCGAATTGGATCTTGCCGAGCTCGGTCTGTGCTTGCTGAACTGCCTCCGCAATCGTATGGCCATAGGTCGTAACAGCCAGCACGCGTCCCCCTTGCGTTTTCAAAACCCCATTTTGATCCACGGTGCCCATGTGAAAAAGCAGTGCATCCGATCCGATGGATTCAGTTCCGGTGATCGGAAATCCCTTTTCATAGGCTTCCGGATAGCCCCCACTCACGGCAACGACCGTGGTAGCCGAACGTGGATCCAATGAAACCGTGCAATCGTTTAAGGTTCCATTGCCGGCTGCCAAAAGCAACGACAATAGATCCGATTTTAATCGAGGCATCACCACTTCGGTTTCCGGGTCGCCCATGCGGCAATTGTATTCGATCACATAGGGCTGGTCGCCATCGATCATCAGGCCGATGAAGACAAACCCGCGGTACTTAATCGATTCTTGTTGCAATCCGCCGATCGTGGGCTTGATCACCTGTTCTTCGATCGCTTTCATCAAGGCGGGGGTAGCAAAAGGAACCGGACTCACAGCGCCCATGCCGCCGGTATTTAATCCGGTATCGCCTTCTCCGATTCGTTTGTAATCTTTCGCTTCGGGTAAGATCAAGTAATCGGTTCCGTCGGTCAGTACAAAAACAGACATCTCGATGCCTTGTAGAAATTGTTCGACGACCACTTTGGCACCGGCGGTTCCAAACTTGGCTTCGCGGATCATTTCGGTGAACGTGCGTTGTGCTGTTTCGTGATCGGTGGCGATGAC
>Ga0102831_1000717_pt1 | contig 14854 bp, 8 predicted proteins | sample ColrivemetaGS747_FD_84508 | JGI IMG/M metagenome (GOLD analysis project Ga0102831, IMG submission 84508) | Estuarine microbial communities from the Columbia River estuary - Freshwater metaG S.747 | ecosystem: Environmental > Aquatic > Marine > Intertidal zone > Estuary | place: USA: Columbia...
GCTTTTGCACGAAATGACAGCGCCATGCGAGACGCGAGCCAAAGGCCTGTAGTTGTCTCGCCCACCGCAAGCTCGATGGGTCACCGATCCCCTCGAGGTGATCGATACGTCGTCGCAGAGAGTGTTCGATCTCGCGGACAGAAAGCGTGCCGTACGCGATGTGAGCGCTAAGACGCGAGCAATGTCGCGCCGAGACACCCGGTTTGGAGATCGTCGTCATGTAGCGCTCGGAGCGATCATCGAGAAAGCTCGCGAGTACTTTGAGCGCTTCGGTGCGACCACCGCGCTGTACGCGCGGAGTGCTCGGACCGAAGCGCGGGTCGGCAACCTCGGGTATCGGTATCGCAGGTAGCGTGTCTGGCCGCGGCGCAAATGCAATAGTGATCGGTAGTTCCACCTGCGGTTTTCCCATCGTCGTATTGCGCAGGCCAGCCCAACGGTCGCGGTTGCCGAGGCGGCGGATGACGCCGTTCGACGGATACTCGCGCCAAACGATTCCATTGGTAGAACACCACCCAGCAACCTGCAGGTCACGCGCGTAAGTCCAGGCGTTGCCTGTCTCCTCGTGAGAATGCAGCTCGAATACGCCAAAGGCCAAACGCAGCTGCTGTAGAACCTGCGTCAGACTGCCAATTTGTATGACGAGCTCGCCACCCAAGCCTCCCAGAGCTTGCGACAGCTCGATCAGGCTCTCACGAATGAATTGCCAGTGGCGCGACGAACTATCGGGCTGCTGCCATAAGTCCGGTTCGATCACGTACAACGCGAGCACAGGTCCACGCGCCGCGGCGGCGGCGAGCGGCGCATGATCGTGGCAACGCAGATCACGCTTGAACCAAACAACCTGCCTGATCAACTCGTTTGCGCCTCTCTGGCATGCAGCATGCGGTAGAGCGCCGGCAACACGAGTAACGTCAACAGCGTCGAAGAGACGATGCCGCCGATGACCACCGTCGCCAGGGGGCGCTGTACCTCGCTGCCAATCCCGGTGTTGAAGGCCATTGGCACGAAGCCGAGTGCGGCAACGAGGGCGGTCATCATGACCGGCCGCAAGCGGGTGAGCGCGCCGTGGGTGATCGCATCCTGCAGCGATTGCCCGTCTTCACGCAGGCGGCGGATGAAGCTCACCATGACGAGTCCGTTGAGCACGGCCACTCCCGAGAGTGCGATAAAGCCCACCGCTGCGCTGATCGAGAGAGGAATGCCGCGCAACCATAGCGCGAGAATGCCGCCTGTGAGAGCTAACGGTACACCACTGAAAATAATCAAAGCGTCTTTGAGCGATCGGAAGGCGAGCAGTAACAGTCCAAGGATCATTAACAGAGTTGCCGGCACGACGATCATCAAGCGTTGACTCGCTGATTCGAGTTGCTCGAAGGTGCCGCCGTAATCCAGCCAGTACCCCTCGGGCAACGTGATTTCGGTGTCGATCAGTTGCTGTGCTTCAGCGACGAGACTGCCAAGGTCACGACCGCGCGCGTTAGCGGTGATCACCACACGGCGTTTGCCTTGCTCACGTTGGATCTGGTTCGGACCCGGGGCAATCGTGACATCGGCAATTTCCCGTAAGGGGACGTAGCCGCCATCGGGCAGCGCAATGGTGATTTGTCCGACTGTCGTGACGTCCGAACGCAACGCCTCCGGGAGTCGTACGACGATGTCGTAGCGTCGGTCGCCTTCGTAAAGAGTGCCGGCGTTTGCTCCACCGAAGTACGTCGTTACGACCTCTTGGACATCGGTAACCGATAGGCCGTAACGGGCGAGCATGTCGCGCTTGGGCACGACGCTCATGATTGGCAGTCCGGATATTTGCTCGGTTTTGACGTCGGCAGCACCTGGAATCTCGGCAAGTATCCGTTCGATCCGTTCAGCTTGCGCGGTCAACACATCAAGATCATCGCCGTATATTTTGATCGCAAGATCGGAACGTACCCCCGAGATCAACTCGTTGAAGCGCATTTGGATCGGCTGAGTGAACTCGTAGTTGTTACCGGGCACTTTTGATAAGGCCTGCTCGAGCTCCTCGACGAACTGCGCTTTCGGTTTGCGTGGATCTGGCCACTCGTCACGATCTTTGAGAATGACATAGGTATCGGCGACCGACGGTGGCATCGGGTCCGTAGCGACCTCGGCCGTGCCGATTTTGGCCAGCACGCGTTCCACCTCGGGCAGTTTGCGTATCTCGTCTTCGAGTGCGCCTTGCATGCTGACTGCTTGAGTCAAAGAGGTATCCGGGATTCGCATGGCATGCAACGCGACATCACCCTCGTCAAGACTCGGTACGAACTCGCTGCCCATCCGAGTGGCAATCAGTAAGCAGACGAGGACGAGTCCTGCGGCGAGGGATATCACGGTGCGACGGCTCTGGATCGCCCAGCCCAGCAATGGTGCATAGCGATCGCTCGCCCATTGCATCACTGGATTGTGCTTTTCTGTGATCTTGCCGGTCAGCAGTATGGCGACCGCGGCGGGTACGAAGGTTAATGACAGCACGAGCGCTGCGATCAATGCCATCACGACGGTGATTGCCATCGGTTCGAACATCTTGCCCTCGACACCCGTCAGCGCAAAGAGAGGGAAGTAGACGGCCGTGATAATCGCGACACCAAACAAACTCGGTCTGACGACTTCGTTGGTGGATTCGTACACCGTTTCGAGTCGCTCGCGTAGCGAGAGCGGTGAGTCGCGATACTGCTGGGCTTCGGCCAAGCGCCTGATACAGTTCTCGACGATGATCACGGCGCCGTCGACGATGAGGCCGAAGTCCAGTGCGCCGAGCGACATGAGATTGGCGCTGACCTGGTTTTCCACCATACCAGTCACCGTGGCGAGCATCGCCAGCGGAATCACAAGCGCGGTGATCAAGGCTGCTCGAAGATTGCCGAGCAATACGAAGAGCACGACGATGACGAGCAGGGCGCCCTCAATCAGATTTTTCTGGATCGTCTCGAGAGTCTTGTCGACGAGACGCGTGCGATCATAGACCGCGCGAACTTCGATGCCGGCAGGCAGACTCCGTTGGATATCGCTGAGTTTTTGGCCAACGGCCTGCGCGACCTCGCGCGAGTTCTCGCCAATCAGCATGAAGACGGTCCCGAGTACCACCTCGCGACCGTTCATGGTAGCCGCACCCGTGCGCAGCGCACTTCCCCAGTTCACTTCGGCGACTTCGCCGAGGGTGACGGGTGCCCCGTCAACGCGACGAATCACGACGCGTTTGACATCGTCGACTTGGGTGAATTGGCCCGGTGAGCGTATGAGCACCTGAGCGCCATGCTGTTCGATATATCCCGCACCCCGGTTGGCATTGTTGGCTTCCAGTGCGTGGGTCAGATCGTCCAAGTTGAGACCGTAGGCCAATAACTTGCTTGGTTGCGGTGCGACCACGAGTTGCCGTTCGTAACCACCGATGCTGTTGACCTCGGTCACGCCGCGAACTTGGGCTAGTTGCGGTTTGACGATCCATTGCATGGCATCGTGCAAATCGTAGGCATCGTAGGGCTTCCCATCGGCGCGACGAGCGGTAGGGTCGGCATCGACCGTGAACATGAAGATTTCGCCAAGGCCGGTCGAGATCGGACCCATCTCGGGCGACAAGCCCGATGGCAGCGCAGTTTTGACCTTCTCGATACGTTCCGCGACGAGCTGCCTGGCAAAGTAGATGTCCGTTCCGTCTTCGAACACCACCGTCACCTGCGAGAGACCGTAGCGCGATAACGAGCGGGTGTAGTCGAGTTGCGGCAGACCGGCCATCGCGTTCTCGACGATGTAACTCACCCGTTGCTCAGCCTCGACCGGTGAGTACCCGGGCGCTTCGGTATTGATTTGGATCTGGACGTTCGTGATGTCGGGTACAGCATCGATCGGCAGCTTGAACGCGTCGTAGACGCCAAGCGCAGCGAACGCTGATACCAAGCCGATGATCAGCCATCGCTGAGCGAGCGAGAAACGCAGGAGTGTTTCGAGCATAGAATGACTCCTTAGTGCTCGTGCGCCGCGCCAGACTTTTCGATATCGGCTTTGATCAGGAACGAGTTGCGCGTGACGATGCGTGCTCCGTTAGCAAGCCCGCTCAAAATTTCCACTCGCTCGCTATCGCGGCGGCCCGTTTCCACGGGCTGTGCTTGGTATCTCTCGCCCTCGACCAGAAAAACCACTTCTGCATCGCCCATCATTTGTAAAGAGGCAACCGGCACGGTTAGCGCTGCGGGTGATTCGTTGATCGTGACGTTGGCATTCAAGAACTGACCGGGTGTCCACTTCGAATCACGATTGTCTATCACCACGCGTACGGTCGAGGTTGGACCCGTGATCGAGCTCGAGATCAGTGAAATCTTGCTGCGAGCCTGGGCGCTTCCATCAGCAGCGAGTAGATCGACCATTTGACCTTGTCGCAGTTTGGCGCGATCGGAGGGAAACGCGGCCAGATTCGCCCACAATGACTTGAGATCGATAATTTCGAATAGCGGATCGCTGCCGGAGGACTCACCGGGATTGGCAGATCTCGTGACCACCGTGCCGCCGATCGGTGCGGTCACGGCATAGGTCTGCAGACTGTCATCACTTTCGATGGTGGCCAAGGTTTGGCCCGCCGAAACGACATCGCCGACTTGCACGGCGACGCTGCGCACGGTACCCGGAAAGCGGGCTCGTACCGATCGGGCTCGTTCGGCGTTGGGTTCGACGCGTCCGGTGAGAGTCAGCGTTTCGCGTATCGTGCCGGGGCCGGCTTCACCGAAAGCGATTTGATTCGAAGTAGCCATGGTCGATGCGATCTCGACCTGAGCTTCGGGTGATTCGAATGTCCACTCGTAGTTTTGGTCCTGGTGACGTGCGCGCACTACCGCACGGTACGAATGAGGCTCCTCAACGATCGAGACGCCGCGTAGATAATCGCCCTCGGGAGAGAACGCGTGCTGGTCAATTCGACCGCCTGGCAAGCCATTGATGCGGAGTAATTCCACATTTAGGTCGACTTGATCCGGCGGAATTGGTTTTCCACCGACGGTGGCGTAAGCGCGAAAGTGGGGTTCGACGCCGGTTTCGAAAATAGACAACTCCAGCGTGAAGGTATCTTTCGAGAGCAATCGTCCTCCGTGGGGACCACGGCTGGGCTCGTCGTGTGCATGATCCGCATGGGTTTCGTGCGCGTGCTCATCATGGGCGTGCGACCCCGACGGATTGCCGCAGGCGCCGAGCGTCAGCGCGAGGCCGATCAGCAGTGAGCCGTTGAGGATGCGGTTCATGGTGAGTCTCCAGTCAGTCTTTCGATCTCGATGCGATAGAGATGCGCGTTGGTGGCGGCGGTGATGAGAGCGAGACGAAGCGCGAGCTGCTCGCGCTGTGCTTCGGTCAATTCGATATAGCCGTAACGTCCACGCTGCCAGGCGTATTCAGTCGCTTTGACGGCTGTCTCCATGCGCGGAAGCAAGTCGTCACGCAGCGTTTGTGCTTCTTCGACGGCGTGTGTCAGGCGCGCGGCGACTTCAAACAGGCTCGCACGGGCCTTGATCAGCGCTGCGTCTCGTTCGCGCTCCAATCCGTCGCGACGCGCCTGTGCTTCTGCGATTCGCGGCTTGGCATAACGCGCGCTCGCGAGCGGCATGGAAAATCCAGCGATAAATGCCTGATCGCCCGTCGCTTCCAGACGACGTATTCCAGCACTGACGGTGATACTGGCGCGCGCTTGGGCTTTCGCTAGTGCCATTTCCGCCTCGCGCTGACGAATTTCCGTAGCGAACAACAGGAAGTCGGCACTGCTTGCGATCTTCTCCATGCGGTGCTGCAAGGCTTCGATGTTGGGCAGGTTGAAGAGGTCGGCATCAATCCGCTGAAAGTCCGGTTCTGTTGCCCCCCACATAGCCGCGAGTTTGCGCTGCGCAATCCGCACGCGATCCGCGGCAACTCGCACACTGAGCTCGGCGCGGGACAGATCGATTTGCGCTCGAACGAGTTCGACCTCGGGATCTCGAGCGGCTTTGACTCGTCGCTCGACTTCGCTCGTCTTGCGTTGAGATGCCGCGAGCCATTGAGCGGCGAGGGTTCGTTGTTGCTCTTCACTCGCGAGTTCGATGTAGCGGCGGGTCGTCTCGGCGACGACATCGAGTTGCGCGACGGTTTGCGCAAGCTCGAGCGTATCCATCCCGTCGCGAGCGGCGGCGAGTCGCTTACGACGTTGGTCACCGAGTTCGATGACCTGCGAGAGCGACAGGCTTGTTTCAGTGCCGTTCAAGTCGCGATAGGCGCCGGACCCAAATGCGTTCTCGATCTGCGCGTCGATCGCCAGTTGGGGTCGAAGCCCCGCGAGCTCGATGCGTGCGTTTTGCTCGAGTTTGCGCGCGGGCAGAACGGCCAGATCCGGATTGCTACGCAGCGTCCTATCAACGGCGGCGGCCAAGGTCAGCGGTTCGGCCGAGTGACTGGCGCTCACCGAGCCGATCACGACAAGAGCCGCAACAATAGCGACGAAAGGTGTTGGAACTCGCACGAACATCTCCTGATCCTGAGAAAAACGAACAAACGGCCGCGGGGCTATCCCCGGCACGCCGTCGATACGCTCAGCGAAGTGGAGGTGCTTGCGTCGGCGGTTTTATCGAGTAGCGCGGAGGTCGCGCGACGATGCGCTGACTATGCTGCAGCGCCAGCCGCACTGGCTGCGTCAATGGTGGCGACAACAGCAGAGCCATCGCGGGCAGGGCGACTGCCAGCGTACCGAGCGTTTTCATCACAAAGGATTTCAGGCCATCGGCGTTGGAGTCACCATGCCCTGAGGTGTCTTCGGCACCGCTGTTGCTATCGCTGGAATCGAGCGCGTAAAGACCGCTATGCGCGAAGTGCCATTCGAAGTGGCTGTGGCCGTGCGCAGCCGTGGCATCGACCCGGTGAGCGTGGATGCCGAACAGCTGCGTCAAAAGCAGTGCAGCGCAGCACCACCAGATGACTCGACTGATCAGACGGGAGGAACGAACCACGGAAAAAAGGTTAGCACAGGGTGTGGCTTGCCGTCGCGGCGCCATTGGGGCATCGTCGGCGCCCGATGAGCGCTCCCGACACTCTTTTTCTCAAGATTCTGCTCGTTCCGGCTTTGATTGCCTCGGTGACGTTGGTCGGCCGTCGCTACGGTCAGCGGGTGGGTGGTTGGCTCGGGAGTTTTCCGATCGTCGCTGGACCCATCCTGTTTATTCTAGCTTTCGAAAATGGCGCTCAGTTTGGCGCTGCGGCCGCCCAGTCGGCGTTCATCGCTATCGTGCCCGCGATGATTTTTTACGTCGTCTATGCGCGGTTGGCCGTGCGTAGAACGTGGTCGGTCGCCGCGATGTTCGGGATCTTGATCTGGTGTTTGGTTGCAGGGTTATTGTGGCGGTTGGATCTGACGATTTTCCTTGCGGCCACTGCCGTCGTCGCTGCGCTCTGGTGGTCCGCGGCGGCTATGCCGGAGCTGGGTGCCCCGGAGCTCACGACGAACGATCAGCTCGCTGCGCAGGTCAAGGCATCGCCGCACCCGCTCGAGTTGCCGGCGCGAATGGTGACGGGTGCGTTGGTCACCCTCATCACAAGCGAACTCGGCAAACATGGCGGGGCATCGATTGGCGGATTCGCGTCGCTGTTTCCGTCGATCGGCCTTGTGGTCGCGGCATTCAATCACGCGCGCTCAGGTCCAGCCGCTGCGATCCATTTCCTGAAGGGGATGACACGCGGGATGTGGTCTGTCGGAACTTTCTGCGTTACGTTGACACTGGCCCTGCCAAAGATAGGCCTCGTCGCTGGTTTCGGCTTGGCCGTGCTGGTGGCTGTAGCGACCCACGCGATTTCAAGACCTCGTGCTTGATATGCTTAACGTCATGAACCTCTCGCGATGTTTTTTGATGTTGCTCCTGGCGACGATGCTGGCCGGTTGTACGACCATCGATTGGCCGACTGAGCGCGATCAGGCAATGCGTCTGGCGGCTGCGCCGACCGATGAGGTGCTCGAGATCGGCGAGTTACTGAAAACTCCGCTCAGTCGCGAGAACGCGCTGCGAATCGCGCTCTCGCAGAGCCCTGAGATGCGTCGGTTGCTGGCGTTGCACGAAAGCGAGCTCAACTCGGCCGCGATGACTGGACGTCTCGCCAATCCGAGCTTCTCGTACGAGCGCCTGAGATCCCCTGAGGGTCTCGATATCGAGCGGTGGTTCTCCTTCGGTGTGCTCGATGTGTTGACCTTTCCGCAACGCCGACGCGTGGCGGCAGCCGACGTCGAAGCGGGGCGGGCTCGGCTCGCAATCGACATCGTTGAGCGGATGACGGCCGTTCGTCGCAGCTGGGTGGAAGCCGTAGCGGCCGGTGAGAAACGTCGTTACGCAGAGCGTGTGCTCGTGAGTGCCGAGGCGAGTGCTGAACTCGCCGTTCGGATGGAGGCCGCGGGGAACTTCAACATTCTCGAGCGGGCCCGTCAGCAAAGCTACGAAGCCGATGCGCGCTCGCGTTTGATCGCGGCGCGGCAGCACGAGCTGGCATCGCGAGAATCTTTGGTGCGTCTGCTGGGTCTCGACGGGGATCAAGTTCGTCTCCTGACTCTGCCGGCGCGATTGCCGGACTTGCCAACAGCCCCGATCTCCGCGCCGGAGGTGTCGAGTACGATCACGGCTACGCGGATCGATCTGCGTCTGGCGAATGCAAATTGGCGTTCAGCTGCCGCAGCCTACGGAGTGACCAATCTGACGAGTCTCACCGATGTATCCCTGTCGTTGCGCGAGCAGGAGACCCGCGGTTTCGAGGTCGAGCTTTCCCTACCGGTATTCGATGCAGGTGATCTACAGCGTCGATCGGCTCGCGCGCAGTTGCGTGCCGCCGCTGCCGAGTTGGAGCAGGTCGCGTTGGTGGCGTCATCCGATTTGCGAGTCGGTTATGCGGCGTACCGCAGTGCCTACGAAGATGCGGTTCATCACCGCGACGTTCTCGTGCCGCTTAGAAAGGCGATGTCCGAGGAGACGCTGCTGCGCTACAACGGCATGTTGATCGGAGTGTTCGAGTTGTTATCCGATGCGCGCGAGCAGGTCGACACCGTGATCGCAGCTATCGAATCGAGTGAACGTTTCTGGCTTGCCGAGGCGGATTTGCAGGCCTCGTTGCTCGGTCGACCCGGAGTAGAGCGATGACTTCCAGACGACGATTTTTCGAGTTGGCGAGTCTGACCGGGGGTGCGGTCGCTGCGGCGACTGTCGCGAAAGCGGCACTCGCCGCGTTACCCGAGCCGGTGATCGAAACGTCGCCGAGCACACGGCCACCGCTGGTGCCGACCTCGGGTCGTCCTTACCGGCCCGTGGTGACGCTCAACGGCTGGACGCTGCCTTGGCGAATGAATCGCGGCGTCAAAGAATTCCATTTGGTCGCCGAGCCTGTACAGCGTGAGTTCGCACCCGGCTTCAAGGCCAATCTATGGGGCTACAACGGTCAGAGCCCGGGTCCGACCATCGAGGTGGTCGAGGGAGATCGCGTCCGCATTTTCGTCACCAACAAGCTGCCGGAAATCACCTCGGTACATTGGCATGGGCAGCGATTGCCGCCGGGTATGGATGGTGTCGTCGGGTTGACTCAGCCAGGTATTCCGCCCGGCAAAACGTTTGTCTATGAATTCGTCGCGAGGCGCCCTGGAACCTTCATGTATCACCCGCATGCCGACGAGATGGTGCAGATGGCGATGGGGATGATGGGGTTTTGGGTCACTCATCCCAAAGATCAACATCCGTTGATTGCCGAGGTCGATCGAGATTTTTGTTTCCTGTTGAATTCTTTCGACATCGACCCGGGCAGTGCGACGCCTAAGATCATGACCATGCTCGATTTCAATATCTGGTCATGGAACAGTCGGGTATTTCCGGGTATTGATCCTCTGGTTGTCCGTCACAATGATCGAGTTCGTATTCGCATTGGCAATCTCACGATGACGAACCATCCGATTCATTTGCATGGACATGAGTTTTTGGTGACCGGCACCGATGGTGGGCCGACGCCGATATCGACCCGACAATATGAAGTCACACAGGACATTGCCGTTGGCCAAATGCGGCAGATCGAGTTTCTGGCCGATGAGGAAGGCGATTGGGCATTCCATTGTCACAAGAGTCATCACACGATGAACGCGATGGGTCACGATGTGCCGACGATGATTGGCGTAAAGCAGGATGACCTTGCTGCGAAGATCAATGATCTCGTGCCGGGTTACATGGCGATGGGTGAGCGCGGTATGGATGAGATGTCGACCATGCGCATGCCGATGCCGAAGAACACCTTGCCGATGATGATGGGTGACGGTCCGTTCGGCGCCGTTGGCATGGGTGGCATGTTCAGCATGGTCAAGGTTCGACGTGGTCAGAAACGTAACGACTACTCCGACCCAGGTTGGTACCGCCACCCGCCGGGAACCGTTGCTTACGAGTTCAAGGGAGCACCACCGCCGACGACGCGCGAGAGTGGTTCGGGCGGGCAAAGCATGCCGTTGAGCAAGCCGGTTGAAGCCACCGTCAATGTGCGTAAGCCGCGAGGTCACTCCGGGCACTGATCATCCGCCTATCGCCGGCGAGACTTTCGCCACATTTGCGCAGCGTTGAGTCGGTATCATTCAGCGCATGAATTTGCCTAACGACATCGACCCGCAAGAGACGCGGGAATGGTTGGACGCCTTGCGCACCGCCGTAGCGAGCGGCGGTCGCGAGCGCGGTTTGTATTTGCTCACACAACTGGAGCAGGAAGCGCAGCGCCTCGGTGTCATGGCGCACGTAATGCCGTACTCGGCTTACCAAAACAGCATTCCGCTCGACGAGCAGGCGGTTCATCCGGGCGATGTGGCACTGGAAGAGCGCTTGACGGCGATCATGCGTTGGAACGCACTTGCCATGGTCGTCAGGGCCAACAAAGCTTACGGTGAGCTCGGCGGGCACGTCGCAACGTACGCGTCGGCTGCCGAGATTTTCGAAACTGGGTTGCATCATTTCTTCCGCGGTCCGGATGCGGAAGGGGGTGGCGATCTCGTGTTCTTCCAGCCCCATTCGGCGCCCGGCATTTATGCGCGTGCGTACCTCGAAGATCGACTCAACGAGGATCAACTCGCTCGATATCGACAGGAGGTCGGTGGAGGTGGGCTTTGCTCGTATCCGCATCCGTGGCTGATGCCGGATTTCTGGCAGTTTCCAACCGGTTCGATGGGAATCGGTCCGATCAATTCGATCTACCAAGCGCGGTTTTTACGCTACCTCGAGCATCGTGGTTTCGCGCAGACGTCGCAGCGACGGGTGTGGGGTATTTTCGGCGACGGCGAGATGGACGAGCCGGAGTCTATCGCGGCGTTGACCTTGGCGGCGCGCGAGAAGCTCGACAATCTCACCTTCATCATCAACTGCAACCTGCAGCGGCTCGATGGACCGGTGCGTGGTAACGGACAGATCATCCAAGAGCTCGAGGCTCTCTTCACGGGCGCCGGCTGGAACGTCATCAAGGTATTGTGGGGCTCAGACTGGGATGCTTTGTTTGCGCGTGACAAGAATCACGCGCTGCTCAAAGCCTTCTCACAGACCGTCGACGGACAGTATCAGACCTTGGGTGCTAACGACGGAGCCTACAATCAGGAAAAATTCTTTGGTCTCGACCCGGAGCTGCGCGCACTCGTTGCACACATGTCGTTAGCCGAGATCGATGGGCTCAAGCGCGGTGGTCACGATCCGCGCAAACTCTACGCGGCATTCGCTGCGGCTGCAGCCCATCGTGGTCAACCGACGGTGATCCTAGCCAAGACCAAGAAAGGGTACGGCATGGGTCGTGCGGGCGAGTCGCGGATGACGGCGCATCAAGAGAAGAAACTCGATGTTGAGGCCTTGCTCGAGTTCCGCGATCGCTTCAACTTACCTCTCACCGATGCTCAAGTGACCGAGCTTCAGTTCTATAAGCCACCGCTCGATAGTGCGGAAATGCGCTATCTGCGTGAGCACCGTGCCGCGTTGGGCGGTCCTCTGCCGCAGCGTCGCAGCAGCGCGGCTGCGTTGTCGGTGCCATCGCTCGAAAGCTACGCCCAATTTGCACTCGAGGCCGGCGGCAAGGAAATGTCGACCACCATGGCGCTCGTGCGCCTGATGGGTAATTTGCTGCGCGATCGCGCGTTAGGTCCGCGTCTCGTACCGATCGTCGCCGATGAAGCGCGCACTTTCGGCATGGCGAGTCTCTTTCGGCAAATCGGCATTTACTCGCCACTTGGACAATTGTACGAGCCGGAAGATGCGGGGTCTTTGCTCTCGTATCGCGAGAGTCGTGACGGACAGTTGCTCGAGGAAGGGATCACCGAGGCAGGTGCTCTGTCCTCGTGGGTGGCCGCGGCGACAAGCTATAGCGTGCACGGTGTCACGCTGCTGCCGCTCTATATCTACTACTCGATCTTCGGCTTTCAGCGAGTCGGCGATCTCATTTGGGCTGCTGCCGATCAGCGTGCTCGAGGCTTCCTGATCGGAGCAACCTCAGGTCGCACAACCTTGGGCGGCGAGGGGTTACAGCATCAGGATGGGTCTAGTCATCTGGTGGCAGCGACGATTCCCAATTGTCGTGCCTACGATCCGGCTTTCGCCGGGGAGCTTGCGGTCATCCTGGATTACGGTGCGCGGCGTCTCTTAGAGCAGCAGTGCGACGAGTTCTACTACCTCACCGTCATGAACGAGAACTACCCGCAGCCCTCGCTACCCGCTGGTGCTGCAGATGGGGTCATTCGCGGTATGTATCGCTACGCCAGCTTCGACGGCGGTGGCGCTGTAGATATAACTAGCCGAGCAATGCCGATTCGATTGCTCGGTTCAGGCGCCATCCTGCGAGAGGTGATTTCGGCCGCAGAGCAGCTGGCCAAAGATTTCGGCATCGCGAGCGAAGTATGGAGTGTGACTAGTTTCAGCGAGCTCTCGCGTGAAGCAGCCGAGTGCGAGCGTTGGAACCGTCTGCATCCACTCGACGCGGCGCGCGTAAGCCATCTTGAAAGCTGCCTTGCCGGCGATGCCCCGATCGTAGCAGCAAGTGACTATGTTCGAGCCGTGCCGCAGTTACTCGCGAGCTATCTGCCAGGTCGTCGTTTTGTGACGCTCGGCACTGATGGCTTTGGACGTAGTGATACTCGCTCCGCCTTACGCGGTTTCTTTGAGGTAGATCGCGCTAGCATCGTTTTGGCGGCAGTGCAGTCGCTCGTCGATGCGGGCGTTCTCGAGCGCGCACGGCTGGCCGAAGCCATCGATCAGTTGAAACTGCCGACCGACGGCTCGCCGAGCTGGCGCCGATAAGTGCTGCGGCTCGCGTTATTCGAGTGTCAGTAGTGCCGTGTTGCCGCCGGTAGCCGTCGTGTTGATGGTCAGCACGCGCTCGGTCGTAAATCGATTCAGATAGTGTGGGCCCCCGGCCTTGGGGCCGGTGCCCGAGAGCCCCGTACCGCCGAAGGGTTGTACGCCAACCACGGCGCCGATCATGTTGCGATTCACGTAAACGTTACCGGCTAGAGTCCCCTCGAAGAGCGCTCGTCGCGTTCCATCGAGTCGCGTCTGGATGCCGAGCGTCAAACCGTAGCCGTTGGCTCGCAGACCATCGAGCAGTTGCGGCAGATCGTCAGTTCGATAGCGCAACACGTGCAGAATGGGTCCAAAGGCTTCGCGATCGAGCGCCGAGACGGAGTCGATTTCGATTAGCGCAGGGGCAACGAAGCGATCCTTCGGGACCAAGCCCATATTCGATGAAATTGCCGCGCGTTTGAGCAGGCGACCGCGCTGGCACATTCGCTGTATATGCTGCTCGAGATCGGCTGCGGCCGACGTAGTGATCACCGGGCCGACGTCGGTGGTCAAGTCCTGAGGATCACCAACAACGAGCGTCTCCATGGCGCCTTCGAGCATCTCGAGGATGCGATCGGCATTGTCCGCTTGCAGGCAGAGCAGTCGCAGTGCCGAGCAACGTTGCCCGGCACTACCAAAGGCGGAACTCGACACATCATCGACCACTTGCTCCGGTAGCGCGGTCGAATCAACGATCATCGCGTTGATGCCGCCCGTTTCGGCGATCAGTGGCAGGATCGCGCCGTCGCGAGCGGCCAGCGCCCGGTTTAGCCATTGCGCTGTTCGGGTTGATCCAGTGAAGACGACGCCCGCCAGGGCCGGTTGCTTCAACGCGATATCGCCGAATTCTTTGCCGACCATCGGTAGTACATGTAACGCGTCACGCGGCACGCCGGCGCGATAGAGCAGATCAGTCATAGCGAGTGCGACTTCCGGAGTCGTCTCGGCAGGCTTGGCGACGACGGTGTTGCCCGTGACCAAAGCGGCGACGATTTGGCCCGTGAAAATCGCCAGTGGGAAGTTCCACGGGCTGATGCAGCACCAGACGCCGCGCGGAACGTGACTCAATTCGTTCCGCTCGCCGGTGGCGCCATCCAGAACGCTCACACGCCCTTGCAGCTGTCGCGCGGCCGTTGCGTAGTAGCGGCAGAAGTCGATCGTTTCGCGAATTTCGGCGATCGCATCGCCCGCTGTCTTGCCGGCCTCTTGTGCGAGCAATGCGAGAAAGGTATCGCGCGATTGATCGAGCAAGTCGGCTGCGCGCTCGAGGATCTCGGCGCGTACATCAACGGCTCGGTGACGCCAGTCGGAGAACGCCAGGTTCGCCGAGCGAAAGGCCGCCTCGACACCATCGGGAGTGACGTAACGGCTAACGGGTGAGGGTAGGTCGAGCGTCTTTCGCAGGCACTGTTGAATTTCCTCGATGTTCGAGCGAAGACCAAAGTCGATCCCTCGGGAGTTCAGTCGCGCCGTGCCGTAGAGATGAGTCGGCAGTGGGATGCGATCGTGTTCGACGGTTGCCAGTA
>Ga0102831_1000720_pt1 | contig 14811 bp, 10 predicted proteins | sample ColrivemetaGS747_FD_84508 | JGI IMG/M metagenome (GOLD analysis project Ga0102831, IMG submission 84508) | Estuarine microbial communities from the Columbia River estuary - Freshwater metaG S.747 | ecosystem: Environmental > Aquatic > Marine > Intertidal zone > Estuary | place: USA: Columbia...
AAAGAATTCGGTCTTGACGACACCGTCCTGTCCGAGGAAGAGACCATGACTCGCCGCGCCCACCTGAAGGCGCTGATGAAGCTCGGTAAAACCCGTGGCTACCTCACACACGGTGAAATCAACGACCACCTGCCCGACAAATTAGTTGAGGCGGAGACGCTCGAAGTCGTCATCTCCCTGTTGAATGACATGGGTGTTGCCGTATACGAGCAAACACCAGATGCTGAAACCCTGCTGCTCAACAACACCAGTGGCACAGCCACCAGTGAAGAAGAAGCGGAGGAGGAAGCGGAAGCCGCCCTCTCGACGGTTGACAGCGAGTTTGGTCGCACCACCGACCCTGTGCGCATGTACATGCGTGAAATGGGTACCGTTGAACTGCTGACGCGCGAAGGTGAAATTGAAATCGCCAAGCGCATCGAGCAAGGCTTGACGGATATGGTCGAATCAATTTCAGAGTCGCCCGCGACGATTGCCGCAATTTTTGAAATGGTTGACGAAATTCGCCAGGACAAAGTGGTGATTTCGACCGTGGTAGACGGCTTCTCTGACGCCGACGAAAACGACGACTACGTGGCCGAGGAAGACTTCGACGAAGAGTACGACGACGATGACGGCAAAGGTGGCTCCAAGTCACTGACCAAACTGCTTGAAAAGTTGAAAAACGAGGCCCTCACTCGCTTTGACAACATGGCCACGCACTTCGAAAAATTACGCAAAGCCTACGACAAAGACGGCTGGGGATCACCCAACTACTTGAAAGCGCAAAAAGCCATCACCGAGCAACTCATGACGATTCGCTTTACCGCGAAGACCATTGACAAGCTCAGCAACATGGTTCGCGATCAAGTCGAAACCGTTCGTAAGAAAGAGCGCGAATTACGTCGCATCTTGGTTGACAAATGCGGCATGCCGCAAGAGCGTTTTATCAAAGAGTTCCCGGCTAACCTGCTAAACACCAAGTGGATTGAGAAAGAAGCGGCTGCGGGCAAATCATGGAGCGCCATCATGGAGCGCAACATTCCGCCTGTTCAGGAAATTCAAAACGACTTGGCCGCCTTGCAAGCCAGCGTTGTGGTGCCTTTAGATCAACTGAAGAACATCCACAAGCGCATGATCCAAGGTGAGACCAACTCACGCAATGCCAAGCGTGAAATGATTGAAGCCAACTTGCGTTTGGTGATCTCGATCGCCAAAAAGTACACCAACCGCGGCCTGCAGTTCTTGGATCTGATTCAAGAAGGCAACATTGGTCTGATGAAGGCGGTGGACAAATTCGAATACCGCCGAGGCTATAAGTTCTCCACGTACGCAACCTGGTGGATTCGCCAGGCCATCACCCGCTCTATCGCCGACCAAGCCCGCACGATCCGCATCCCGGTGCACATGATCGAGACCATCAACAAGATGAATCGTATCAGCCGTCAACACCTGCAGGAGTTTGGCTTTGAACCTGATGCCAGCGTCTTGGCAGAAAAGATGGAAATCCCTGAGGACAAGATCCGCAAAATCATGAAGATCGCGAAAGAGCCGATCTCGATGGAAACCCCCATTGGTGACGACGACGACTCACACTTGGGTGACTTCATCGAAGACACCGCCAACACGGCACCGCTTGAAGCGGCCATGCAAGCGGGTCTGCGTGATGTGGTGAAGGAAATCCTAGACAGCCTGACCCCACGTGAAGCCAAGGTGCTGCGCATGCGGTTTGGTATCGAGATGTCGACCGACCACACCCTCGAAGAGGTCGGTAAGCAATTTGACGTCACGCGCGAGCGCATCCGTCAAATCGAGTCCAAGGCCGTACGCAAACTGAAGCACCCCAGTCGCAGCGACAAGCTCCGCAGCTTCATGGAATCGGGTAATTAAAAAGACCACAAACGCCCCCTTCACCCGGGGGCGTTTTTTTACCCTTGAAAACGACACTTCCGTCCCTAAATAGGAAGGGTGTCAGGTTTTGCCCCGGCGCAAAGCCCTTTCTACCGATCGAACTACGAATCCCACCATGTCAGACACTGAAAAACAACCCACGCCCCCTGAAGCTGAATCAGCCCCCCCTGAAACCGCATCAACAGAGCCGACCGCAGCTGAAGTCCTTGCCGCTGTCAAAGCCGCTGCAGGCGACACCGCTGAAGCTGTGGCACCAGAGGTGAGCGTTGAATCGTTACAAGCGCAGCTAAACGAGGCAAACGATGCCTTTTTGCGCGCCAAAGCAGATGTCGAAAACGCCCGCCGTCGCGCTGACGATGAAATCCAAAAGGCTCGCAAGTTTGCGGTTGAGGGTTTTGCGGAGAGCTTACTGCCCGTGATCGACAGCCTAGAGGCGGCTCTCACCGTCGAGCAAAACACGATTGAGCAAATGCGCGAGGGCGTCGCCGCCACGCAAAAGCAGTTGCTCAGCGCTTTGGAGCGCAACAAAGTAACTCAGATCAACCCACCCAGTGGCGAGAAGTTCAACCCTCACCAGCACCAAGCCATCAGCGTGGTGCCCGCAGAGCAGGCGCCCAACACCGTCGTGACGGTGCTGCCACAGGGTTACCTGATCGCCGACCGCGTGTTGCGCCCCGCCCTGGTGACCGTTACCGCACCGAAATAAACATTTTTAGGTTTGAGGGCTTGAAAAAGCCCCCAAAAGACCTACTTACAGTTCAGCTTTACTTTTTTACAAACAACCCGTTTCACGCCAAAAGCGCCAGGAGTTCCTCATGGGAAGAATCATCGGTATTGACTTAGGTACCACCAACAGCTGCGTTTCCGTCATGGAAGGCAACACCACGCGTGTGATCGAAAACAGCGAAGGTGCACGCACAACACCGTCCGTCATCGCGTATCAAGAAGACGGCGAAATCTTGGTTGGCGCGCCTGCGAAGCGCCAAGCGGTCACCAACCCCGCCAACACCATCTACGCCGTCAAGCGTTTGATTGGTCGTAAGTTTGCCGAGAAAGAAGTCCAAAAAGACATCGACTTGATGCCCTACAAAATTGCAAAGGCCGACAACGGCGATGCATGGGTGGAAGTCCGTGGCAATAAGTTGGCCCCACCCCAGGTGAGCGCTGAAATTTTGCGCAAGATGAAGAAAACCGCTGAGGACTACCTCGGCGAAGAGGTCACTGAGGCAGTGATCACGGTGCCCGCTTACTTCAACGATGCGCAACGCCAAGCCACCAAAGACGCTGGTCGCATTGCGGGTCTTGATGTCAAGCGCATCATCAACGAACCCACAGCGGCCGCATTGGCCTTCGGTTTGGACAAGCAGTCCAAGGGCGATCGCAAAATTGCCGTCTATGACCTCGGTGGCGGCACCTTTGACGTCTCCATCATCGAAATTGCTGACGTCGATGGCGAAAAGCAATTCGAAGTGTTGTCAACGAACGGCGATACATTCTTGGGCGGCGAAGACTTTGACCAACGCATCATCGACTTCATCATTGCCGAGTTCAAGAAAGAGCAAGGCGTCGACCTCAGTAAAGACGTATTGGCGTTGCAGCGCCTGAAGGAAGCCGCTGAAAAAGCCAAGATCGAGCTGTCTAACAGCGCACAGACCGACATCAACCTGCCCTACATAACAGCAGACGCGTCAGGTCCCAAGCACCTGAACATCAAGATGACACGCGCCAAGCTCGAAAGCCTGGTTGACGAGTTGATCGAGCGCACCATTGCCCCCTGCCGTACAGCGATTAAAGACGCTGGCATCAGCGTGAGCGACATCGACGACATCATCTTGGTTGGCGGTATGACCCGCATGCCTAAGGTGCAAGAGAAGGTCAAAGCCTACTTTGGCAAAGACCCCCGCCGTGACGTCAACCCTGACGAGGCGGTCGCTGTTGGCGCGGCAATTCAGGGTCAGGTGCTTTCAGGCGATCGTACCGACGTCTTGTTGCTCGACGTGACCCCCTTGTCTTTGGGTATCGAGACTATGGGCGGTGTGATGAGCAAGATGATCAGCAAGAACACGACCATCCCTACCAAGTTCAGCCAGGTCTTTTCAACCGCCGACGACAACCAGCCTGCGGTGACCATCAAGGTCTACCAGGGTGAGCGTGAGATTGCCTCCGGTAACAAAATGCTGGGCGAATTCAACTTAGAGGGGATCCCACCCGCACCGCGTGGCACCCCTCAGATTGAAGTGACTTTCGACATCGACGCAAACGGCATTTTGCACGTGGGCGCCAAAGATAAAGGCACCGGCAAAGAGAACAAGATCACCATCAAAGCGAACTCTGGTCTGTCAGACGAAGAGATCGAAAAAATGGTTAAAGACGCTGAGCTGAACGCTGACGAAGACAAGAAAAAAGTCGAAATGGTGCAGGCCCGTAATCAAGCCGAAGCCATGATTAACAGCGTTAAAAAGAGCGTCACCGAGCACGGCGACAAGTTGGACGAAGCTGAGAAGACCGCGATTGACGACGCCACCAAAGCACTCGAAGAGGCGCTGAAGGGTGAAGACAAAGACGACATCGAAGCCAAAACCACCGCCTTGATGACGGCTAGCCAAAAGCTAGGCGAGAAGATGTACGCCGACATGCAAGCTGAGCAAGCAACCGCACAAGCGGCCGAGAGCAAGGCTGGTGACGACGACATCGTCGACGCCGAAGTCAAAGAAGTGAAGAAAGACTAAACCAGCTTTCTGAGCACCCAGCGGACGCGCAAGCGTCCGCCAACGCCGCACAAGTGCCCGTCGCTTGGGCGGCGATTGGCATTCAAGACGGACTCATTTAACGGTGCAGTGCAGACACTGCAAACTCAACGCATAGCGAGCTTTTGAATATGGCAAAAAGAGATTTTTACGAAGTTCTGGGAGTTCCCAAAAACGCCAGCGACGACGAAATAAAGAAAGCCTATCGCAAGCTGGCCATGAAATACCACCCTGACCGCAACCAAGGCGATGCCGCGGCTGAGGGGAAGTTCAAAGAGGTCAAAGAAGCCTACGAGATGCTCTCTGACCCCGAAAAGCGAAGCGCGTACGACCAATACGGCCACGCGGGTGTTGACCCCAATATGCGCGGTGGCGCTGGCGGTCCCGGTGGATTTGGTGACGCGTTCGGCGACATCTTTGGTGATATTTTTGGTGGCGGGCAGCGTCGCGGTGGCCGTCAGGTCTACCGTGGCAATGACTTGTCGTACGCCATGGAAATCACACTTGAAGAAGCCGCTGCGGGTAAGGACTCGCAAATTCGGATTCCCTCATGGGATGACTGCAACGCCTGTGACGGCACGGGTGCCAAACCTGGCACACAAGCCAAGACCTGTACGACTTGCCACGGTTCGGGTCAGGTCCAAATGCGCCAAGGTTTCTTCAGTGTCCAGCAAACGTGTCCGCATTGCCACGGCAAAGGCAAGATCATTGCAGACCCCTGCGGTACCTGCCACGGACAAGGCAAGAATAAAACCAACAAGACCCTTGAGATCAAGATTCCAGCGGGTATCGACGACGGCATGCGTATCCGCAGCACGGGTAATGGTGAACCCGGTCAAAACGGTGGTCCACCCGGTGACTTGTTCATTGAAATCCGTCTGCGCAAGCACGATATCTTTGAACGCGATGGCGATGATCTGCACTGCCAGGTACCCGTCAACATCGCGACCGCCGCTCTGGGCGGCGAAATTGATGTGCCCACGCTCGGCGGTAAAGCGACCATTGAAATCCCCGAGGGCACGCAACACGGTAAAACATTCCGCCTGCGTGGCAAGGGTATCAAAGGCGTGCGATCATCAGTTGCAGGTGATCTCTATTGTCATGTCGCCGTTGAAACGCCCGTTAAGCTGACCGAGCATCAACGAAAACTCCTGAAAGAGTTGGATGAATCGTTCAAAAAAAACCGTGACAAGCACAGCCCGAATGGGGGCGGCTGGTTTGAAAAAGCAAAGGCGTTCTTCGGCTAACGCCCTGAAAGGTTAGCCATGAAACGGCTGCTGGTAACCCTCCCCCTGTTGTTCCTCCCGCCCACAAGCTGGGCAGAAACAACTGAGCAATTGCCAGCAGCCTGCGTATCGAAACTGCGCGACAGTGCTTTGAAGGCGGGTGTCGACGGCACATTCTTCGACAACACCCTAGCCAGTGTCACCGCCAAGCCCGAGCTGCTTGAGCGCCTCAACTACCAGCCCGAATTCAAACTCGACATATGGGACTACCTGGCAAGTCTCGTGGACGACGAGCGCGTCAGCGAGGGGCGGATGATGCTGATTCAGTACGAATCCGCACTCGCGCAAATCAGCCGAACCTACGGTGTTGACCCTGAGACCATCGTTGCCGTGTGGGGCGTCGAAAGCAACTACGGCCAAAACACAGGCGGCCGAGACATCGTAGAGTCACTGGCGACCCTCAGCTGTATGGGCCGTCGGCAGGCGTTCTTCTCTAGAGAACTGATCGCGGCTATCCAAATATTAGAATCAGGCGACTTTGAACGCGAACTGTTCAAGGGGTCGTGGGCAGGTGCCTTTGGACAAACGCAGTTCATGCCAACCACGTTTTTGCGCCTCGCGCGCGACGGTGATAACGATGGCAAACGCAACCTGATCACCAACGCAATCGATGCACTGGCATCGACCGCGCACTTCTTGCAAAAAGCTGGTTGGCGCGAAGGCCAAACTTGGGGATTCGAGGTGAAGCTTCCCGACGCCAAGGCGCCACCCGTAGTCGGTCGGCGCTCACCGCGTGACATCAGCTACTGGGCCGCACAGGGTATCCGCCGTGTCGACGGCAGCCCGCTGGCAGATAGCGACAGCGGCGGCAAAATCACCACCAAAACCGACGCCGCGTTGCTGCTGCCTGCTGGCCCCAATGGCCCTGCATTTTTGCTGCTCAATAACTTCAAAGCCATCTACAGTTACAACGCGTCTGAAAGCTATGGCCTCGCCATCGCTCACCTATCGGATCGTTTGCGTGGCGGTCAACTATTCGCAACGCCTTGGCCGACAGATGACGCCGGCTTGTCCCGTGCTGAAAAACGCGAGATACAAACGTTACTGCTGGCGCGTGGCCACGATATCGGCGCCGTCGATGGCGCTTTGGGCAGCCGCTCCCGTGCCGCCATTGAGGTCGAGCAAGCCCGATTGGGCCACGATGTGACCGGGCGCGCCGGTCAAAAATTACTGCAGGCCCTGCGCGCCAACCAATAGCTACGCCCTAGCGATGATCAAAGTTTCAGCGCTTCGCGGGCCTCGGCGTACTCGCGCTTGAGCTGTGCGACCAGATCAGCCGCGGGCTGCACCTTGTCGATTGCACCAATGCCCTGTCCACAGCCCCAAATGTCTTTCCAAGCTTTCGTGGCATCACTGCTGAAATTCATTTTTGACGGATCGCTCTCAGGCAAATTCGCGGGGTCAAGGCCCGCATTCCGGATGCTTGGCGCCAAGTAATTGCCGTGCACGCCGGTGAACAGGTTGCTGTAGACAATATCGTCGCTGTTGCTCTCAACGATTGCTTGCTTGTATGCGGGTACGGCACGGGCCTCATCGGTGGCGATGAAAGCCGAGCCTATGTAGGCAAAGTCGGCGCCCATGGCCTGCGACGCCAAGACCGCACCGCCAGTGGCAATTGAGCCACTGAGCGCGATAGGGCCATCAAACCAGGTACGAATTTCTTGCACCAGTGCAAATGGACTTTTCACGCCTGCGTGACCACCCGCGCCGGCAGCCACCGCAATCAACCCATCGGCGCCTTTTTGAATCGCCTTCTGCGCAAAATGGTTGTTAATGATGTCGTGCAAAACCACACCACCATAGCTGTGAGCCGCCTGATTGATCTCCTCACGAGCACCCAAACTGGTGATGATGATTGGCACCTTGTACTTCACACACAGGGCCATGTCGTGCTCAAGTCGATCGTTGCTCTTGTGCACGATTTGGTTGATCGCGAACGGCGCCGATGGCGCGTCAGGATTCGCGCGGTCATAGGCTGCAAGCGTCTCGGTAATTTCCGCTAACCAGTCATCCAGTTGGGCTTCTGGTCGCGCATTCAATGCAGGCATCGAACCCACAATGCCCGCTTGGCATTGCGCGATCACGAGTTGTGGGTTGCTGATGATAAAAAGCGGCGAACCGATGACCGGAAACGGGACACGTGCCAAAGCACCTGGGAGAGATTTTGCAGCCATGAATGCCGTCCTTTTTGCGCCGACGGCGCGTTGGTTAACTATTTAGAAAGCCTCAAGCGCCAGGCCATTCACGCTGCCCGCACCCGACACGATGCTGTCGCGCATGCCGGGCACTTTGCGCAAGATGTGCTCGGCATAAAACCGACACGTCACGCGCTTAGCCGCCATGAATGCATCTCCAAAGTCTTGATCGACGGGCCCCTGTGCCACCAGCAAAGCACGCGCCATCTGCCAGCCGGCCATCACCATGCCAGTGAGCATGAGGTAGGGCACGCTGCCAGCGAACGCGGCATTGGGATCGGTGCTGGCGTTGCTGGCAATGAACCGAGCCGCCTCTTCAAAGGCCGCACGGGATTGTTGCAACGCATCGGCCATAACCTGCGCATCATCGGTGCCAGAGGCACGCAGCGCGGACTCGGTTTGAGCAATTTGACTGGCCAATGACAGGGCTTGTTGTGCGCCATCGCGGGCCGTTTTGCGACCCACCAAATCGTTGGCTTGGATCGCTGTAGTGCCCTCGTAAATCGTCAGAATCTTGGCATCACGGTAATACTGAGCGGCACCCGTCTCTTCGATGAATCCCATGCCGCCGTGTACTTGCACACCAAGGCTGGTCACCTCCAGGCTCATTTCAGTACTGAAGCCTTTGACCAGCGGCACCATGAACTCATAGAACGCTTTGTTGGCCTTGCGGGCCGATTCATCTGGGTGATGATGGGCTGCATCGAAAGCCGCAGCGGCAGCCGTTGCCAATGCACGGCAGCCCTCGGTGTAAGCGCGCATCGTCATCAACATCCGCTTCACGTCTGGGTGATGAATGATGGGCGCTGACTGGTTCATGGACCCATCCACGGGGCGGCTCTGCACCCGCTCACGCGCATAGGTCACCGCCTTTTGATAGGCACGGTCGGCAATCGCGATGCCTTGAACACCGACCGCGTAACGGGCCGCATTCATCATGATGAACATATACTCCAGACCGCGATTTTCCTCGCCGACCAAATAACCGGTCGCGCCGCCGTTGTCACCAAATTGCAGCACCGCCGTGGGGCTCGCTTTGATCCCCATCTTGTGCTCGATGCTGACGCACTGCACATCGTTGCGTGCACCCAAAGTGCCATCGTTATTGACCAACACCTTGGGCACCACGAACAGGCTGATGCCCTTCACGCCTGCTGGCGCGCCCTCCACGCGAGCCAACACCAAGTGCACGATGTTCTCGGCCATGTCGTGCTCACCATAAGTGATGTAAATCTTGGTGCCTGAAATACGGTAGGTACCATCCGCCTGCGGCACGGCTTTGGTACGCACCAACGCCAAGTCCGAGCCCGCCTGTGGCTCGGTCAGGTTCATGGTGCCGGTCCATTCGCCACTGATGAGTTTGGCGAGGTAACGATCCTTCAATTCATCGCTGGCAGCCGTAATCAGCGCCTCAATCGCGCCGTCCGTCAACAGCGGGCACAGTGCAAAACTCAAGTTGGCAGCGTTCAGCATCTCGCCGCAAGCCGCTCCGATGGTCTTGGGCAAGCCTTGTCCGCCGTAAGCGGGTGGATGCTGCAAACCTTGCCAACCTGCTTGGCCGTATTGCTGGAAGGCCTCTTTGAAACCTGGCGTCGTTTTGACCGCAAAGTTCTCCCAGTGGCTGGGATTTTGATCTCCCGCCCAGTTCAGCGGGGCAACCACGGCTTCATTGAACTTCGCGCACTCTTCCAGCACGGCATGCGCTGTGTCAAAGCCAGCATCAGCATAAGCGGGCATCTCGGCGATGGCATCAATGTTCGCGATATGGCGAATATTGAACAACATGTCTTGCGTTGGGGCTTTGTAAGTCACAAGGGGTCTCCGTATACGTGTGCCGTGCGGCGCGCTGGACTAATTAAAGGCTTTTCGTCAACTCAGGTACGGCCTCAAAGAGATCGGCCTCAAGGCCGTAATCGGCAACGCCGAAGATGGGCGCTTCGGGATCTTTATTGATGGCCACAATCACCTTGCTGTCCTTCATGCCAGCCAGGTGTTGAATCGCGCCGCTGATACCGGCAGCAATGTACAACTGTGGCGCCACGATCTTGCCCGTCTGGCCTACTTGCCAATCGTTGGGCGCGTAACCCGCATCAACCGCTGCGCGGCTGGCACCAACGGCAGCCCCCAGCTTGTCGGCCAAGGGAATCATGACCTCGTTGAACTTGTCCTCGCTGCCCAACGCACGACCACCGCTCACGATGATTTTGGCTGCAGTCAGTTCGGGGCGATCGTTGGCAGCAATCTCGCTACCAACAAAACTTGATTTACCGGCACCCGTCGCAACGGCGATCGCCTCGACGGCGGCAGACCCACCCGTCGCAGGCGCGGGGTCAAAACCAGTCGTCCGCACGGTAATCACTTTGACGGCATCGCTGCTTTGAACCGTTGCAATGGCGTTACCAGCGTAAATAGGACGCTCGAAGGTATCGGGCGCGTCGACTTTTGAAATGTCAGAAATCTGCGCCACATCCAATTTAGCTGCCACGCGAGGGGCGATGTTTTTACCAGAGGCCGTCGCCGCAAACAGCACGTGGCTGTAGCTGCCCGCCACTGCCAATACCTGCGCAGCCACATTCTCAGCGAGGGCGTGGGCGAACCCGGCATCGTCCGCGTGCAGCACCTTTGCGACACCAACAATTTGCGCGGCGGCTTGGGCTGCGCCAGCCGCATTCTCGCCGGCAACCAGTACATGGACATCACCACCACAAGCCAGTGCGGCGGTGACGGTGTTCAAGGTAGCGCCTTTGACGCTGGCGTTATCGTGTTCAGCAATTACAAGTGCAGTCATGGTGTTTCCAGTAAAAGAGGGCGATTAACCGAGGACTTTGGCTTCGTTTTTCAACTTGTCGACCAGCGTGGCCACATCAGGCACCTTGATGCCAGCGCTGCGCTTTGCAGGCTCCACCACCTTGAGCGTTTTCAAGCGTGGGGTCACATCGACACCCAGGTCTTCTGGCTTGAAGGTATCGACCGTCTTTTTCTTGGCCTTCATGATGTTCGGCAGCGTTACGTAACGGGGCTCGTTCAAGCGCAAGTCAGTGGTCACGACGGCTGGCAACTGCAGCGCGAGCGTCTCTAGACCACCGTCAACCTCACGGGTCACGTTCACGGTATCCGCGGTCATTTCCACTTTGCTGGCGAAGGTGGCTTGTGGCCAATCGAGCAGCGCCGCCAACATTTGGCCGGTCTGGTTGCTGTCATCGTCGATGGCTTGTTTGCCCATGATGAACAGATGTGGTCCTTCTTTTTCAGCAAGGGCTTTCAGGATCTTCGCGACGGCCAGCGGCTGTAACTCGGCGTCGGTCTCTACCAAAATGGCACGGTCAGCACCAATGGCCATGGCCGTGCGCAAGGTCTCGGTGCACTGCGTCACGCCGCATGAAACCGCGATAACCTCCGTCACCACACCCTTCTCACGCAACCGAACTGCCTCCTCCACCGCGATCTCATCAAACGGGTTCATGCTCATCTTGACGTTTGCGATGTCAACCCCGGTTCCGTCTGACTTCACGCGGACTTTCACGTTGTAGTCAACCACGCGCTTTACGGGCACCAAAACCTTCATGATGAGCACTCCTAGAGGGGTAAAAAAGGAAAACCTTACTGTACACCAACTCAAATGACGTTTACGTAAACGTCAATTCAAAAGTTGGCGCGAAGCAAAAAAGCACGACCGTACTTTTTTAAAGATTATAAAGGCAAAAGGCTGGTGATCAGCGCGTGTGGACAACGCGCTGCGGGAAGGGGATATCTATCTTGTTTGCCTGCAAAGCAGCCAATACCGCCACGTTCACGTCAGATAACACGTTGGCGCGACCATTTTCTGGGTCATCAATCCAAAAGCCCAGTCGGAAATTCAAACCATCGGCATCAAACGCCATCAGCGCCGCGCTGGGACCTGGGTCGTTCAACACACGGGGTTGAGCCGACGCCGCACCTTCTAATAGGCTGATAACCTGCGCGACATCGCTGTCATAACCTACCGTCACGTGGGTCGACTGCCACAAGCGTTTGTTCGCCAAAGACAAGTTTTCAACCCGATTAATCAGCAACATTTCATTGGGGACCACGGACTCCTCCCCGCCTGGCGCCTGGATGAGTGTGTAGCGGGCCTTGATGTCGGTGATGTGTCCTTCAAAACCGTCGACCCGCACCAAGTCGCCAATCCGCAGACTGCGCTCGGCCAGAATCACAAAACCACTGATGTAGTTGGCTGCCAGTTTCTGCAAGCCGAAACCAATACCAACCCCCAAAGCACCGCCCAAAACGGACAATGCCGTCAGGTCAATGCCCACCGCTGACAGGGCCATCATCAAGCCCAAAAATACAAACAAAACCCGCACGATGTTGCTGATGGCCTTGCGCACCGACAACTCCGCGCCCACTGCATTCATCAGCAAACGCGTATCCACTGCTGCGGATAGCCACAACGCAACCGCAATCAGGCCGGCGGCCGTGAATGCACCGCCCAACAAATCGCCCAGCGCGAACTGATGCCCACCAATGGCCCACTTCGTTTCATCCAACTCGACCATCACCAGCGACAGAACGCCACTGAACCACGCCGCCACGAGAATCCACACCACCCAGACAATCAATTTCCGTGCGGAGGCAAACCAGGGTGATTTGTGAAACGCAAAAGCCAACACCTTTACCGACAAATTGATACTGAGTAGCGCCAAAACAAAGGGAAACGCCAACCGAAGCCCCACGGTATCGAGGCCTGCCGCAATCATGGCAGCGCGTAAAAACACAGTGAGAATCAACCACACCAACGGGAAAATCACGCCGTCGATCACGCGGCTTCCAAACAACACGTCGATACCATTCAGCTGCGGGCTGAAGGCGGTTGCCATCCGACGTACCAAGACCCAGCTGATGCCGGCCAGAACCCCGACACCCGCGAGGCCCCACCAAAAATGAGGATGCGCAAACAAGTCCCGCCAGCCGGCGCTATCCGTGAGCGCAGGTAACAAAAGTGAGGCCGTTGAAACAGTGGTTAAAGTCAGCATGAGGGCGCGTGAATTGAAGGTTTAAAGGATCGATACGGTGCCACTTAAGGCGCGCAAGTGGCTGTCGACACAGGCAGCAAGCGCCTGCAGGTTGTAACCACCCTCCAAGCAACTCACCAACCGACCCGAGGCGTGCGCATCAGCGACCGCCATCAGTTGTATCGTCATCCAATGGTAGTCGTCTTCGACCAGTGCCATTTGACCGATGTCATCCTGCACATGGGCATCGAAGCCCGCGCTGATAAACAGCAATTCGGGTTTGAATGCGTGCAATCGTGGCAACCATTCCGTCGTGACGATGTCGCGGATCGCCGCGCCATCGGTTCGCGCTGGCACAGGCACGTTATGAACGTTGGCGGCACCCGTGGGGGGCGTGCCTGGGTAAAACGGGTGTTGGTAAAAGCCGAGCATCAGGATGCGCTCATCCCCCGCCACCACATCCTCCGTGCCGTTGCCGTGGTGTACATCAAAGTCAACAATGGCCACGCGCGCCAGGTTTTTAGCCTCCAACGCATACTTGGCGGCAAGGGCCACATTACTGACCACGCAAAAGCCCATCGCCGTATCGCGAGTCGCATGATGACCTGGCGGACGCACCGCACAAAACGCGTTTTGCAGGCGGCCCGCCATGACCGCGTCGACTGCTGCGATACCAGCCCCCGCAGCACGGCGCACGGCCTGCCAACTGCCACCGCTCAGGCAGGTATCAGGGTCTAAGCGTGCCGTGGCATTGGGATCTTGCGATACCTCATGCGCCAACGCATCAACGGTTCGCATGAGGGAGGCCACGTAACCCGGCGTGTGGGCCAGTGTTAACAGCGACAAATCCACCAGCGGCGGCGCTTCGGCAGCCAAAACATCCGCCAAGCCCGTTGCCTCAAGGCGCTCTTGAATCGCGGTCAAACGACCGGGCGATTCCGGGTGACCAGACCCCATGTGATGCAGCAAACATTCGGGGTGCGAGAAGAAACCCGTCGTGCGGGTTGGCGTGGTCTGCATGTTTAACAGCGTGGGTAAAACGGGTACGAGAAAAAGACTTTACGAAAGCTTAGCATGGGGTGCACGAGTCGCCTACCGCGTTTAACATTGACGTCACAATTGGCGCTTCAACCCAACCACTCTTCATCCACATGACCGCCTGGCTACTGCCAATCCCCCGCCTCAGCGCAAACCCGCTTCGGGTGTTGGCCGCCCTGCTCGCCGCAGGTTTGCTGAGCGCCCAAGCCAGTGAGATCACCTATAAAACGAACCCTGCCGCGATGGCGTTCGCAGCCGAATGGGCAGCGGCCAACAGTCAACCTGTCGAGTCCGTACAGGCCATCATCGGTGAAGCCAAGCGATTAGACCGAGTCATCAAATACGTCACGCCCGCACCGACCGGCTTTCAAAAGGACTGGCGCACCTACCGCAGCCGGTTTGTAGAACCCAAGCGCATCAAAGCAGGCGTCGCTTTTTGGAAAGCGCACCAAAAGATATTGAAAGAAACTGCCGCCGCAACGGGCATCCCCGCTTGGTTAATTGTTGGCGTCATTGGCGTTGAAACCATCTACGGCCAGCAAACCGGACGGTTTTCGACGCTGGACGCCTTGAGCACACTGGCTTTCGACTTCCCAGAATCACACCCAAAAGCCGCCACACGCGCCGCATTTTTTCGTGACGAGTTAGGGCACTTCCTGCAACT
>Ga0102831_1000722_pt1 | contig 14807 bp, 16 predicted proteins | sample ColrivemetaGS747_FD_84508 | JGI IMG/M metagenome (GOLD analysis project Ga0102831, IMG submission 84508) | Estuarine microbial communities from the Columbia River estuary - Freshwater metaG S.747 | ecosystem: Environmental > Aquatic > Marine > Intertidal zone > Estuary | place: USA: Columbia...
CGCGCAGCGCACTACTGGCCATGTTAGATCGCGTGCCGAGCATCTCGCTACGCGGTTTCGTCACAGCCATACTTGTGCAAAAAGAAACGGGCGGAAATCTCGCCGAAGCACTAGATCATATCTCTTATTTGGTACGTCAGCGCCATCGTTTCGATCGAAAACTGCGAACCCTCTCTGCCGAGGGGCGTCTATCGGCGTGGATTCTCATCGTTATTCCGTTCGCCTTAGCGACGATCTTGCATTTCACTCAGTCGAGTTATCTCAATCGCTTACTGGAAGACCCGCGCGGGCCGACCTTACTCGGAGGTGGCGCCATCCTGATGACCATCGGTGTTATATGGATCCGTCACATATCTCGTATCGTAATTTGAGGCTGTGCCATGGATTATCTGAGTCTACTGATCGCGGTATCTATCGCGCTCTGCGCGTTCTTACTTGCATATGTCGCGGGAAATTGGATTTGGAACGTACGCGATATAGCCCGACACAGGGCCGAAGCGCTCGCTACCGAGAGCGATAGCAGGGAATCAGTCACCGTCTGGGCGTGGAAGCGTCTGTCACAGTTCGGAGAAAAGCTATTACCGATAATGGGCGATGAACGTATTCGTATCGCCGAACACTTGTATATCGCGGGATTTCGACGCTCCACCGCGTCTGCTGTCTTCGTGATTCTAAAGGCAGGTCTAGTACTGACTGCAGTAATAAGCATTTGGCTGCTGTGGAGCTCTCCAACCGCGCTGACAGGCTCTCAACTTATGTTGATATCAGCTTTAATCGGCGCGATCGCCTTGCTGCTGCCGAACTGGTGGTTGCGAGAGAAGATGAAGCGTCGCCAAGCGCGACTGCGCAATGCTTTCCCGGACGCACTCGACATGCTCGTCATCTGCGTTGAAGCAGGGCTCGGTCTCTCAGCCGCGATGGAACGCGTTACGGATGAAATTCGGCATATGCACCCTGATCTCGCCACGGAGTTCGCTGCGGTCAATGCGGAAATCCGTTCAGGTGTCGAGCGTGGCACTGCACTTAGAAATCTCAATGTCAGAACGGGCCTACTGGAAATTAGCGGCTTTGTTACTTTGCTCACCCAAACACTTCAACTCGGCACGGGAGTGGGTGATTCATTGCGAATCTATGCGGAAGATTTTCGCGATCAACGCATGCAACGAGCGGAGAATCACGCCGCGAAAATCGGAACCAAAATGATTTTTCCACTGATTTTCTGTGAATTCCCCGCCTTCTTTCTAATTGCCATTGGGCCTGCCATTTTGCGGGTTTTGGATTCCTTTGGGGCATGAGCCGATCCGACCGGGAAATCATATGATTAAACAACTTGCAGTATTTGCCACTTCGTTATGGGTTTCGCTTTTGATCACTGGCTGCTCCTCCACTTCTCGTTTGACTAGTCAGTCCGTAGAAAACGCCGTAGTGAAGCCCGAGGATCAAGAGCAGCTTGCGCAGCGCGAGCGGATAGACTTATTGCTGGCTCAAGGGGATATCGCGGCACGCGACGGTAAAATTGAGTACGCATTCCATCTGTTCCTCAATGCCGAAAAGCTCGCTCCATCCGACGATCGCGCTTTGGTTCGCGCCGGAAACCTGCATAGAACACTCGGTAATCGCGAGATGGCGATCAAGGCCTGGAGGATCGCCCTTGACCGAAATCCGTCCAACGGAAATGTGCATGAGAGCCTCGGGTTCCTGCTCCTCGAAACCGGACAATACGATGCAGCAGTAAATGCGTTCGAACAGGCCGTGCTACTGGCTACCGAGAAGAGGCGCGCCATGATCGGTCTTGGGCTCGCTTGCGAAAAACGTCAGGACTTCGAGCGTGCGCTCACCATATACGACACGGCATTACGCGCCGATCCGGCTGCGGTCGAACTACTGACCTATCGTGCCCGAACGCTGATGAATCTCGGACGTTTCATTGAGTCGAAGTCGGTCATCGCCTCGATAATCAATGAGCCCATTCAAGCGACATGGATCGTCCGCGGTGATCTCTTTGCTATCGACGGCGATTACGCTGCCGCTCTCGGAGCCTATCTAGAGGGCCTCTCCGAGCAATGGGCGTACCAGCGGCTTGGCGAACACGCCTTGCGTCAGGATGAACTTGATCATGCCCTGCGCTTCTTTCGGCAGGCTTCCGCCGCTTCACCCCGATTCTTCGCTGACGCAGAAAATGGCGTTGCGGTGACACTCGAGAAGTTACGAAACAAATAAAGATGTTTTCATGTTTATTCCGTAAGTGTGTGTTTTCGAACAGATATTGATAACGCCGACTTTTACATTGGCATCCCTGTCAACACTGGGGATGAACATGGTTTCGCTCAATGAACTGGATCGCAACGAGCTGCTTTTCGCTCTCCCGCTAGAGCTGCGCCAAAAACTTGCGAGTCGAATGGAGCCCATCAGCCTCGCGGATGGAGAGGTCTTTCGAGAAGTGGGCGAGCGTAGTTCCGAAATCGTCTTCCCACTCACCTGCATAGTGTCCATGGACTACGTGCTGAAAGACAGCTTTTCCGCAGAGTTTTTGATTGTCGGCCGAGAGGGCGCCATCGGTTTCGAATCACTGTTCGATCAGCGTCCCGGCCCAGTCAGGATGGTTGCACTGCAAGGCGGGCACGCCTTGCGGATTGATCGAGATGAAATGCGACGACGATTCTTTGAAGAAAAAGCTATACAGGAATCCGTATTCCACTACACTTACTCTCAGATACGCTTAATGGCACAGACGGTCACCTGCAATTGTCGTCATCGCCTCGAACAGCGAATGTGCCGGTGGATACTCTCGGTACAAGACAGATCGCCATCGCGCGTCATCAAGATCACTCATGAAATGATGTCGCACTTTCTCGGCGTGCGGCGCGAAGCCGTGACGAATGCGGCTGGCCGACTGCAGCGACACGGCATGGTCGAATACAGCCGCGGGTGTTTGACCGTCGTGAATCGAGATCTACTCGAAAACGAAGCCTGCGAGTGCTACCAGGAAGGACTGGACGCTCTGAATCTGCATAAACGCAACTTGCAATATGGGTATCGCGGTTGTGAGAAGTCGGCGCCCGAAGTCTCGTGCTGGAATAGAAGCGCGAACTCCTCCAAAGTCCTTTGAAATCGAATACGAGACCCGTAGACATCATGACTCGCTATTCCCGATTTCTCCTGATCACTGTCAGTGCTTTTGCCATTGCCGTGACTTCAGCATGTGGCAGCGACGATAACTCGCCGGCTTCCATCGCACCTGCTAGCGGCTTTTTGACCGTTGGATTAACCGATGCGCCCGTCGATGATGCTGCAGAGGTCATCATCGTCGTCACCGGAATTGAACTTCCTCGCGGCTCGAACGATACGATCAATATCGATTTCGAAAACCCTCGCAGCGTCAATCTTCTCGAGTTTCGAGACGGCAAAAGCTTCAACCTCCTCGACGGAAATCCATTGTTGCCGGGGGAGTATCAGTGGCTGCGCTTAAAAATCCGGGCACAAGAAAATCTGCAGGATGGATCCCGCATTCGATTGCGTGATGGCCGGCAGTTTCCTCTGTTCATACCTAGCGGAGCGGAATCCGGCCTCAAGCTCAACCGCCCCTTCACCGTTGCACAAGGATCGACGACACGGCTGATGATCGACTTCGACTTAAGAAAGTCTCTCGTCGTTCCGCCTGGACAGGGCGGTAACTGGATATTGAGGCCGACGCTGCGCCTCGTAGACCAACTACAAACAGGCTCTTTGGCCGGGACTGTCGACCTCAGCAACCTCGCCACTCTCGTTGATAGCTCCCCGAGCACGTGCCAAGCCGGCGTCTATATCTTTAAGGGCGAAAACACGCTCCCCGATGATATGGACGGCGACCCCACCGACGGCGTCGACCCCGTTATCTATGCTCCACTCATACCCACGACGACAGGCGGCATCGCCAACTTTCGAATGAGTTATCTGGAGGCCGGGCGATACACCGCGGCATTCACCTGTGACTTCCGAGTCGACGCAGATCCGACTCGCAGCGAGTTCAATCCCTTGGCAGTTCCGCCCACCGGCACACCACCGGTCATGCGGTTCACACGACGATTGTTCGATATATCAGCCGGAACAGAAACCTCACTCACGTTCCCGTAAAGGAGCGTCGTCATGGATCGCATGCAATCTTGGCCACAAAGAGCCATCGAGCGTCTCGCGATAACTGTGCCATGCGGAATACGCCAACCAAGGCATCAGTAACCCGAGCCCGACGAATGCAGTCGCAAAGCCCAGTAGAGTGATCAGCGCGATCAGCAGCGCCCAAAATACTGCGATTCGTTTGTTGCGAAGCACGGCATTCACACTCGATACCACGGCTGTGACCATATCGACCTCGCGATCGGCGATCATGGGTAGACTGAAGACTGCCGTGGCGAAAGTGATCGCAGCAAAGATGGTTCCGAAGGCGGAGCCCACCGCTAAGAACTCTATCAACGAGCGTACGTTATCTGGCTCGATCGGCATGAAGGCACTGACCATCATGCCCGAGCGTGACCAAGTGAAAAGAATGACCATTTGAATCAGGGCAAAGACCGCCGCCTGACCCGGAATGGCACGTACTAAACGAAAGCTATCAGCGAGTTGAGGGTCTCGCCCCTCTTCCAACGCACGACTAACGCTATACAGCCCGACTGCGATCAACGGCGCGATGAAGATAAAGCCCGAGAGCAACGCGGCGAGCAAGGCGAATCGCCCGAGCTGCCACGCCAAAGCGCTGATCGCCAAACTGGCGAGAACGATGACCACGCCATACGCAGCGGTCAGCGCAGGCGCACGGCGAACATCCTGCCAACCCGCGGCCAACCACCATAGTGGCGCACGGCCATCGAGTCGTCTACACGGGACGACGAAGGGGCGCTCCTCCGGCGGCATAGACTGATCGGCAGACCTCATCTGGCCGATACTGCTACATGGAGCGATCACCGACAACTAAGACAACAAAACCCTGTACGAAATAGGGTCAAGCAGTAGAATCCCCTCGGTATGACGGACGACTCTCAACCATCAGAACAATCGTCACAGCCCGACTTTTTTAGTTCGGATGCCAAGGTGGCCGAGTGTCGCCGGCAGAGTGATCAGCTCAACTATTTCGCCCACTCGTATTGCAAGATCTATGGCGAGTGGCTGGATGCGATCGCACGCCTGCAAGAAGAGCGACAACGGCAACCACTGCTTCTCATGCTGATCACAGCGATTTCAGCGGTCCTCGTGGCAGCGATATACGCCGTGACGGAGAGTCCCGTGCTCGCGTCCATGATCGTCGTCATTGGTGCAGCATTGGCGTATGGCGTACTCGAACGGGTGCGCCGAGAAGAGGATCGGTTCGATGAAATCAAACGATCGAAAGATCGATTCAGCACCACTTTATATTTGGCAGGCGTCGATCTGCATCTGGCCGCTCTCGAAGATACCATCACGAAAAACACCGCAGGCGAATGGGTGTTCAACTCGAAGTTCAACGACTGGCGCATCGATCGCCTGAACAGTATTTTCTATCGCGTTTACGGCATGGCCGTGCCGAAAAACGTTATCGATAAGATCTGTAGCTACGGCGCCTGAGCCACGGGTCTCGTCAGATCGAATTCGACTCGAAACAAACGGCCGGACGGTCTTCGCAATTCGTAAACGAACGTGCGAGTGTCGTTCAACTCCAATGACCACACGTTCGGCACCGAAATGAGTCGGTCTTGCTTCGTGAAGAGCGCTACAGTCTCTGCATCAGACGGAAAGCTTTGACGGCGCGCGGTTCCACTTGAGAGTGTTTCACCACCGTACATCGTGAGATCGTCTGGTGTGCCGTCGGCATGCCGATGATCGTGCTTCAGACGAAGACCGGATTCTGTCCGGCTGATAATCCAGGTTCGACTGCGGTCCTCGCCGACCGTGAAAGGAATGCGAACCTCGCGCGCCTCACAATCACGCACATGCATGAGCAAGCGTTTGCCGACGAATGGATCATCTGCCGCAGGCGGTGGCTGATCGGCGACGATTTTCCCTTCGAACGTTTTTCCACATAGTGGCTTAAGGCCATCGAAAAACGCCGTCGCGGCTCCGGTCGACTTCGGCGCCGCCACAGACTCCGCTTCGACATCGACTAGCGCACGTACTTGCGCGTAGAACGCCTCGCGCGCTTTCGGCTCAGGGCCCAAGGTGGCGCGCGACCAATTTGAGTTGCTTGCGATGACCAGACGGCGTGAGGAGTCGATGAAGATACCCTGACCAAAAATACCTTGCGCAGCGACTGCACCGTCGTCATACGTCCACCACTGGAATCCATAACCGCGCCCCGCCTCCCCGATATCTTTTTGCTTACGGGTCGCCTGAGAGAACCAATCAACTGGAACCACTTGAACGCCATTGGCCTGGCCGTTGGCCAGGACGAAAAGTCCGAAGCGAGCAAAATCCCGCGTTGCAGCCTGCAGACAACAACCCGCAATTTCGTGCCCCGTCTTGCCTTGCAGCCACGTCGCTTCGGCTTCCATTCCGGCGGGATGCCAGATTTTCTCCTGCAAGTACTGCGCGAGTGGCTTACCCGTCGCCGATGAAACCAATACTCCGATCAGATTCGTTTCGCCCGTGTTGTAGTGCCACACCTCACCCGGCGGATGGGCGCGCGGCAACTTGCGCATGTAGCTCACGGTGGCATCGACACCTGCATCCGGTTTGGCGTTGTTGAACTTAGCGACGTCGGCTTGCGGGTCTTCGTAATCTTCGTTCCAACGCACTCCCGAGCTCATCGTCAGCAATTGACGGATGGTGACATCGTCGTAGGCAGACCCACGCAGATCCGGGATGTACTCGCTGACTTTATCTTCGAGGCTGCGGATAGAGCCATCCTGCACAGCCGCGCCAACCAAAGTCGATGTGAACGACTTGGCCACGGAGAAGCTGGTCCAACGCCCTTTCGAGTCGAAATCCTGTCCGTATCGCTCTAAACGAACCTTGCCATCTTGAATGACGACGAGCCCCGCGGTTCCTTGCGCCTGAAGGTATTGATCGAGACCCGGAATCACTAGTGGGTCACCGGCAGGCAAAGGCATTGGAGAGGGCGATGGGGCGACAACAGCCGCTTTAGCCAGCAGTGGCAGACGATCCATCGCACGAAATGCGGCATGACGCTGGTCTTGCTCCCAGCTCAACACGTCTGCATTGGTCGGCAAAGCCTTCAACAGACCGCGCGTCTCCTGATCGAGACTCGCATACCAAGCGCCTCCGACGAGCACCGAGACCGAGAGCGCCGCTAATACGATCGTTCGAATACGCATGATCTTCTTACCTTACCCGAGGCCAGATGTAGAGTTCGCCGTCGCTATCGTACCCTCTCTCTAGCTGCCCGACGGCCTTCGTCGTGAAGCGCGTCGACGGCTACACGTAGGACATCTACAATTCGACTGGTGAAAATATTCAGTAAATTGTACGACAAGGTCTTAGGCTGGAGCGCCCACCCTCACGCCACGCGCTATCTCGGCGTCGTCAGTTTCACCGAGTCTTCGTTCTTTCCCATTCCGCCCGATGTTCTGCTCGCGCCGATGACGCTCGCGCAGCCAAAGCGCTGGATCTATCTAGCAGCACTGACGACCGTCACCTCAGTATTAGGCGGGTTGTTTGGCTACGTCATTGGTCAAGTCGCGATCGACGCCGTTATGCCTTGGCTGCAAAAGGTCGGCTATGTTGGGCACTTTGAAACAGCGCAGCAATGGTTCGCTGATTATGGTTTTTGGGCCATTTTCGCTGCCGGCTTCACGCCGATCCCCTACAAGGTTTTCACCGTCGCAGCGGGTGCCGCTTCGATGGGGCTCGCACCGTTCATTCTCGGCTCTGTCGTGGGGCGCGGAGCGCGATTTTTCTTGGTCGCTGCGCTGGTGCGATTCGGTGGGGCACCGATCGAGCGTCAGATTCGCCGCTACATTGATGCGATCGGCTGGGCGGTGCTCGTGTTGCTCGCTGTGCTGCTGATCCTCTGGCAGATCTAATCGAGTTCCTCGCCGAGAATCTGCACGGCGTCCCACACGTCGACGAAGCGTAGATAGAGAGGAGTCAACCCAAAACGCAGCAGATCCGGCGCACGGAAATCGCCGATGACGCCGCGTTTGATGAGTCGCTGCATCACCGCGCCAGCATCGGCGTGAGCAAACGACAGATGACTACCACGCCGAGCGGAATCACGCGGCGAAACGAGCTGCAGAGAGCTCGCTTGCGGCAAATCTTCCACGAGCGCGATGAATAGGCTTGTAAGTTCGATCGACTTTCTTCTGACGCTCTCGACATCGACGCCGTCGAATGCATCGAGTGCGCCCTCCAAAGCGGCATAGGCCAACACGGGCGGCGTTCCACACCGATGGCGGTCGATGCCAGGTGCCGGCATGTATTCATCCAGAAAATCGAATGGTCGCGCATCACCCAGCCAACCACTTAAGACGGGTTGCAGCGTAGCCTGCAAATCACGCCGCACGTAGAGGAACCCCGGAGCACCCGGACCGCCATTCAAATATTTGTAGGTGCAGCCTATGGCGAAGTCGACTTCGGCTGCACTCAGATCGACCGGCAGCGCGCCGATCGAATGGGATAGATCCCAAATGATACGCGCGCCGACCGAATGCACGTGCGCGGTCATCGCTGCCAAGTCATACATCTCAGCCGTTCGATAGTGCACATGGGTGAGCACGACGAGAAGAGTGTTTTGGTCAATCGCCGCCGACAGCTGCTCGCGCGGCACAGCGACGACGTCGAGCTCGGGAACGAGTTGTGCAAGTCCTCGCAAAATGTACAGGTCGGTCGGAAAATTGCCGAGTTCCGTGACGATCCTGCGACGAGTGCCGCGCTGTAAGGCCACCGCTGAAGCCAGTTTGAAGAGGTCGATTGATGTTGAGTCACAAACCAGCACTTCGCCAGGTAATGCACCAATCAGGGGCGCAATTCGATCGCCTAATCGCGCTGGATAGTCGAGCCAGCCATTATCACTCCAGCTTCGAATGAGATCGACACCCCATTGGTCGCTCATAACCGCCGCCACTTGGCGTTCGGCGGAGAACGTCAAAGCGCCCAATGAATTGCCATCGAGATAGATCACATCGGGAGGAAGCCGGAACAGCATTCGATGTGTCGCGAGCGGATCGACTCGATCCCGCTCGACGCACTCGGCTCGAGTACGCGGCAGCATCAGATCCACTCGCGAAGAACCGCTCGAACCGGTGTTGCTTCAATACCGAGAATCGGCAACGGCAGAGCGATCAGCTCATACCGCCCCTCGGTAATACCATCGAGCACGACCCCCTCGAGGATCGCCATGCCTGCTCGATGACAAGCGTGATGGGAGCGAAGCTGCTTGCAAGTCTCAGGGTCGATTGACGGTGCATCGGTCGCAATCAGTCGACAGCCACGAGCTGCAATCGCCTCGATCAGTTCCGGATCGAGCGCACGAAATCCGGCGGGCCACACATGCCAATCGGGCGTTGCGAAGGTGCGCAGTACCAGACGTTCAACTCGCGGCGGCAAACGATCCAGCACCGCCGATGCCGGGATGACGCCTTGTGAATTGACGTGCTGCGCACCACTGACATCGCGCAGTTCGCACTCGCCCATGAAAGCGGTCAGATCCAGTGCCGCCAAATCGACGGCATCATCTCTCACATGACGCGAACACTCGGCATGGGTACCCGACTGCGTCGAGAGAGTAAGTCGATGTAAATTGACACTCGAGCCGTTCGCCACCGCGCCGGTGACGCTGCAGTCGAACGGTATATCGCCAGGCCATACCGGCAAGTCGGTGCGCAGTTTTTGGGAGATGTCCCAGAGCCGGCGTTGAGTCATGACGAGATACTACACTTGGCCGCACTCTACATGGATGCCCGGGCAGTGAAATGCTTGTCGGCAAGGGCTTAGTCGGCGTAGATTCGGAAGTGCCGCCATTGAGGGCGAATTTGAGGGCTCCCGATGATTCGCATCACGTATGTATCGAGAGAGTCGTCCGATCTGACCTCGGACGAGTTATTGGCTCTGCTCTCGCAGTGTCATCGCAACAACCCGGGGAGAGGGCTCACCGGGATGTTGCTACACGGCAATGGCACCTTTCTGCAGGTTCTCGAGGGCGAAGATCGGGTTGTTGATTCGCTAATGACCGTCATTGCCAGCGATCCACGCCACACGGATGTGAAAATCGTCCGTCGTGAGTCAGTCGTCACTCGTCAATATGCAGACTGGAGCATGGGTTTTGAGCGGGTGACGGACCAGACGCTTCAAAGTGTTGCAGGACTTCGCAACTTTGGGCTTCGCAACTTCACGCCCGAATATCTCAGCGGGCACAGTGACGTCGTCGAAACACTGCTGGAGCGCCACCGCGCACCGCACTGGGATCCTCTCATTCGTGAGCTTGATGCGCGTGACAAGCTGATCGACGAGCTGCGCCGTGAGATCACGAGAATGCGTCACGAAAACGCTATGACCGCGCTCGTTTTAGAAACCGTGATTGAGGTCGGCAAAGACAGCCCTCTCAATGACACCCATCTCGATATCTGCCGTACCGCGCTGAATAGTCTTCGCTGAACACGGTCGGCTGCAGCCGACAGCTCACTCAAAAAAATCGAGCAATCTTGCCCCCTAGTGGTGGCTGCATTGCCCTTTGTCAGTGAGGCGAGCGGACGAGAATCAGACGGCGTAAGTACCGGCATTGAACTAATTCTAACTTCGACCGGTCAAAAGGATTGGCTCGCCTACCATTCCGTACCGGCGGGTTCGATCAAGTTCATGGAGGATCTCTCAATGTTTCAATCTCGTGTCTCGCGACGCTCGTCGCTGCGTTTTTCGGCTGCTGCGCTTGCCTTGACGGCCGCCGCCGTCTTGTCGGCACCGGCAGTGCTTGCCAGCAACCATGGCGCGAAAGCGAAGGCGCCCAAGGATATAGTCGATACCGCGGTCGCAGCGGGTAACTTCGGCACTTTGGCCAAGGCGCTGACCGCAGCCGGTCTCGTGGAAACGCTAAAGGGCCCAGGCCCTTTCACGGTGTTTGCGCCGACCGATGCGGCCTTCGCCAAACTGCCTGCAGGCACTCTCGACAAGCTACTCAAGCCGGAGAATAAGGCTCAACTCACCGGCATCCTGACCTACCACGTCGTGCCGGGCGCAGTGAAAGCGGCTGATGTCGTCAAACTCACTGAAGCCAAAACCGTACAGGGTCAGTCGGTGAAGATCTCGGTCAAAGACGGCAAGGTCAGCGTCGACGGAGCGAACGTCACCGCGACTGACATTGCTGCCTCCAACGGCGTCATTCACGTCATTGATGCGGTGATTCTGCCGAAGTAATCGAGGCAGTGGCGTCATTGCCCCGCAAAAACCCTCACCCGCCCCTGACATCGGGGGCGGGTGATTGGCGCGTGAGCCCGTAGGTAAAGACGCCAGCCGTCAAAAACATGATGATGCTGTAGACGGCAGCCGGGATCGACATCTGCGCGTTCTGCAAGACGTTAAGTGCAATGAAGATCGCGAGCGTGCCGTTATGAATGCCGATCTCCATGGAGATGGCGATGGACTGACTGCGCTCCAGTTTCAACAATCGCGGCAATCCGTAACCCACCCCGATGCTAAGAAGATTGAATGCAAGGCAGGCGCCACCAACCGCAGCAATGAAACCCGGTAGCCGATCCCACTCGGCACCGATCGCCGCCAGAATCACAGCAAGCAGCACCAACACGGCAAAGATACGGATCGGCTTTTCCAACCGAGCCGCCCACCGCGGTCGACTGGCACGTAGCGCCATGCCGATGAGCACCGGGAAGACGATGATCGCCGCAACCTCAACAACCTTGCGCGTCGGCGGGGGCACGTACTGCTCCTGCCCCATAAAATGTGCCAAAGAAAAATTGACGATCAACGGCAAAGTGATGAGCGCTAATGCGCTGTTGATGGCGGTCAAGGTGATATTGAGCGCCACATCACCTTTGGCGAGATGACTGTAGATATTGGCAGTCGCTCCGCCGGGCGAGGCGGCCAGCAACATCAAGCCAACCGACAACTCAGGCGATAGAGCAAACCACTGCGTCAATGCATAAGCGATCGTGACCAAGACGATCGTTTGTGTCGCAAGGCCAATCAGCACCGCTTTCGGGTAGCGAGCGATGCGCTTGAAGTCGTCGGTCGTCAGTGACAGACCTAGGCCCAACATGACTACACCAAGCGCTAGCGGCAACAACAGGTTCGTGACGAGGGAACTTTCCATGCCGTGTCATCTTAGGCGGGAGCGAGTGGATTGAGAATTGGCAGTCGCTTTTCTGTCAAAATCGGCTCGTGAGTAATATAGACCCATCAGTCGCCGACTCTCTCGCCGTTTTCTACGACGGTACCGCTGCCTGGGGAGCTCACGCAAGAAAAAACCCTCGCTCGATTTCATCTCAGAATAGAACCAACGACACGCGGATTTTCAATACGCTTCTCTACCAACTAAGCTATTTGGCCATGCCCTTAACGAGCCGCCCCAAAATCGGGGTTGCGTATTAGACCCGCCGCCGCAAAACCAGGGAGACAATCATGATTCAGCCATGGCGCGCCACCTGCATGCAGGTCTACTGCAACCTCGTTAACTCGGCTCGTAATCGGGACGAGGCGCTAGCCATCATCAATCGATCGCTCGATCGCTGGGCCACCTTGATTCGAGGCACTGCACGCGATGGCGGCCGTCATCTCCTGCTCTTTCCGGAGTTCTGCCTTACCGGATTTCCTCTGACCGAATCTGCCAAAGAGTGGATCGACAAAGCCTGTATCGAGATTCCCGGGCCTGTCACCGAGCGCCTACAGAAAGAAGCACAGAGGGCGAAAATCTGGATTGGCGCGAATGCTTATGAGCGCGATCCTGAGTGGCCTGGAAGATACTTCAACACCTCGTTTCTCATTTCACCCGCCGGCGATGTCGTTCTGAAATATCGTCGTATCAATACCGTTCAGACGGGCTCACCGCACGATTTCATGGATCGATACCTCGATCGTTACGGCATCGAAGGCACCTTCCCAGTCGCAAAAACCGATTTTGGCAATATTGCGATGATGCCTTGCGGGGAAATCATGTACCCGGAAGCGGCGCGCATGTTCATGTTGCGCGGCGCCGAAGTGCTGCTGCACCCAACCTCTGATCATGGCGCGTCGGATATGTGGAGCTGGGAGTCGGCGAAGAAAGTTCGTGCCTCCGAGAACATGATGTTTCTGATCTCGGCCAATCAGTGCGGCCAGATCGGTGGCATGCTGCCCACCGGGACCACGGCAGGTCACTCAAAGATTTACGATTGGGACGGCCGCGTTCTTTCAGACACGGGTGGCCCCGGCGAGTCGACGGTGTGCTCCTCATGGATCGACGTCGAAGCCTTACGTCGGATGCGTGCGATTCCGGGCTCTGGCAATCGACTGCTGCGACAGCGGCTTGATATCTATCGACCACTTTATAACTCTACAACGCTCTATCCGGCGAATCGATTCGCCGACGCGCCGATGGACTCGAAAGACCGCATCATCGAGGTGCAAAACGAAGCCTATGCCAACCTCGTCAAAAGCGGCCTGATTCAACCCCCGCAAAAATGACGATCGGCCACTGGAATCGGCGGCAATTCCTCGGCACAACGCTGACAGCGAGCGTCGTTGCTGTTGGCGCTCGTGCTGCTCCGGCGTTTGGTTCCACTAGTACGATTCATCGGTTTTTGCTCGTTCAATCGACCGCCTTGCCGATCGATGCAGCACATATTGAGAGTGATCTAAAAAGAAATCTCGAGAGAATGCTGCAGATCATTGAGCAGCATGCGAGCCCAAATGACTGGATAGCCTTCGATGATGCTCCGTTGACAGGGCATGTGACGGCAGCATTACCCGCTAAGACGCTTGCGCTTAGTGATAGCGATCTTCAAACGCTGGCAATCGCGGCGACTCGAAAGAAATCCTGGATCAGCTTCGGCGCCATCCGTAGGGAGCGTGACTCGATTATCGCGATTTCACCACAAGGAAAGATCCACGAGTGGGCGATGCCATCTCGATATGCGCCGCTACCCTTGAAAGCCAATATGGTTGAATCGAGCAGTTCGCTACCGATCGTTGAGTTCGATAGTCATAAACTCGCACTGATTCCGGTTGATGCCACGGAGACAACCCTCGCGCAGTGCGCAGAACGCGGTATCGACATCGTGATCACGATGGGCTCAGGGGCGCAGTGCACCCTGGCACCGACACATCCGTTATCACCCTCGTTATTGATGCACGTGCAGGCGGCGTCACCATGGCAACCACCAGGATGCCATGCTGAGGGACTCAGTAGATCTCGGGCGATCAACGGACGAGGTGAGGTGATAGCGGAATGCCCCAATGCGGGCGATCAACTTTTGGTACTTGATCGGAGATCGTGAAGCAGCGCCATCTTTGATTGCTACGGGCTACACCGAATTGACGGCCATGGAGCGTACGGTAGCGTAACGAGCATTATCCTATCGGATAGGAGGCTGCTCGCGATGAAGACTTATCTCCTCGGTGTCTTGATGAGCTCTCTGTTCGCCATCGGTTCGGCTCCCGTATTCGCTCAGATGAGCGCAGAAGAGAGAAAAAAGCTGCGTGCTAAAGAGCTCGTCGGACACCTCAAAGGGGAGCGCCCCGCGGATGCAAAGATGAAAGTCTGCGTGTACGACGTCTTTGGTAAAGAGCGCACGGTCAGGCAGGATCGCAGCTTACGCTGTCCACCACAGGTGCGTTTCCCACCATGAAACTGGATGTATGACGAGCAAAAGCGACTGCCCAGACCCCAACTCTCTTGTCGTGCTCTACGACGGCGC
>Ga0102831_1000748_pt1 | contig 14527 bp, 13 predicted proteins | sample ColrivemetaGS747_FD_84508 | JGI IMG/M metagenome (GOLD analysis project Ga0102831, IMG submission 84508) | Estuarine microbial communities from the Columbia River estuary - Freshwater metaG S.747 | ecosystem: Environmental > Aquatic > Marine > Intertidal zone > Estuary | place: USA: Columbia...
CAGCCCAAGATCCATTTTTCTTCATTAAAAATTGTCCACTCAAAGCACCAGTAACCTCAACATTATGCAACTCCTCTAGCTCGTATCCGTTCTGAACTTTTACAAAAATCTCTCCATTGTTTTGAGCTCTCGTAACGACGCCAAGATAAACCAAATGATTCGGAGCATAAGGCTTATTGCTTAATCCATATATCAAACTTCCAGTAGGTCCAAGCCAAATAGGATCACCAGCTATGGCAGCACTTGTGTTAAAATTTTCCAATAATCCATCCGTTATAACTGTTCCAAGCGCGTTTTGTACCAGACTATCCTGAACAACTAATCCTAAAGTTTTTGAAGATGTCGCCTCACCAGTATTAGAAGCTAATCCAACTAATATGTTTCCACCATTTGCACCCTTAATATAAACAGGTTGACCTTTATAAATAGTTGAACCGTGATCATTCTTAACATTAACTTGAGCAGAATAAACTATACCACTAATAATAGTATTATTTTGAACCTCACCACTCAGAAGAATTCCAGTACCATTGACATTAGGTCTCTCTGAAAACGACTTAATACCAGAAATATTCTGATCACCAGTCGTATAAACCAAGTTTTCAATGCCAGTAATAAAACCGCTTGGGTTACTGGACGCGTAAAAAAGTCCCGTATCGTAACCGGTAATAAAACCGCTTGGGTTACTGGACGCATAAAAAAGTCCCGTATCGTAACCAGTAATATAACCGCTAGGATTGTCGTTCGTATAGAAATTAGACAAATCGATATCCCCACTTAATAAAACAGCATTACCGGAAACAATAGGGCGTTGCTCAAAGCTCTTAACCCCACTTATGGATTGATCACCAGTTAAATACAATAAATTATTAGCAATTATATCATTAGTAGAAATATTCTGAAATACTCCGCTTTCGCTATATAAAACTCTAGTTCTAAATGGTGTCATAATTTTTTTAATTTACTATATTATAGGAATTATCTAGTTGAATGCGTGAATATTTAAATAATAATTATCTTCCTGAATTGTATCAGAGAAATAAATATCACAACCAGATATAGTTTTATTTTTTACAAGAGTTTGATATATAACATCGTCACCATCTATATTGCAATAAACAATAGGAACAGATGAAAATGTTTTACCAGTAAACATGATTCCCGTATATGTCATACCACTATATAGAAGTAGTGACATTTTTTTCTGATTAAGTTCTTCCTGAAGTTCGTCAATAAGTAAGACGCCACTTCCATTAACGGTTGGCCTTTGATTAAATAGAACAGATCCAGAAACATCAAGTGCGCCCTGTGGATTTTCAGTATTTATTCCCACAACTCCAGATCCAACATATAATGTTGTAACATCTGTTTGCGATCCAGCATCAAGACCTTGCGGGAATGACTTTCTTCCCCATATGTCCTGATCTCCAGTTGTGTATACCAAATTTGCAATACCAGCAATGAAACCGCTTGGGTTACTCCTTGGATATAGAGACGAAAGATCTACCCCAGAAACAGAAACTTGGTCAATCCACGCTAAATTAAAATCACCGCTACTTGATTTAGCGAGAACTTGTCCAGATAGGCCACCCTCTGGTAAAACGCTACTGACCAAAGAAGACTCAGAGCTTACAGCTCTTTCTATCTGATGTATAAAAGTAGTATTTATCATCTGGTTAAATTTTTAGTTTTGAGCTGTAAACGCACACCAAAATCTTCCATTACCACTTGAAATAGCCCTTACCTCGGTTAAAGGAGTTGTTAAATATGCAGGCTCGGCATACCCAGTAGTCAATCCTCCAAATTTATAAAAATCCACCCAGTCATTTTCAAAAATAGGGCTTTTATATTGAAGCGATACCGATCCCTGACCGCTAGAATAAACTGTAAACCCAGCATCTCTGAATCTCGCTATGTTTTGAGGTTGGCCAATGAACGGAGCTTCTTGACCGCTTAATAAAGTTTTACTTTGAATTAAAAACTGATTCATAATAATGATTATACACATTATTATAACTTACTATCAAAATTTATTTTATACTATGGAAAAGAATCGATGCTGACCTATTGTCCAAGTTATGACAAATTGCCAATTCATCTATTTTATCAGAAATTTCTAAATTGCATCTCGATGGATCATCTATATATGATTTATAATTCTTAGTCCAGTCAGACAAGTGTTCGTTTTGAGCAATTAAAATAGCAATATCGGACGCAACTTCAATCTGTTCAGCATTTAATTTTTTAATTTTAAATTTAGCTTTCAATTCGGATTGTATATTTTTTTCAAGCGTTGTGATCGAAGAAATAACAACTTTCATTTTCTCACAGCTGAATTTATTCGCAGATTCTTCAACATCTGAAGCAGACACCTGCTTTCTAGTCACAGATTGTTTATTTCCGCCAGTTCCTGACGGTCTTCCAGAATTCCCAGCTGGATTTTTACTACCACCGCTAGATGATGGCGACCCAGAAGCAGATGGATCTTTTGCTCCGCCTATTAAGGGCTGATAATAACCCTTTTGTTTTAAATCTTTATATCTTTTTTGTGATTCGATACTCTCCTCAGAAGTTGGCAATCTGCCACTTTGAAAAACATCAAATCCTTCTTCTGGGGTCAAAACGCCTAATTCTATAAGTCTAGAATAAACACGACTCATCAATACATTGTCTTCAAAATCGATATCTTCAAGTTTCGGAGTTGGAATTTGCTTAAATCCAAGAGCCTTACCAACCTCTTTCATTTCAGGTATTAAAAAATCTCTCAAAAACTTCTCGCGACCATATTTAAGACGAGCAAAAAAGACTTTTACCTTTATTGAAGTATTTGAAAATTTTTCTTCACCAAAAAGAATACTATTAAGACCCATTCGTATATCATTGTCCAATATTTCATATTTTTTGGGGTCGAGCAAATTACCAATATCAGGAATAACAAACTTAGCATCAGTTGTGTAATCAGCAACAAGAACCTTTCCAACACTTTGATTCTCAAAAAGTTTTCTCATAGAGACTAAATTCTGAGCACTAGGCATTCCAACTTTTTCATCACCCATGGTAATCATTAAAACTGCCTGTTGAACAGATCTAGCAATGGCTTGATCTATTTTTTTTAATTCAAGCTTGGAGTTTATATCCTCAAGGACCGCAAAACCCATAGGCACAGAAAGCGGTTCGTAATTCTGCTTCTTATAAAAAACAGCAACCAATCTATCCTTATCCAGCTCCAGTCCAACATTATTTAAACCAGACGGTATACCTTTCGACATCTTGCTTTTATTCCTGTCTATTATATTTTTAATTTCCGGAATTTTTTCTGCTATTTGTCTGTCGGATTCAGTTCTGGGATTAATCAAACTTTGAAGTTCATAATCATTCAGCATCTTAACATATACGTTATCTAAGAACGATGAAGATGTTATTATATTTATATCAGCGGGGTTGAGAACTATATATTTTACCGGAATGGTCGCCGTAGAATCAGAAAGCTTTGAACCAACTGATCCAAAAGCGTCCTGAATCTTCATCATACTCTCCCTGCCGAATTCGGCTCTAAATTTATATATAAAAATATTGCCACTTCTGTAAAACTCTCTATAAAATTGATCTTGTAAATCCCAGCAGTTGATTTTTTGTAACCATAGGTCAAAAAATTTTCTACTCTGTTCGTTCCCGCCTGTTAGATATACATCCGAAAGACTGAACTCAGTCATCAAGTCAATAGTGTTTCTAAATATAGGTACATTCCAGTAAGCTTTTTGGCACAGTACAATAGTATCTTTTGCAGATATATTAGAATCATAATTGCCCTTACCACTTCCATAAATAAAAGGAACAACACCTCGCTCAAGGTTGGAAAATCTATCAGTTCTAGTTATCGATCCAGACGAGTTTCGTCTCATAGATGTATCACCAGACCTCTCACAGCTGGAACCCAAAGACACACTTAAATTATCATCTAGCGAAGCCATAACCGCCTCTGGAAGCTCTACCTTCTCGCGTCTAGTAGACGACTTAGAAACTGTTCCAGTAGCGAATGAAGTATTTTCTAGCTTTTGTTTAGACATCAATTTTCCTTTATTTTATCAATTTTAAAACGTAATTAACAATTGTATTATTGTATAATTCTACACGTTTTATAGAAAAAAGGGCGTAAAATTATATTTAGGCTTTTCTGCCTTATCCGAGTGAAGATCAAAATACACCTTAACAGCCCAGTTGCCAAGCATTAAAGCAGAATAGTTATCTTTTCTTGGTTTATTTGCCGTTGTTAACCTTCTCAAGTGAGACGGTAAATCAAAACTCTGTGTTCCTCGAGCTGTTGAAGAAACCTGTATAAGCGCACACTGATCCTTTGTATCTTTTATTATAAAATCCTGCTGCTCCATAAAATCTCTAATTCCTAACTTGGCTCTTTCGGACGCATCATCTGGAGCATCATCTATACCCTTTGGATAAATATAGTCAATAGGAATATTCAAACTAAACATTTGATTTACTATGTCAGGGTGCGCGCATGAGGCGCTGGCAAACCATATTCTTTTATGATCTATACAGCTTTGAAGGTATCCATTAGCCCTGCCTATAAATGAAGAAGTGAAGTATTGCTTAATGCATATAGTCCTAGTGTCTAGATTATATTGAGTTTTAGCATCTTTAAGCATTTCATTGTATTCGTCACCCTCTTTATCAGAATTGAAATCAAAAAAGCTAACCTTCATTCCTTTTGCTTTAAAAATAGCCGATCCATTTGCAGCTTCAATGAATTGATCACCACCAGCATTATCAATTATTATCATCTGTATATTAAAGTGAGTTAGCAAGTAATAAAAGTACTTTATATGGTCTTGAATGCTTGTTCCAGCCTTCTGATACCCGTGAACATAAATGGAGGTACCATCTTCTTGATTTAATTCTAAAACCGCCATGGCAAAATAATCCGAACTCTTAGATGCGCTAAAGCTTGGATCTATAGCCAATACATATTTTTTATCTCTATCTCCCACTATTTTAGTAGTCGGATATTGCCCATTTGGAACAGTACATAGAGTCATCTTTTTGGGCGAAAAATAACCATCTCCACCATCTACAAATCTAGCACAATATTCCCTAAGAAACGCGGAATGACTTATGCCACCACTTTTTGCTAATTGTATAACGCCCTGATCAATCATATGTTCAGGTAGCGACTCATAACTCATTTGAGAAACAAAATAAGTAGAGTTCTTCATGGCTTCCATCCTATCCTCTCCTATTCTTTCGCTATCCCCCAATAGACCGGGATCCCTAATAATATCAGACCAAATAGAATAAAGTTCAAAAAGATATTCAAATGTATAACTTGCAGAACTCAGGGTTATCATCTTATTAGCATTCTTAAATACTGTTCTGTCTTTTTCGCTCAGCCTTCCAGCTTTAATCATTTGATCTTCTATTTCTCTAACTCTAATTCTTTCAGCAACATCAAGTGGCGAACTCATAAATGGCATAAGAACGCGCTCTACAATATCCTTAGGCATTAATAAGAATTCGTCAATAATCAAAACAGATGCGCGATAACCTCTAGTATTTTCACCGCCAAGCGGAATAGCTGTTATAGAACCACCGTGAGGTAATTCGACAGGATAAACATATTCATCGTTCCTCTTAACCGGATCCTTAAAGCACTGTCTTGCTAATCCAGCATCTTTAGCATTGATCATTTTATCAACTTCCATAAATAACCTTCTAGAAGTTCTAAAGTTAGCCGAAGCTATTAGTATTTTAGTTCCCGGTTCGAAAATACATTGAAGTATACAAAAAACAGCTGCGCAAAAGCTCTTAGACGCGCCTCTTCCCCACGTCAACATACTAAAATTTCTATTGAACATAGCCTTAATAGCTATTTCCTGGTATTTCTCAAGTTTTATTCCTAAAAATAATTCAGTCGTTAATCCAATATTAGACTTTAAAAACTTAGCAAGCGTTATTCGAGCCGTAGGATCATCCATCTCACCACGCATTTCCAAAAGCTCCTCATTAAAGTGCCTATGTGGAATAACGATATCTTGATTTCCTATTTCCCACATATATTAAATAAGTTTATGCTCTATCAAGTATTGAAAATCTAATGTTTTTGCAGTATCGCAATCAAGTGAAAGTATTTTAGGAATAATTTCAGACGATTCTTTTCTACCGCCGGAAAAACAAAACTGAATACTTTCAGGAAAGCTTTTGCATATATCTCTGAATCTATGAAAGATAAAATCAGAAGAAGCCTTTCCATACTTTCCAGCCCTAGAATAAGAAAATGACAAAAACTTATTAATATCGCACTCGGTTACTACTACTATATACCCCCCAGCTTCCTTCGCTCTTGCAACCTCCCTATTAAATCTATCAAACCCGGAAGATAGAGTTGAAACTAAATCGCCAAGTGACTTTCTCTCCACAGCAAGCAAGCCATCATAAGAGTAGTCTCCAAATTCAAGTTTTTTACTTATAATTTCGTAATCAAGAAGCTTTATTGGCTTCTGTTCTCTGGTATCGACCGTCACGTTTTTTCTACGAATAAAATTAAAATTTAATTCATTTTTATTATAATTATACCTCCTACTTAAACCCGTAGAATCCATAAATTTATTCAATTCATCAAAGAAAAATTTGTATGTTTTAATAGAGGGCAAATAAGATATCGTTCTTATCTCCGATGATGAAGGAAAATGGCATACACTTTTTAGTTTAGAATGTTCAATAATTTTAGACAATAAGAATTTTTTTGCTAAACCGTCCTTTTCTAGTTTCAGCCATGCAAGCATGTTTTTCTTGTTTGCGAAGTCAGTTAATAGATATTGTTCAAAACTTTTATAATCAATCAACTCCCCAGTTAGCAGGTCTTTCTTATTTAAATTACACTTTAGATACTGATCGATTTTAATACCGTGAATGTCCTTAATATGATTAATAAATTTATCCTTATCGTCACACGAATAAGCACAGTTTTTTTCCTTACAACAAAATTCCATATTTACTAAGTATTGAAAATTTCTTTTGGATCAATTCCACGAATTATAGCCTTGAATTCGTCAACGGAAGATAGTTTTTCAACTTCTTCCTTCAGCGTCTCTCTTTGTCTTTCGGCGAGGGCAATCATTCTATCTCTGTTTTCCTCCTGTTTCCATGCGTAAACCAAATTCAATATAGAAGCATTTTCATTTCTTTTTTCTTCTATTCTTTTGGATCTATTAACAGTAAGACTCTTATATAATTTGTCTTGGCGAGAAATGCATTGATTATATTCTGTCTGAGCATTATTAATAGCCTCATTAAGACTCATGCTTATTTTTCTTCCATCGGATTCTGATGCCATATCATCCAATGAAATCCTTAGGTACTCTATCCGCCTTTGAATATCAGCGGCAATGACAACCTCATTGGAAAGAGTTATAAATTGATCTATTTCTTCTTGCGACAAATCATCTTTATCATGAGTATATCTAATAAATGCATCTTCAAATAACTCTCTATCCTCCTGTCTAGAGTAACTATTTATCTGATAAAGAAATCTAAATATTTTAAGATATGTTGATAAGGCTTCCACAGACTTTATCTGTGCGCGCTTGAGACTCTCTTCTCTCCATCCGTAATTCAAATACTTATTTATTCTTGCTATTACTTGTACAAATGTAGCTGGCGGCCTGTATTGATCAGAAGCTATTTCTGGTCTTTTTAAATTGCTGGATGGATTGTAAACGATAGATTGAAAATCGCCAGATTCGTCCAATCTAAGATTCTTTTTATCATCTTGATCGTCTAAAAATTTTATATATCCCTGAACAGCCCTATGCTCTCTATGCAGCGCGCTTATAGAATCATCATTAAATAATTTTCTAGTAAATATCAAACTACTAAAATCCAACTCCCTCAAAGCTGAACATATTTGATTTTTTTGCTCATCAGTGAGAGTGCAAGGCTCAACTTTTTCAATAACATTAACCTTAATTTTTCCAATTTTAAATTCAGATATATATTCTTTTATGCATCTGCCCTCTTTACTTCTTCCATCTAAAAATTCATTTTTAAACACCGCCCTAGTGAGCTCGGATAAATTAGGTGTGGCTCCATCAATAAATGAAGACCTAATAATCTGTTCCTGATCAGGCGTCAGTATTATTTTATTTTCATTATCTTCATTCATTCGCTAAGATTCTAGAATTATTTGTTTAGCTATTTTATATATTTTATTCTTTATCTTTTTTATCTGCTTGTATCCAGGCGATCTATTTTTTTCACTTGTTTTATAACCCATCAACTTAGCAGCTTCTATTTCATCAAGATTCTCTATATACAATAGGCTATAAATTTTCCAATCTATAGCAGACAACTTAGATTTGATTGTTTTATGAAAAATTTCAGTTTTTCGATCGTAATCCAAATAAGAATACATATCAACTACATCAGTAGCCTCCTGTTTATCATCACCGTTTTGATCAACACAATTAGAATTAAGGCTCAATGGCATTTTTATAGAGTATGCGTGCTTCTTTGAACCCTCCCACTTTTCATATTCTGCGCATTCCGAGTTCTGAGTTCCATACAGTGAGCATAAATTGCCGCCCTGATTATATTTACATTGACCGCAAGGCTTCGAAAAAGATGAATAATTATTTCTAATCAAATTAGTCATCTGATTGGTAATGATCGTATTTATCCACGGTCTAAGAGGTCTGGAGTTATCCCATTGATCCCATTTATTAAAAACATGAAGTCTTATCTTCTGACACACATCATCAAAATCCATCCAAGCTATCGCATTCAATCGCCATCTTGATCTTCTTTTTTGTAATTCATTGTCTACAATATAAATACATTCATAAAATTCAGGCCTACTGGAACTAAAATTGTTCTCATCTAGCATATGGCTTATTAGTCTATATCTATCACTCTGGGTGTGCTTGAAGCTTCGGATTTCATTTCATCTAATATCTGCTGCTTCGTTTTTTTAACAGAAGACGCTACGTCGTCTGTCATTTTAAAATCTTCACTATTATTTCGTGAATTAGACGAGCCCTCTATCAGTTGGCCAAAAGAAATTCCCTTATTTGCATCATCTCGCTCAACTATAACCCCATTTTTATTTTTTATTCTTTTAAAATTATTTATATGTCTTTGCGTTTCAGCGTAATCATCCGTGTATTCATCCAAATCTTCATCAGTATCATCTGAATGGATGGCGGGTCTGGCGCTAAAAGAAGAAATCCTAGAGGAACGCCCTGTATCAGAATGTTTTTCTACATCTTTCGTATCAACAATTCGATTGGCCGATATTGACACCATAGAGTTAGAAACCTTTCCCCCACATTCCGGGCAAAATTTAGGTTTTGAAAATTTGTATTCGCTTTTAGCAAAGCACTTGTCACAATATAATTTCATAAATTTATTTTAATATATAATTATATACCTATATCGATAATAATCTATTATTTGTTACGCACAATAGTGTGTTTAAAATGTAGTAATATAATATATGAGAATAGAGGATGTAGCAAAAAAATACAAAATAGAATTTTTTATAAATTCTATTAGAAGCAATATGCGTAAATATAATGGTAAAATCATACTGAAAGATGGCTCATTGAGCCACAACGAAATAGACGGCGAGTTTTCTGAGTTCGATATGACAATAAAATGTTTTTTAGATACATCTTCAAATTATTGGATAGGTGTTTTGGCGCACGAGTATTGTCACTTTTTACAATGCATCAATGAAAGTAAATATTGGACAGATTTTCAAAAAAGCGTAATTAAAATAGAGGATTTAAATAATCTTTTTAAAAATGAAAAAAAAAATCAAAATTTAAGTAAACAAAAGAGGTTAAAATTAGTACCATATATAATAAAAATGGAACTCGACTGCGATAAGGCGGCAATATGTTTAATTAATAAATACAAATTACCAGTTAATAAAAAAGAATATTCATCAAAGGCTAATATCATACTATATAAATATTTATATTGGGCAGAGTATGGAGTATGGCCAAGCATAAATGATAAAAAAACAGGAAAAGCGACAGATTGGAGAAATCTGCAAATTAGTCGCCTAATGAGTGATAAAAATTATCTTAATATAAATAATATACCAAAAAGATTATTCGATATATTTTCCAAAAATTCAAATTAGTAAAAAATGAGCATTTCAAATAAAAAAGTAATAATATCGCTATCAACAGTTCCCGAAAGATTAAGTAATGATAATATGGATTTAAATCCAAGCATGAGCGTAATTTCATTATTAAATATAGATTATGAAAATTACGAAATTCATTTTAATATACCTTTTGTAAATAAGAGAACAGGCAAAGAGTATAATATTCCAGAATGGCTTCTGGATCTAGAAAAAGAAAATGCTAAACTTAATATATTCAGATGCGAGGATTATGGTCCGCCAACTAAAATAATACCAACGCTATTAAGGATACAAGATCCAGAAACTTATATATTTATTGTGGATGATGATCACGCGTATGAAAAAGATTTCGTATCTCAGCACTTGATCAAACATGAAAAATACGAAAATTGCGTACTTGGATATGCTGGATTATGCAGCATAGATCCAAATGTATACTTTTGCACCTCTGTTGAAAAAGATATAGAAGTTGAAATAATGGAACACTATAAAAGTGTTTCCTATAAGAGAAAATATTTCAAAGATGATTTTTTTGAAGAATTCGCTGGAAATTCCTGGAATGACGACGTTCTTCTTGGAGCGTACATGGGTAAGCATAATATTAAAAAAATAGTATTAAATTACGAAAAAGAAACAGATTTCAACGCTAGGGCTAACTCGTATCCGATATATAAATCAGTATATCATCAAAATAGAGATTCTGGGTGCGATGTTTTCAGATTTGCTCACGATGATTCCAAGGTAATGGAATATATAAATAAGGGCTATCTAGATCTAGAGCGTAAAGGTAAAAAATTTAATATTATACAGTCTACGTAATACATAAATTAAAAATTACCGTATATCGTATTATTTATTTGGATTTTTGATCAGTCCAGCCTTCTCCATTACGAATCTTAAAAGCCCAGATCTAACTATGTCAGAATAATCTCTTAGTTCAAAACAGTGAATTCCAAAATCACTACTTTCCCTATCGTTGAACAAGTCAAACATCTTTCGGAATCCAGATTTCGCACCAATGTCATTTTGATTTACAGAATCGCCTATAAAAAAGATCTTTGTAAACTCGCCACATCTTGTCAAAACAAGAAAAAGGTCATCCCACGTCATGGAGGACGCTTCATCCACTATAACAGCCTTACAGTTCCAAGAGCGACCTCTCACAAATCCAACTGGATGACAATTTATTCTATTATCTTTCTTTAATTTCGCAATATCTGCTTCTGGAAGCATTTCTTCCAACTTGTCAAACAAAATAGCATTATATGGAGCCATTTTTTCTTCGCTAGTTCCAGGAATAAATCCAATTTTGCCAGTGGTAGATGATTCCACAGGATTCCTTATAAAAATAACCTCGTCAACCTTTTTTGCATTTAATAGTTTTAAGGAAGATAGAACTGCTAAATATGATTTAGAAGTACCGTAAAGACCGTCAATAAAAACGCATTTAGTATTCTTATCCAATGCCGTTTCCAATAGATGTTTTTGTTTTTCTGTCAAATCAGAGCGCTCTTTTATACTTAAAGAAAAACTTATCTTTGGACGCTGTGTCACATGCATAGAAGTATCCTTATTTTGAGAGATACACTTCTCCAAGTTTTCCGACTTTGCGACTAGACTTCTAGCGTTACTAGTTTTTTTATTTTTTGACATACTCTATGATAACAGATTTTGAACAAAATTTAAAATAACATTTTGATTAGTTATCTTATAATTCCAATCCAGTAACGTATAGTTATAATTATTAAGGAAATGCAAATTATATCAGTTGTCAATTAAATTAGTCGAAAATAACCGAAATCCCTAAATTTTCGCCACTCCATTAAGTTTATTCATATAAAATATATACACTTTTTCTAAAAAAAATATTCTAAAATTAAAAATTATAATGTAAACTTTTGGAGTAGTTTATATTGAATAATATTCACAACTACTAAAATAAAAAATTAAAATAAAAAATTAAAATAATATGATAAATGCATTTAAACAAATTAGATTAACTAATGTCGATATTAGCGGGAAAGACGGTAGGCTTAATATTGGAAATAGCGGCACTCTGGCTTTTTCTTCTGAGTTGCAAGCTGTTAGCGGAGTTCTTTCTTCTGAAATTTCATCTCTTAGCTCGTCCAGTAACCAAGCCCTTATTGACGCAAGTGGTGTTCTTTCTAGCAACATAGCCTCAACTGGTTTTTTTCTTGATTCAAGAATTACCTCGGAAGTTGCTTCTTTAAACGGCAGTCTTTTAGCCGTTTCTGGAGATTTAAAATCATATGTTGATAGTACTATCAGTGGTGTTATTGACCTGGCTCCGGCTGCTCTTGATACACTCAATGAGTTGGCTGCTGCTCTTGGTGATGATGAGAACTTTGCTTCGCATTTAACAAACACATTAACTAACATCAGCGGCAGTCTTAGTTCAGGAATTGCGTCTCTTGGCGGAGCAAATTCTTCTGCTTTAACAAGTCTTAGCGGTTTTTTACAATCCGGCATTGATACAAAAGTCTCTAGTTCTACTCAGAAACAGTTCAGAATGCTTATACCAACTGGAATTGATACAAGCGGTATTTCATTTCCCGGTGATGCTTTTACTTCTACTCCTTCAGTTCAGGTGACACTTGAGGGCGATGTTGTGTATCAATCTGTGATAAAAAATTGCACAGTATCCAGCTTCGATATCTATTTCTCAGATACAATCCTTGAGGACAATACTTATTTGAATGTCTTCGCTTCGAATCAGTAATTAAATCAAGTTAAAATCAAATTACCCTCTCATGAGTTCTATCTCGTGAGAGGGTTTTTTTTGAAAACTTAAAACTTAAAAATTAGTATATCTAATACTTTCCCTTATATTTCTAAAATTAGATTTTACAACAGGCTTTATTTTTACCCCTCTTACCACATAAACAATGATAGTATCAACTACCTCTAATAAGACAGCCAATAAGAAACATATTACTGCGGTTATATCGCCCGCCAATAGGGCACTAAAAGACAAATTAATAACATTATCAGTTTTAAATTTTATAAATTCAGGTTCATTTCCAATTTTTGAACTTATTATGTTAATAGCGCCATTTAATTTAACCGACACGTCAGCTAATTCCTCAAATGTTTTGGCCTTATTTACGCTAAACACCAATCCATCCTCTCCGTCCATATTTGAAACCAATCCGTCGATAGCTTGAACACCTTGATCAAAAGAGGTTTTCTTTATTTGGTATTCTTTTTCAATTTTTTCAAGTTCTTTATTTTTAAGCGACTCTAGTTCTTTTTCTTGGATCGTTAATTTGTTTTCAAAAGCCTCGGACTGTTTCGCCTTATTAGTTTCCAGTTCTTTTTTTGTAATATCAACCTCAGACTTGGCTTTTCTTACGTCAGCTTGTAACTCTTTGGCTCGTGGACCCATTCCGCTTACGCCACTTGTGGACTTACCTCTAACCCCTTCAGTCTCATCTATATACGCTTGCTCGGATTCATTAATTTTAATATTGAGATCCTTAATCGAGGAATTGAATTGCTTTTCCGATTCGCCCATGAGGGAGTTTACTAAATTATTCGCCTGATTAGTCTTAACCACAAAATCCTGCTCTGTTTTATTTTTAAGTTTCGCAGTTTCACCCTCCAACGCGACGATTTGTTTATTAATAGATTTTCTGACTTCCTTGTCGAAGAAATTTACCTTCTCCAACACTTCAAATTTAGTTGATTGCAGAGAAGCCTTTATACTCGTTTCAGAATAAAGCCCAACAAAGTCAAAAATCGTAGGCAATAAACTTATTACAAGACAAAGCATGGCGTGTTTGTATTCGAAAGTTTCCCTTCCGTACATTATGATCTTTATGCAGTAAGGAAGTCCGACAACAGACACGGCAGCCATCAATATCAAGCCCGGATTCCATCCTGTCAAAATTACAGAGAGAGCATGGAAGGCAAAAGCCGTCGCCACTAACATAACCATTATATAAATCAAATTCAAACACTTGGAAGCGAACACGTTTTTGGTAGTGAATCCAAAAAGAGTATTATGCTGCGTTTCGTCGCCAGATTGATTGAGTAATGGTAAATTATCTGTATTGATATTTTGCATATTGTCTTGGTTACCCACGTCCGCGTTGCCAGCGTCGGAATTTTCGGTTTCGTTGTGCACGAATGATCCCAAACGAGATTTCAATCGCCCGTTTTTGATCATAAATATCTTTGGAGCACGCTTTATCATTCAGTATTCGCAATTGTAGTATTATATAATACTACCAAAGATGACGCTGCGGTATCCTATCTCTACAGTTTAGTACCGTATCCCTCTCGGGCATTTATCAGATCGGCATCGGTCTCGGGCATGTGGTACAAACGGGCTTTAAAACG
>Ga0102831_1000758_pt1 | contig 14421 bp, 9 predicted proteins | sample ColrivemetaGS747_FD_84508 | JGI IMG/M metagenome (GOLD analysis project Ga0102831, IMG submission 84508) | Estuarine microbial communities from the Columbia River estuary - Freshwater metaG S.747 | ecosystem: Environmental > Aquatic > Marine > Intertidal zone > Estuary | place: USA: Columbia...
CTATCTGACGGCTTGTGGTGGCAATAGTAAAAGAGCAATGACGCTTTACCGAAAGAACCTGCAACTTTCACAGGAACTTTTTACCGTCATCAGTTGCTTTGAAATAGGTTTACGAAACGCCATAGACAAACAACTTCTTCAGACCCTTGGAAATGACTGGTTGCGAAACGGTGCTGTAGGGGGTGGAATTTTTGACAATCACAATTGCCGATTGACTAAAGATAATATCAACGATGCAGTTCATAAGTTAAGCCATCATTATACACATAACAAACTTGTGGCTGAACTGGGTTTTGGATTTTGGCGTTATATGTTTGCCCCAAACCAATTTGCCGCGGCTGGTAAAACGCTTCTTCAAATATTTCCAGCAAAACCAACAAGCACAGCAGCTATTCAGTATAATCAAACTTTTGTATTTAATCAGTTGGCTCAAATAAACAATTTACGAAACCGCATTGCCCATCACGAACCAATATGTTTTGTTCCAGGACAGCCTGCAAAAGGAACCACCTATGCACGACAACACTACGGATTGATTTTGCAATTATTTCAATGGATGAGTATTGACGAGGGAAAATTACTTTACGGAATAGACCATATAAATACAGTTTGCAACCAAATAGATGCCCTTTAAAACATGATACAATTTAGGCGTGAACCTTTTCATGAACACCCCAACATGAACCCCCAATGAAAATCCTCCTCACCGGCGTTACGGGGTATATCGCGCAGCGTTTGTTGCCGGTTTTGTTGGACAAGGGCCACGAGGTGGTTTGTTGCGTCCGGGACAAGGATCGCTTCAACGCCAAGAAATACGCGGGGCAACGCCTGACCGTTATCGAAGTGGATTTCCTGATTGAAGCCAGCCTGGGGGCCATCCCCGAGGAAATCGAGGTGGCCTATTACCTGATTCACTCCATGGCCACGCAGGGTGGGGATTTTGGGGCGATGGAGGAGATCTGCGCGACCCATTTCCGCAAGCGTTTGGAACAAACCAAGGTCCAACAAGTCATTTACCTCAGCGGGATTAGCAATTCCGAGGAACTGTCCAAACACCTCACCTCCCGCAAAAACGTCGAAACCCTCTTGTCGGGGGCTTCCTTTGCGTTGACGACGCTGAGGGCGGGGATCATCGTGGGCTCGGGTTCGGCTTCCTTTGAAATCATCCGGGATTTGGTCGAAAAATTGCCTTTCATGATTACCCCCCAATGGCTCAAGACCCGATGCCAGCCCATTGCAATCCGCAATGCCTTGGATTTTCTGACGGGGGTGATCGGCCGCACCGAAACCTACAACCATAGCTACGATATCGGGGGACCGGACATCCTGACTTACAAAGAAATGCTTTTGCGCGTTGCCAAAATCCGCGGTCTCAAGAGGCATATTCTCATCGTCCCGGTGATGACCCCCAAATTGTCTTCGTATTGGCTGTATTTTGTTACATCCACATCCTACGCGCTGGCCCAGAACCTGGTGAACAGCATGAAAATCGAAGTCATTTGCAAACCGAATAACCTGGCCCAATTGCTAGGCATCCCCTTGATTGACTACGACACGGCCATTCGCCTCGCCTTTGACAAAATTGAGCAAAACCAGGTCCTGTCCTCTTGGAAAGACGCCCAAACCAGCAATGTCCTGGGCAAGGGGATTGCCAATTACATCGAAGTCCCCACCAACGGTTGTTTTGTGGACGTGCGGCAACACCAACTCCAGGATCCCGACGCCGCGCTGGAACGAATCTGGCGCATTGGCGGCAAAACCGGTTGGTATTACGGCACCTGGCTCTGGAAACTGCGGGGCTTCATCGATCAGCTCTTTGGGGGTGTGGGGATGCGCCGGGGTCGCCGCAGCGATACCGACCTGCTAACGGGCGAAGCCCTGGACTTTTGGCGGGTGATTTTGGCCCAAAAAGAAGAAAAACGCTTGCTCCTCTACGCCGAAATGAAATTGCCGGGCGAAGCCTGGCTAGAATTCAAAATCGACGACCAAAACCGCCTCACCCAAACCGCCACCTTCCGCCCCCTGGGCGTCTACGGCCGCCTCTACTGGTACGCCGTCCTCCCCTTCCACGGCTTCATCTTCAACGGCATGATCCACAAAATCGCGGGTGGGGGGTAGAGTGTAGGGCAAGGAGGTAGGGGGCGTAGGGGTGGCTGCCAGAGCGACCCAAGCTGTCAAAATGCGGCTGGGCTTGACTGCATTCAAGGGCTTTTGTAATTTGTAGGGGTTTCTATAAACTTTTAGCTGTTAAACGAAAATCCCGCGGAATACCCCATTTCTCAGTATTCTTAATCAAATGGAGAAAAAATAGCACTAGAATGATATCACTTTATTCTCATTTTCAGTGAACCTATAATGAACTCAATAGCATTTATAGATACGGAAATTGAACCAAAGAGTCAAAAGATCCTAGACATTGGAAGTGTTAAAGGTGATGGTAGTATTTTTCACAAAAATTCGCTAGGAGAATTCCTGCGGTTTCTACAAGGAACTGAATTCATTTGCGGTCATAATATTTTTAATCATGACATCAAGTATTTCGGCAAAGCACTCAAAGATGCAGGAATCAATACCGGAAATATCATTGACACTTTGTTTCTATCTCCCCTACTGTTTCCAACCAAGCCATATCATGCTTTATTAAAGGACGATAAACTTCAATCGGAGGAAATGAATAATCCTCTGAACGATTCAATCAAAGCAAGAGATTTATTTTATGATGAAATTTCTGCTTTCAAGAAAATAGACGAAAGTCTCAAACAGATATTCTACGGGCTATTGAGTGATAAAATGGAATTTCATTCCTTTTTTCGTTTTATAGCATATACAAGTGTCGGCTCAGAAATTGAAAATAAGATTCGCGAAAAATTTGAAGGTGAAATTTGTGAACAAGTTGAACTCAGCAAATTAATTTTTGATCACCCGATTGAACTCGCTTATAGTTTGTCACTTATAAGTTCATTTATTGAAAACAAAAAAACTCATTCCATCACCCCGCCATGGGTGCTTAAGAACTACCCAGAGGTTGAACGTATCTTATTTCGTTTGCGAAACAAACCCTGTATTAGTGGGTGCGTTTACTGCAATAAGGCATTAGACATACACAATGGATTGAAGCGATTTTTCGGCTATGATTCATTTAGAACATACGCTGGTGAGCCGTTGCAAGAGAATGCTGTTCAAGCAGCCGTTGATAACAAATCCATTCTTGCGGTTTTTCCAACGGGCGGTGGAAAATCAATTACATTTCAAGTTCCTGCTTTGATGAGCGCGGAAAGTTCCAGAGGATTGACCGTTGTAATTTCTCCTTTACAATCGCTCATGAAAGATCAAGTTGATAATCTGGAAAAAGCAAATATCGTTGAAGCAGTTACCATTAATGGTTTGCTTGACCCAATAGAAAGAGCGGAATCTTTTGAAAGAGTTGAAGATGGCTCCGCTTCTATTCTATATATCTCACCTGAATCACTTCGTTCACGGACTATTGAGAAGTTGATTTTGGGCAGGAACATAGTTCGATTTGTTATTGATGAGGCGCACTGTTTTTCTTCTTGGGGACAAGATTTTAGGGTTGATTATTTATATATCGGAGATTTTATCAAACAAATTCAAGAAAAGAAAAATCTTGAGGATGGGATTCCGGTTTCATGTTTCACGGCAACAGCGAAACAAAAAGTCATACAGGATATTCGTGATTACTTCAAACAAAAACTTTCGATTGATTTAGAACTCTACGCTTCTAAAGCATCAAGAACAAATCTTCAATTCAAGGTTTTTGAGAAAAAAGACGAAGTGGAAAAGTACCAGGCGGTGAGAGATTTAATTGAAGAAATGAATTGTCCAACGATTATCTATGTATCCAGGACACGGAAAGCATATTTATTAGCTGAACGATTAACCGAAGATGGATTTCATGCAAGGCCATATCATGGGAAAATGGATGTGAAAGAAAAAACCGCCAACCAGAATTCATTTATCTCTGGGGAGGTTCCTATCATGGTTGCAACATCTGCTTTTGGAATGGGAGTTGACAAAAAAGATGTTGGCTTGGTGATTCACTATGAAATTTCAGATTCACTTGAAAACTACATTCAAGAAGCGGGCAGGGCGGGACGTGATGAAAATTTACGAGCTAATTGCTTCGTTTTGTTTAACGAGGAAGATCTCAGTAAACATTTCATACTATTGAATCAAACCAAACTTTCCATAAAGGAAATTCAACAAATTTGGAAGGCAATAAAAGAAATCACAAGATTTCGTTCAACGGTTTCAAATTCTGCTTTGGAAATTGCACGTAGGGCTGGTTGGGACGACAATGTAGTTGAAATTGAAACTAGAGTAAAAACCGCAATTGCGGCATTGGAGGATGCGGGTTATTTGAAACGAGGGCAAAATATGCCAAGAGTTTTCGCAAATAGTATTCTATCCAAAAATGCTCAGGAAGCCATTGATAAAATCAATACTTCTGCACGATTTGATGAAAAGCAAAAAGAGAAGGGTATTCGAATTATTAAGAAACTTATATCAAGCAAAAACAGAAAGCAATCCACGGATGAAGATGGTGAATCTCGAATTGATTATATCAGTGATCATTTGGGAATAGTAAAAGAAGATGTAATTAACATTGTCAATTTGCTTCGTGAGGAAAAGATTTTAGCTGACGCTAAGGATTTGACCGCTTTCATTAAGAATGGAGATAGCGTAAATCGTTCAATTAAAATCCTTGAATCATTCACGAAGATTGATAATTTTTTATTGTCAATCTTTGAACAACAGGAAAAAACATTTCACCTTAAGGAAATTAATGAATTAGCAGAGGCAGCTGATTGCTATGATAACTCAATAAAAAATATAAAAACCGCCATCAATTTTTGGGCAATTAAGAATTTAATAAAGCGTCAGACTTTTGAATATTCAAAAAATCACATTGCTGTTGCTGCTCTTCACACAAGGGAATCACTCAAAGTTAAATTGGATAAGTGGCATGATTTATCTAAGTTTATACTTGAGTTTCTTTTTGAAAAAAATACATCTGATATTTCTGAACATGAAATAGAAAAGGGTGAAGTTCTTGTTGAGTTTTCTGTCCTTGAATTGAAAGACGAGTTTGAGAAGAAACCAAGACTCTTTGACCTTAAAATTACCCTCGAAGATGTAGAAGACGCCCTTTTCTACCTATCCAAAATTGATGCTATTAAAATTGAAGGTGGATTTTTGGTAGTTCTTAATAAATTGACTATAGAAAGAATTGAACAAGATAATTACAAGAAATACACGAGGGAAGATTATAAGAAGCTAAATCAATTCTATGAGAATAAGGTTCAGCAGATTCATATTGTTGGTGAATATGCCAAGAGAATGATTAGCGATTATAAAGATGCCTTACAATTTGTAGAGGATTATTTTCAACTTAATTATGTTTCCTTTTTGAAGAAATATTTCCCCGGTAGCAAGCATGAGAATTTGAAACTCAAAATGACACCGGCTAAGTTTAAACAGCTATTTGGTGAGCTTTCACCAAGTCAGTTGAAAATTATCAATGACAATGAACCCAAAATTGTAGTAGCTGCAGGACCAGGAAGTGGTAAAACAAGAGTACTGGTTCACAAGCTTGCTTCATTGTTATTGATGGAAGATGTCAAACATGAACAGTTGCTTATGCTTACTTTTTCTAGGGCAGCAGCAATTGAATTCAAAAAACGCTTGTTGAAGTTAATTGGAAATGCGGCAAATTATGTTGAGATTAAAACCTTTCATTCTTTCTGTTTTGACTTGTTAGGTAAGGTTGGTAGTTTAGAAAAGTCTGAGGATATTTTGAAAACGGCTCTAAATAGAATTCATAGTAATGAAGTTGAAGTAAGTCGTATTACCAAAACTGTTTTGGTTATTGATGAAGCACAAGACATAGACGGCGATGAATACCAATTAATAAATGCTTTGTTGAAGCATAATGAAGATTTGAGGGTGATTGCTGTTGGTGATGATGATCAGAATATTTATGAATTCAGAGGTGCAAGCTCAAAATACCTGGATCATTTTATGTCGGTGAATAAAGCGGTTAAGCATGAATTAGTTGAGAATTACAGAAGTAAAAGCAATCTTGTAGAATTTACAAACCTGTTTGTGAATCAGATTCAGAATCGACAAAAAGAATTACCAATTATTCCTATACAGAGTGATAGCGGAAGAATAAAGATTGTTCGATATCAAAGTGTTAATATCATTTCGCCTACTGTTGAGGATATTCTTAGTACGGATCTTAGTGGGACTACTTGTGTTCTTACAAAGGGAAATGAGGAGGCTCTTCAGATTACAGGTTTACTTTTGAAGCGTGGTTTTCAAGCAAAGTTGATTCAAACGAATGATGGCTTTAATTTGTATAATCTTTTAGAAGTTCGATTCTTTTTGAGCCAATTAAGCTTAGATGATGAGGTTTATATAATCGATGATGAAGCATGGGACAATGCTAAGCGTGAGTTGAACAAGAAATTTAGATTAAGCACTAAGTTGGAAGTTTGCAATAGTATTATTAGTGATTATGAGGCAACTAATCCAAATAGAAGATATAGATCAGATTTGGAGTTATTTATACGTGAATCCAAATTAGAAGATTTCTTCAATCAGAAAGGTGGATCAATTTTTGTATCAACCATTCACAAAGCAAAGGGCAGAGAGTTTGATAATGTTTTTCTATTGCTTGAAAATTTCACTCCGAAGACCGACGAAGCCATACGGCAGTTGTATGTAGCAATGACAAGAGCAAAAGAAAATTTATTTATTCACCTAAATTCGAATTTTCTCGACCATTTTAAAGTAGATAATCTAGAGACTGTTGATGATAGAGATGTTTATTTACAGCCAAATGAATTAATAATGCATCTAACATTTAGGGATATTTGGCTCGATTATTTCATCAACAAACAAAACCTCGTTTCACAGTTGGTGAGTGGTGATATTTTAATGGTAAATGGAAATGAGTGTTTAAATTCAAGGGGTGAATCAGTTTTAAAGTTTTCACAGTTTTTTACTCGAAAGCTGGAGACTATGAAGGAAAAAAATTATGCCTTGAAAAGCGCCAAAGTGAATTTTGTAGTTTACTGGTTGAAAGAGGGCGCAGAACATGAAGTTTTAATATTTTTACCTGAATTGTATTTTGAACGAATTTCTGCAGTTTAAGTCATTATACTTTTTACATTTGTTTTTAACTCTTTCATTTTCTTTTTGATGCATTGGGGCTTTTCTTGTTGTATATGTTGAAATCCATCGAAGTCGTTGCGGCGGTCATTGCCTGCGGTGATCGAATTTTAGCTGTTCAGCGCGGTCCTGGGAAATTTCCCTACATTTCCTACAAGTTTGAGTTCCCTGGCGGCAAGGTCGAGGCAGGGGAGGGACCCGAAGAGGCCCTATGCCGCGAAATCCAAGAGGAATTGGGTATGACGATAGCGGTCAATGAGTTTTTGATGACGGTGGAGCATCCGTATCCTGATTTTGAGCTGCGAATGCACTGTTACCGTTGTACGGTACCCGAATCAACCTTGCAATTGACCGAGCATGTCCAAGCCCTGTGGTGCCTGCCCTCCGAGCTCAGGGCCTTGGATTGGGCCGCCGCCGATATTCCCGTGGTGGATAGGCTCCTGACCGATGGAACCTATAAATCCTATTATTCTGCCGTAATTGTATAGAGATGCTTAATTATTACTATTCAGATAAAATATCAGATTTCATTCAAAAATTGCCTGAAACAATTATTGGTGAAATTTCAGTAAATGGGCGTTTAGGCCATATATACACTGAACTTTACGCTTGGGAATTTCAAATACAACTTCTGAAAGAAGTTTTAAAAATTTATGAAGGCCATCTTTTCTTTGAATTTTCAATCCCTAGAATGGGTAAAAGGGTTGATTGCTTACTCATAATAAAAAATATTGTTTTTGTTATTGAATTTAAAGTAGGTGAAAAAGAATTTTTAAGTCAGAATGTAGAACAAGTGTGGGATTACGCCCTGGACTTAAAGAATTTTCATAAGCCTAGTCACAGTCTTTTGCTTGTTCCTGTCCTAGTAGCCACTCAAGCAAAGATGAGAAATAATGAAATGCTTACAACAAGTCATAATGATAATTTACTAATTCCATTAAAAACTAATGCAGAGAATTTAGGTAATATTATTAGAGATGTTCTTTTGTTTTTTGAAGAAAACGATCATATAAATGTTAATGAATTTGTAAATGGTAGTTACTCACCTACACCCACTATTATTGAAGCTGCAATTAATTTATATAACAATCATAATGTAGATGAGATTACAAGAAATGATGCTGACGCCACTAATTTGAGCATAACTACAAAGTATATTTCTGATACAATTGATTATGCCAAAAGCAATAATAAGAAAATTATTTGTTTTGTGACGGGAGTGCCTGGTGCTGGTAAAACGTTGGTCGGATTAAAAGTGGCTACCGAACATCTTGATAAAGATAAAGGCAATTCAAGTGTTTTTCTATCAGGGAATAAACCGCTTGTTGATATTTTACAGGAAGCACTTACAAGAGATCGTGTTGTTCAGGAAAAGAAAATTGGAAATAAAGTAACCAAAAAGCAAGCAAAAGAAAGCGTTAAAGCTTTTATTCAAATCATACATCATTATCGAGACGAGTATATAAGAGATCCCAAAGCGCCATATGACCATGTTGCAATTTTTGATGAAGCTCAGAGAGCTTGGACAAAAGACCAAACAGTTAAGTTTATGCAACAGAAAAAAGGAATTTCAAATTTCCAATATTCTGAACCTGAATTTTTGATTTCCTGTTTGAATAGACATCGGGATTGGGCTGTTGTTATTTGTTTGGTCGGTGGAGGGCAAGAAATTAATACAGGCGAAGCGGGAATTTCCGAGTGGTTATCGGCTATTAAAAATCAATTTTCATTTTGGGAAACTAGAATTTCACCAAATCTATATGATTCTGAATACGCTGCTCACAGTTCGATTGAGAATTTAAAGTTAAAAAGTGAAATTGTATTTAATGATAGCCTTCATTTAGCTGTTTCAATGCGTTCTTTTCGGGCTGAGTATTTGTCAAAGTTGATTAAAGAAATATTGGATATCAACGAAAATGCAAAGAACACTTTGTGTTACTTACAAGAAAAATATCCCATTGTATTGACCAGGGACATTGGAAAAGCAAAAAATTGGTTGAAGGAAAAAGCTAGAGGAAGTGAACGATATGGTATTGTTGTATCATCTCAAGCCTACAGGTTAAAACCATTGGCAATTGATGTAAAAACCTCAATCAATCATGTTAATTGGTTTTTGGATGGTAAAGATGATGTTCGTTCTTCATTTTTTTTAGAGGATGTGGCTACAGAGTTTCAAGTTCAGGGTTTAGAATTGGATTGGGCGTGTGTGACTTGGGATGGTGATTTAAGATTTTCTAAAGATGGTTGGAAGACATTTTCATTTATTGGAAGTAAATGGCAGAATATTCACAAACCGTTACGTAAAAAATATTTGATTAATGCTTACCGGGTTTTGTTAACAAGAGCAAGGCAAGGAATGGTTATTGTGATACCTGAAGGGAATATTGAAGACCCTACAAGACAACCTGAATTTTACGATAATACGTACAATTATTTAAGAAGTATTGGTTTTAGTACAATTTAGAATAACGAAAGAAATTATTATAAAATGTCCACCCGATACACATCGCTTTTGTTACGTCGGATATCGTAAATTTTGAATCCCCCCGACTCGGGGATTTCTTCAATCAGGTCAAAGACCTTGCAGTCCGAGGGTAGGGGCGCAAAAACCAACGTAAAAAAGGTTTCGGACCTGGCCTTGACGGGGGTCAAGTGCGGGTACAGGGTGATCCCCACTTGGGTCAGCAGGGGGCTGCGTTGGCCGGTGGCTTGGTCGATAAGGTAGGTGGTCTTCCAAATGCGTATCCAGGACGCCGGAATCGTTTGGTAACGGCAATGCACCGTGACCTGCCTTTCGGTCTCCTCATGGGTCTTGGTCTTGGGGGGCGCGGGTGGCGCTTCAGGTGGCGCAGAGGATGCTTCGGGGAGTGTGGTCATGGTTTGTTGGTTACTTCAGCGTTCATCGTGGTTGGGTCACCCAAAATCTAAACATTTTGCGCCAAAAACAAAAACAAACGAGGACCAAGTTAACCGAGATTGCATGTCTAGTTTGAATAGCAATTCGATACTAGAAGTAAATACCCTTATATCTCTAATTAGCCAATTTATGGGCAATTTCCTTGGTAAGTCCTTTTATTTGATGATTTTAAAAACTAAATTTGTGAAAAAATCACAAAAAGCATGATTATTAAATTTTCATTCCAAAACGTGCTTTCCTTCTCAAAACGCCAGGAATTGTCTTTGAAGGCATCCGCCAAGCATGAGCGTTTGTTTGACGATCGTGCCAATTCAATGGACTCAGGGAAGGATTTCAAAGTTTTACGTTCCGGAGTATTGTACGGAGCGAATGCGAGTGGTAAAAGCAACTTTGTCAAAGTTTTCGCGCAATTTCAACAATTCGTCCTAACAGGCAATCAAAATTTTGATGGCCAAGAAATACGGGTGCCATCCTTTCAACTTGCAGATGAATTTGCTAACAAACCTGCAGTTTTTGAAATGGAGTGTTTTTGGGGTGGTAAGTTGTATCGATACGGACTCCGTATAAAGAGAACAGGTATAGAGGAAGAATGGCTTTATGTGAAGGAAAGCCGAACAACCTTGGTTTTTCAACGAAGTGGACAGGAATTCCATATTCCAGCTAAGAATACAGTTCTTATGGAGCTAATCTCCAAAAAGATGGTTCACTCCAAAGCATTTTTGGTAACGATTGGAGCTCATTTTAATGATCCAATTTGTGCAGGGTTTCTGGATTGGCTTCAAAAACTTAACATCATTTCTGGCTTTGGAGATCGTATTTATAAGGATTACACCGTTCGTAGAATGAAAGAAAGCAAGGAATTTGCTCGAAAAGTTGTGGATTTGATTAAGCTCGCAGACTTTGGAATTGAAGATTTAGCCATCCAATCTCATAAACGACCTAAACTTGAATTAACAACGTTTCCTCAGTCAGTCATGGACGGAGATTTCGGGGCTATGGATGGTTTAATCTCAAAGAGAATGGTGATGGACCTCCATGGTCAGCCTATGCTGAAAGATTTTCAATTTGGAGTATTTGAATCCGAAGGGACTCAGAAATTCACCCAAATTATAGGACCTGTTTTGGATGCATTGGAAAAGGGGAACGTATTGATTATTGATGAGTTGGACACCCAATTACATTCTGAACTTATAGAAAGATTAGTGTTATTGTTCCATAATCATCAAATCAACAAGAAAAATGCACAATTAATTTTTACGTCCAACAATACGAATCTACTAAGCGCCAAGGTAATGAGACGTGATCAAATTTTCTTTATTGAAAAAGATTCCTTTGGGTCCTCTCATTTCTATTCTCTCGTTAATTTCAAAAAGGATGGTAAGTCACCCAGAAATGACGAAGATATTGAGGGAAACTATCTCAAAGGTAAATACGGGGCTTTGCCTTTCATGGGTGATTTTGACAATCTACTTCAAGGATAATCGATGCATCCGTTACGGTTTAATTTAACAAATTCGCACTATCCAATTCGTAAGAATAGACGTGTACCTACACGTCAGACTTGCATCATATTTACGGAGGGTGAAACAGAGGAAGGTTATTTCAAAAAATTCAAAACGCGTTGCAAAACAGTCAAGGGGGGTAGCATGCTGAAAATCGTTGAAGAAGCGATAGTCCAAAAGAAGAATCTAATGCGAAACTATGATCAGTATTGGCTGGTAGTTGACAAAGACAGAACCTCACCTGAACATTTTATTTTCGCAATACAAATGGCTGAAATGAATGGCATTCAAGTGGCGTTCAGTTGTGATTCGTTTGAAATTTGGTGGTTATTTCACTTCTCCATTATCAATTCCCGTGTCAATCCCATAGATTATGAAGAAAAAATCAAGAAATATGTTCATGATTATTCATATCGCGATAAAGGGATACTTCAAGGCGCTAATATGTGGTTAGCACTCCATAGTAGACTAGATTCTGCCATTTCAAATGCCAGAAAAGCTCACTCTCAATGTAAAACAACGAATGAGGCCTATTATCAAAGCGTAACAACTGTTTACCAATTAGCGGATTTTCTAAACAAACAAAGGCCTTTTTAGTAGTATTCTGAGCCGTTGAAAGGTTTTTTTGTTTTGGCACGGTTTTTGAAGGATAGGGGTCGCTGAAGTGCTGAATCAGGCCTTCAAGCCCTAAACCCATCCATCGCCTATGCCCGCCAAAACGCCCCCAACAAGTCCCGTCAAAACAACCCCTACAACCCCCGCCATTTGGCCTCTAAGGCCCAAGGATTACCGTTGAGTCGCTGGTTTACCTTGAACGATCGGGAGAACCGCCCGACTCCTTTTGGGCTCAAGGATTTGATGAAGTACTTTGAGTACAGAGCCTACAAGGAGTATCCGCACAAGGGGGTCACCACGGTCTTGACCCAGGTGCTTAAACAGCTGATTAATCACGAAGGAGACGTCCAACGTTTGACCCCTCTGGCGGCCTCCCGATGGAAGGAATTGCTGGACTACAACAAGCAGGATGTCTTGGGCTTGATGTACGTGTTGAAACGCGCCAAACTCCTGGCCTCATAGCCTTTAACGATCCCTGCCCAAGGGCCCACCCGGGTTCCGCTTATCGATGAAAACAGCATCAACAGGGATTTCTCATCTCTTTTGGAAACCTTCTTTAACCTTTAAAATCAATTCCTATGGAATCAATAACAACAAACCAACAAAATCTTACCAACCACGTTCGCTTCTTGACTGAGCTAAATCCCGCTCGGAATTACCAGAACATCGAGAGCCTGGCCAAGTCTTCGGAGTATATCGAGGAATATTTTGCATCCTTGGGTCTGGAGACGCGTCGTCAGGTATGGACGGTGTATGGGCAGGAATACAGCAATGTGGTGGCGCGTTATACCAGCCCACGTCCTTTGGAGGGGAATGAAGCCCGTCCGCTGTTGGTGGTGGGGGCGCATTACGATGTGGCGGGAGACCAACCGGGAGCGGATGATAACGCGAGTGCGGTGGCGGGTTTGTTGGAAACAGCCCGGCTTTTGGCCGAATTGAAGCCGGATTTGGCTTACGATATCGAGTTGGTGGGGTATTGTCTGGAGGAGCCTCCGTTTTTTGGTGGTTCGGACATGGGCAGTTATGTGCATGCCAAATCATTGCACGATGCAGGCATTCCTGTCAAGGGCATGATTTGTTACGAAATGATTGGCTATTATTCCGATGAACCCGGGTCTCAGCCGTTGCCCGATCCTTCCCTGGTAGGACTGGTACCCACGGTTGGAAATTTTATTGGAGTCATTGGCCGGCCCGAAAACGGGGAATTCAACCAGGCGTTTTACCAAGCAATGGCAAAGGATTCTGAAATTGAGGTGGTGGGCATTGGCCTGCCCGATCAGCATTTTCCTTCGGCCTTGAGCGGTTTGGTCGGGATGTCGGACCAAAGGAATTACTGGAAATTCGGATACCCGGCTTTGATGATTAACGATACGTCCTTTGTTAGGAATCCCCATTACCATCAGGTAACAGACACCATGGATACCCTTGATTTTGATCGGTTGACCCAGGCTGTCAATAGTGCGTATCGTGGCATTGTTGGGCTGCCATCCTGACGAGTGAATTTTAGAAAACCACTTAACACGCACGAAATCAACGAAATAAATGGAATTTGTCAGGTTTTTCAGCCAAATTGACAACGGACATTCTGTCAGTTTCCTGTCAATTTTTGATGAGCTCCAAACAAAATGTAAAACATTTTGTATGCGCGTACGTGTGAGGGATTGACCCAACTTGACCAAGCCTTGGCACGGTCTTTGCAGGATAGCCAACATCGCTGCAGACGATGATCACCCGCTTCTCTCTTTTCATTCTTTAACCTTTTAATCCACTTCGCTATGATCGAAAATTCAGCCAACTCCGCCGCCAACTCCGCCAACTCCGCCGACTATGCCTCCTATGTTTTCAATGTCTTGATTCTGGACGAAAGCGGGTCCATGGGTTCCATCGCCTCTGCAGCCAAGGAAGTCTTTGAGGGCTACCTGCATCGCTTGATTCAGGAGCAGCAGGATATTCCCGACCTCACGCAATACATCAACATGTGGACTTTTGGGAAGCCCTACGTCAACGAGAATATTCCCATTGTGAAGGTTCGTTCCTGGGATAAGGTATTCCCGGAGTACTCCCCATCGGGAAATACCCCCATGTTTGATGCGATCGGGATGTCCATAAACAAGCTCAAGGAATCCCTGCGCATCCTGGACCTGCAGAAGGAACAATACCAGGTCAAGGTCTTTATTGTATCCGACGGGGAAG
>Ga0102831_1000769_pt1 | contig 14281 bp, 19 predicted proteins | sample ColrivemetaGS747_FD_84508 | JGI IMG/M metagenome (GOLD analysis project Ga0102831, IMG submission 84508) | Estuarine microbial communities from the Columbia River estuary - Freshwater metaG S.747 | ecosystem: Environmental > Aquatic > Marine > Intertidal zone > Estuary | place: USA: Columbia...
TCATCTCTCTTGATTTCCATATTTGGATCGCCAAAATTAACTTTAACAACATTGCCTTTGTCGTTTTTTACGTAAACTGAAAATTTCTTCGGCCCTGATGGAGTTCTGAATGGCTTGTTTAGTTTTTTTGATCCTTCTACGGCTTCCAATTCATTTAGCTCTTCTGTAAAGCCATCTTCGGATTCTTCTTTTTTTTCTACAGATGAGTAAAGAAATTCCATGTCGCCTTCTCCAGCTATAACCTGAGCATCCTTTTTGGCTTTGTCCCATAAAGAATAACATGCTGCAATTCTTTGTTTTTGATCTGGAAAATCCTTTCCAGCTTGATTGTCTCCGACGCATCTGGATACGAATTCAGATTTTTTTTCTTTATTTTTAGGAGTTGGACTTGGCATAATAGTATTGATTACTTGCTTATTATTGATAATTTACACCGAGTTTCAAGAAAAAATGCTCTTCTTTATGCTAAAAAGTATATAGAAAGTTAAAATTGATAGGAAAAAACATGGGAAAATCATTATTGCACTTTTTGTAATCACAAGTACAGAGAAAACCGAAAGAAAACAGTTCAGACATATGAAACAGGAAACTAATCTGCAAGTGAAGCCACCTAAATCTTTCTTTATTCCGCGAGTTGATGCAATGAATATTATATAGTTCTCGAAGCTTGATGAGTTCTCATAACCATCAAGGTTGAGCACTTTTCTTAACTTTTGTATTTTTATATAGCTCAGCGCTAAGGATGCATACTCGTACACAAAGTCGGTTTGCTGAATAAGAAAAACAACACACCCGATCGATACAGGAATCGTAAACAATAAATGGTAAAAATCATTCATGTCGTATTATACTGTATAATATTTTTTTTTTTAAAAAAAACTTGACAAGGGCCCCATAATCCTGTATAGGTTTCCATACGCTTTTGATTATGACGCCGAAGTAAGTTTCAGCAAATTTAAATTCCAATTAAAAACTAGCAAGCGAAGCGAAGCTCGGATTTTTCTAGTTTGTTTGTTGCAATTTCAGATCCAGTAAAAATACGAATGTTCAAAAGGCTAATTAAAATCCGGGAGGATCGTTCGGTCCACCAGGTTGGTTCGGATTGGTTACAACAGTAGGACCGGAATTGTCGTAAGCACAGTAATAGCAATCCCCAGCAGAACAAAAGGTCTTCGCTCGCTGCCCGCAAGTATCACCTCTTAGATGACTCACAGTCTCTAAATACCAACCCGGTCCAAGTAGATTACAAGAAAGATTTGAACTGCTGTTGAGGGCTATGTTTGGAACAATTCCGCCTGTGGGCGCATGCAGGTCAGAGCACTTGCAGTCACAACACGCACATGAGGCGCTGTAGCCTTCAACTCCGTCATATTGTGTCCTTTTCTTTTTTGCGTTAAAATTATAAGTGCTATATTCCCGAGGACTTGATTGTGTTCCATAATCTTTGTGAGCGTATGTTCGGACCACTATTATCGATTGGGAGGCTGCATCTACTTCAGTTGTATCCGGAGAAAGAGCCTGTGGATTGTTTAGTGCAACTGAAATTGATGCATCTGGCTGGAGCAAGGAGTCATCGCAAGGATCACATTCCGGAGGATCCATTACGGTGACTGCAGAGCCATAGTCATTACCCTCATTCCCTTCTCTGGGAAGATCAGCATCTGCATCATCAGTAAGTGTCGCATATGCAAAAGTAAAATTACAGCTTTTGTAGCACTCAGTTATCGATGGCTCAGGCCCGCAGCCCCAGGTTTCGGGATTACTCTGACAACCCGCAGCTACCCACGCGGCATGTCTAATGGGAACCCAAAACGCACAGACTGGGTCTGTGACTGTAAAAGCCCGTGACGTGCCTCTCAATCCCGTATCAATGCGATCTTTTCTGGCGGCTTTTTTAGCCACCTTGTCGCTCAAGTCCTCCTCGTAAATATATTTAACTTGCGTATAGGGTATTGTTCTTTGTAGTGAAGCCATAATTTTATAAGGTTTATATTTTAAATATTAATAGTTTATTTGTATACACGTAAGGTTAGATCAGTAAGCCCAGCAACACGGTCCATTAAAGTAATCACTTACACCTGGTTTTGTAAACATGCACGGTTTGCCAGCAGCATTAACGCTCCATGATCCCTCTCCGGGGTCAACGCACTTAGGATGATCCGCATAAATAACACCGTTCGTTGTAGCTGCGGCACAAGCCTGCTGAGTATTCCAGAAGCCAAAATCGCTACAAGCGCACCTTTCCCAAAAGCAAGTGCCATTGCTTGTGTTATCGACAAGATATTTATTAGTATACTTAATAGTGTTAATGTTATATGTTCCAAAATCCTCATAAAGTGTTTCTTTCTGAGCCCATGACGTTTTTCCGAAATATCCACCTTGGCCAAACAGTCCCCCAAGAAAAGAAGAATAAACGCAAGTGGTGCCATCACATTCTATATTGCCAATATAAGGCTGACGGAGAAGTGTGAAAGTTCTCTCTACCTTAGCGCGGTATTTATATTTACACGAACCACCAGATAAACTTTCAGTAGACTTGTCGAAGGTTCTAACCGCGGGCTGCGGAATCAAGTTCACCGTACAATGCGGATATGGAGAGCCAGGCGACGTCTGAAAACTATGAGGCTTTTGCTCAAAAGTAACAACCGGATCATTTGGAATAGGACATTCACTATTTGGAATAGGACTCATATTAGACCCCCACTCACCGTCAACACTATCAATACACCAATAGGCACTAGCCCCCTCGCCTAGTAGAGTAGCAGAAATGTGTGTATATTGATGGCTTAACGAACCGTGCCTTATCTCCCAGTCTGCATTTGCATTATATGCAATGTCATCCATCTGATCCTCATCTGGACCATAAGTATATTCCTCTTCCCACGTCCGCCAAGTCTCTGTTGTTGTAGTTGTAAATCCAGCCATAATACTATATTAAAAAAATTCTTCCCCAGTCCAGCATTGGTCAAAAACTACCCCAGTGAATATTGACTCAAAAGCGGTTTCTCTTAAAATTTTACGCTGTTCAGTTCTAAATATTCTATCCACAATCAAACCAGAATCAATTGATCCAGTATCACAATAAAAGGGCAAATTTTCTAGAGTGCCTGATCTCAAGGCGTAACCAAGACTAGCCGTAAGGTAAACAACCTCATCTTCAAATTCTCCATCATACTGACCAATCTGATTCATATTCTCGAATAATAAGTGACCACTAGCAGAAAATAAAAGAGCCCCCCCGCTAGCCATCCAAGAACCACACCCACTCCCAGACGTGCTAATATTTTCAATATCACCATAAGCCTGATTTGGGAACTGCAGACTAAATGGAACTGATCCAGACCCCACAATTCCAGTAAAATCATAAAACAGAATATTTTCGCAGGCAGACCTAATTTGCGGGCGTATATCCCCAGTATTTAAAATCAACCCCAACGTCCCAGTCGAAGGAAGCCTATCGAAAGTGAAAATAGCTTTTGTTTTTGTACAAGTGGTTTTATAAAATGACATAAGATAGTATTATTTACACTTTATTTACACTAAAATTAAAAAAGTACTTGACTTATTTTGTAAATAAATATATCTATTGAGTGATAGCATCACATAATTAAATGTCAAACAAAAAGCTAATCATCGGAATTTCCGGATTTGCCAGGTCTGGAAAAGATACTGCCGCATCAATGATAGACTCCTTCTTCACAAAAAGTGGAAAAAAAGTCAAAATATTTTCATTCGCATATGCTCTAAAATCAGACATGAATGATTTTTCTATTGAAAAAATAGGAATTTCCTCTTTTATCGAAGATTCCGATTTAAAATCCAAAATAAGGCCGATTCTTATCGCCTATGGAGCTGTAAAAAGAACACTATCCAATGGAAGATACTGGCTTGATAAAATTAAACCCGAAATAGATTCCTTCTTCGAAGGCGGCGGAGATATCGCTATCATTTCGGATTTGAGGTTCAAGGAATTTGATTTTGATGAATATGACTTAATCAGGTCGTATGAAAATAATTTAGTTATTAATATAAGCAGAGAAAATGAAAATGGAAATCCAGTTCAAGCCGCTCATGAATCAGAAGAAAAAAATCAACCATTTTTCATAAAAAATTCAGACAAGCTGTTATTTTGGAAAACCAGCCAAGATAAAAATTATTTAAATAATCAAATAAAAGACATTATCTCCACAATAGAATCAAAAATTTAAAAATGCAAGAAAATGAAAATTTAGAAGAATTAAGCCTGATAAATCTTGCAAAACAAGGAGACGACCGCTCTCTTAAGCAAATAATAGATCAACATAGCGGAATATGCGTTAGTGTATATAAAAAATATACAAACATGTCAAGCATTAGCGGAGTAACGAGAGACGACATAGAGTCCAGCAAGGACTATATAATTTTCAATTCCGTTAAAAGCTATGACCCATCAAGGGGGAGTAAATTTTCAACATGGCTAGCCAATCAAACTAGATATTATTGTTTAAATAGCATCAATAAAAACAAAAACATTTCCCCATCCGACGAAGAAACCATAGGATATCTTATAGATAAAAAGCATTTCGAAGATTTCAAAGACAATGATGCAATAGAGTTTAAAAACGAAACTGTAAACGAAATAAAAAAAATACTTGACTGTATATCGAATAAAAAAATAAAAAAATGTATAGAAAAAAAATACTTCTCAGGCGAGAATAAAACATATACAATCATAGCTGAGGAAATGAATGTCACAGTACAAACAGTTATAAACTGGCATAATAAATTCATAAAATTAGTAAAACAAAAATTAAACTCACAAAATACTTGAATCGTTATTAAAAATATAGATAATACATAAAGTAACAAAAATAAAACAAAAAAATAAACATGAACACAGACACAAACACCAATCCTCAAAAAACGTCTAGAGACCTGGAAAAAGGAGCCCTTTGGCTTAAGAAGTCAAAAGCAGGTGCGGATTTTTTATCCGGCTATTTCTTGGACGAGGAAAAAAATAAAATCAACATTGTTGTTTTCAAGAATAACTTTAAAAAGCAAGGCGAATCATCCCCTGACTATAGAGTTTATCTTTCCGAAAACAAACAACAAGGAGTTCCAGATTCCACTGTTCTAAAGCTTCCAAAGCCCACTGTTTCAAATGAGCCGCCGAACGAACAAACCGACTCCTCTGACGAAATTCCATTCTAAAAATGATCGATTTTAATTTAGAAGTTCCGATTAATAATTTATCTTTCGGAAATTGTTCTGTAAATATCTTAAAAGAAATTTTCAGAAGAAACCTTAATCCCTCCATCTCCCTTATCGGAGATAGGGCAGATTTTTCCTCATTTGAAAAAACACTTAATCCAAAATTTCTTGAATGGGTTAAAGCAAGATCATTTTCTTTTCAAGAAAAACACAAGAGGGACAATCCAACGTTTAAGCTGTGGCACATAAATGGATCCCTCTCTTCGTGCTCCAAAGAGCAAACGCTATTTACATTCTATGAAGTAGATTCGCCAACCAATACAGAAGTTAATATTTTAAAAAATCAAAAGAATGTCTTAGTATCGTCAAACTACACTAAGAATACGTTTGAAAACGTTGGGTGCGACAACATATCGTATTGCCCTCTAGGATTTGATTCTGATTCATTCAGGGCTAACGGAAAGCAAAAAAATAATGATACAGTAGTTTTCGGACTTGCTGGAAAACTAGAAAGAAGAAAACAGCATCACAAGGTTTTAACGTCTTGGGCGAAAAAATATGGAAACAATCGCAAATATATGCTTAATTGCGCAATTAAAAATCCATTTCTAACGAATGATCAAAACTCAGCAACAATAGCATCCGTTCTAGGAAACAACAACTATTTTAATATAAATGTATTGGATTTTATGCCAACAAATCATTTATATAATGATTACCTTAATAGTAACGATATAATTATTGGAATGTCAGCAGCAGAGGGCTGGGGTCTTCCGGAATTTCAAAGCGCCTGCATTGGAAAACATGCAGTTATTTTAAATGCTCACGCCTACAAAGACTGGGCAGATGCGGAAAACTCAGTACTTGTAAACCCTGAATCAAAAATAAAATGCTACGACGGAGTGTTTTTCAAAGAGGGTGGTGAATTTAATCAAGGATCCTACTTTGACTGGAATGAAGACGAATTTATCTTCGCGTGTGAAGAAGCCGAAAAAAGATTCAACGGAAATCCTGTTAATCTGGCTGGTAAAAAGCTAGCAGAAAAATTTACATGGAGCAATACCGTTGATATAATTTTAAAAACTCTCAATAAATAATGCCGTTTTATTTATTTCAAAATCCGCAAACGAAAGAGATAATAGAAGTTTTTCAAAAAATGAACGATAAGCACTCGTTTGCCAACGAACACGGAATAGAATACACAAGGATTTTCACTTCACCGTATTATTCTGTAGATTCTAAAATAGATCCATTTTCATCCAAAGATTTTACTGAAAAAACAAAGAATAAAAAAGGAACAATCGGCGATCTCCTAAACGAGAGCAAAGAACTTAGCGAAAAAAGAGGCGGTAGAAACAGCGATCCGGTACTAAATAAATTTCTATCGTCTTACGAAAAAGAAAAAGGTGTCAAACACTCGTCGGAAATAAAAGAAGAAAAAATTGTAAAAGCAAATAAAAAATTAAAAAAATTCGGAGTTTCAATCTCCGATTAAGCATACACTCGATTATTTAAATTAATCTTAATAAATTAAGTATAATATTATTGCTTTGATTTTTTATAAAAATTGTTGTATCATTAGTATCAATGAATACTGAATTATGATTTTTGAAGAACAAATATCCAGAAAACCCAACAAGTATCCTTGGACGGAAAAATATATAGAAAGCATGCATAACGGTTTTTGGACCGATAAGGAGTTCTCGTTCCAGTCGGATGTTCAACAATTCAAGGTTTCTCTTAATCCACAGGAAAGAGAGATAGTCATAAGAACTCTATCAGCAATAGGACAGATAGAGATTGCCGTTAAGACTTTTTGGGCAAAACTCGGTGAAAACCTGCCGCATCCGTCCATGCAGGATCTTGGATTTGTCATGGCCAACACAGAGGTTATTCACAACAACGCGTATGAGAGATTGATTTCAACACTTGGGTTGGAAGATGTATTTGAAAAAAATCTAAAACTTGACTGGATACAGGGGCGAGTTAAGTATTTAAAAAAATACACACATAGATTTTACAAAGATTCAAAAAAACAGTACTTATACGCGCTGGTTCTTTTTACATTATTTGTCGAGAATGTCTCGTTATTTTCACAGTTTTATGTTATAAACTGGTTTGCTAGGTTTAAAAACGTTTTAAAAGACACGGATCAGCAGGTTAAATACACAAGAAATGAAGAAAATTTGCACGCTTTTGTAGGCGCTCAGATCATCAATACGATTAGAGAAGAGTATCCAGATCTATTTGATGAAGAGCTAATGCAAAAAATTAGCGACGAAGCCAAGGATGCTTACGAAGCAGAATCAAAAATCATAGACTGGATGGTGAATGGCATAAATGAAGAGAATCTAAGCTCTGAAATGCTAAAAGAGTTTGTAAAAAACAGAATAAACGAATCACTCGAAATGATTAAGTTTCCCAAAGTTTTTGAAATAAATAAGGAACTTATTTCTCACACCAAGTGGTTTGAAGAAGAATTACTTGGAAACAACATGACAGATTTTTTTCACTCTAGACCAGTAGAGTATTCTAAAAAAAATCAATCATTCTCAGAGTCCGACCTATTCTAATATAAAATAATTTTAAAAATGAAAAAAACAATAGAAATAAACGACGAAAACTTTACAGAAATAGCAAATAAAACGGAAAATCTATTAATTGATTTCTACGCCCCATGGTGCGGTCCATGCAGAATGCTCAGCCCGATCCTTGATGATCTTTCTAAAGATAAAACAATTAATACCACTATTGCTAAAGTTAATACTGACGATTCTCCTCGTTTAACATCCGTAATGAAAGTAAGACACCTTCCTTCAATTTTCTTCTTTAAAAAAGGAGAACCTATATCAAAACTACAAGGACCAGCTACAAGTAAGACACTCTTAAACTTCATAAAAGAGAATGAATAAATATCAATGGCTCAATAAAGATTCTAGAAAATTTCTAGAACGAGGATATCTATTACACGAAGAGACGCCAGAACAAAGAGTATTAGATATAGCAAAAACTGCTGAAAAATATCTAAACATACACGGATTCGCAGATAAGTTTGAAAGATACATGGCAAATGGGTTTTATTCACTATCTAGCCCAATATGGTCCAATTTCGGAAGAAAAAGGGGACTTCCAATATCTTGTTTTGGATCATATATTCCAGACACTATGGAGGGTATAATGGAAAAAGTCTCAGAAACAGCAGTTATGACAAAGCACGGAGGAGGAACATCTGCTTACTTTGGAAATGTAAGATCAAGAGGCTCCACTATATCTTCCGGAGGAGAATCTACTGGGTCAGTACACTTCATGGAAATGTTCGACAAACTGATGAATGTAGTTTCTCAGGGTAACGTAAGAAGAGGATCATTCGCCGCATATCTACCAGTGGATCACAAGGATATTGAAGAATTTTTGAAAATAAAATCCGAAGGAAGTGAAATACAAGACATGTCAATTGGAGTATGTGTATCCGACGACTGGATGAAAAAAATGATAGCGGGAGATAAAGCGTCTAGAAAAATATGGGGAGACGTGATTAAAAAGAGATTTGAATCTGGCTATCCATACATACTGTTTACAGACAATGCGAACAATCAATCTCCTCAAGTATATAAAGACAAAGGAATGAAAATTAATAATTCAAATCTTTGCTCTGAAATAATGTTATCGAATAACGAAAATGAATCATTTGTATGTGATTTATCATCATTAAACCTAGAGACATGGGAGGAGTGGAAAAATACTGACGCAGTAGAGACGCTTGTTTATTTTTTAGACGCAGTCATGAGCGAATTCATAGAAAAAACATCTGAAATGAAGTTTATGGATGCTCCTAGAAATTTTGCCATAAACCAAAGAGCACTTGGTATTGGAGCACTTGGATGGCACTCTCTACTTCAATCTAAAATGATTGCTTTTGAGTCATTTGATGCGAAAACACTCAATAATCTTATCTGGAAAACCATTAAAAGCAAAGCCGATAAAGCTACCGAAGATTTGGCCAAATCTCACGGGGAGCCACCACTATTGATAGGCTATGGTAGAAGAAATACGACCACGCTTGCGGTAGCCCCAACAACATCCTCCAGTTTTATCTTAGGGCAAACCTCCCCAAGCATAGAACCATTAAACAGCAACTACTTCGTCAAAGACCTTGCAAAAGGAAAATTTACACACAAGAATCCACATCTTAAAAAAATACTAAAAGAAAAATTAAAAGACGACGATGATATCTGGAGATCCATCCTTATAAAGGGAGGAAGCGTCCAGCATCTAGATTTTCTGTCAGAAGACGAAAAAAACGTCTTCAAAACATTTGGAGAAATATCCCAAAAAGAAATTATCATACAAGCTTCTCAAAGGCAAAAATACATAGATCAAGGCCAAAGTTTAAATATAATGATCCCGCCAAACACAAAACCAAAAGAAGTAAATGAATTAATGATATTCGCATGGGAACAGGGAATAAAATCTCTTTACTACCAAAGAAGCGCAAATCCAGCCCAGGAACTCGCAAGGTCAATTTTAACATGCTCAAGCTGCGAAGCTTAATAATATATGAATATTAAAATTAAATTAATTGATAAAAATGCAAAAATTCCATATAAGGCAAGATCAAATGACGCTGGATACGACTTGTTTTCTATTGAGGAAGTAACAATAAAACCAATGGAGAGAAAACTTGTGAAAACAGGCGTATCTATCTCTATGGATTCTGGGTACTATGCGCACGTATCAGACAGAAGTGGCATGGCTTTAAAAAAAGGAGCACACTGCCTTGGAAAAATAATTGATCCGTCATTTCGTGGAGAAATAGGGGTTATAATATTTAATACAGATATGTACGAGCCAATTAAAATTTCCGTATCGGACAGAATAGCTCAAATAATTTTTAAAAAATATGAAAATGTTGACTTTGTTTTATGTGACAATTTAGAAGACTCGGAAAGATCTCATCTAGGGTATGGAAGCTCCGGAGAATAATGTTCATATAAAAATACATTATGCACGATGATAACGGTTTCAGCATATCAGATCTTTCAATAGAAGATCTTAAGAAAAACTTAGAAGTTAGTAATGAACAATTACTCCAGTCCTTAAAAGATAGATTCACACAAAATCTTTTAAACAGCATGATTTTTTTTACTTTCAATCAATTTTGTAAAGAAAGAGAAAAATCGAATAATGAATTCGGCAATCAAGTAGACAAATCCATATCCGATATATTTTTTTCGCATTGGTTTTCTAGTATGAAAAAACAGTCAAAAAAAGAAATGCTGGACGTAAATAGAAAATTAAAAAATGAAAAATTAAACTACTTAAGCGCCATCTCGGACTTTTCTCTGCCAAGTACTGAGGATTATCAGTTGATCTATAACGAAGCGCTTCAAGATATTAAAAATTTTTTTGAAAAAAATACTAAAAATTAAATAAATTTTATTATAATAAAGAATGGTTAAAATTAAGGTATCAAATTTTTCAATTGATAGTAGTAAGCCCAGCTCTGAACTTTCAGAGTTGGAAATACAGGCATTAATAATTAATCATTCCAAGGGAGACGAGACATTTGAGAAAAAATCAATAAAAGATGATTATCTAATTTTAATGTCAGAATCCGAGTACAGAGAAAAAATGTCAGCAAGATCTGCGAAGAAACTAAATCCATTAATGTTAAATTTTGAAGATTACTCTTCCGAATAAATGAATATATCTATCAGACTAGAGGGAGGACTGGGCGATCATTTACTGGGCAATAGATTTATATCAGCTATTCTAGATGCGAACGCCGGCGCAAATCTAAGTATTTTTTCTGATACGGATGGAAATTCAAAATCGATAGAAACATTAAAAAAGCTCTTCCCAGAAACATATAAAAACTCACATTGCATTGAAAAAAGAAAAAGTCAAATATTCTCAATCAATACAATATTTGGAAAAGAAAACTACCCGGCTCACCTAAGTAACTTACCAGACGACTTTCTACAACAAATTCAGCAAAGCGATAAATTTTATGATCTTCACATAGATTCACTAAAGTGGTTAAATTATGATTTTGACTGGCTAAGATATTATTATTTTTTTCCAAAGCCTCAAATAAAAATAAAACAAAAATACAGCGGAAAATATATAATGGCTCATCTTTATTCCAGGCCAGATTCTCCATATAATTTAGATAAAACCTATGTAATTGATCTTTTAAATAAACTAAGTAAAGTAAAAGATTGTAAAATTATAGTAGTAACAATGGAGGAGCATAAAGATTACTACATAGATCTATTAAATAATGAAAATATTATAATCGATACGTCTGATAACGTATTAGATATATTTGAAATAGCATCCGCATGTTCCGCATTTATTGGAATAGATAGCGGAATAAGATATATTCCATACCACTTTAGCAAACCCGTATTTGTTTTTTCAAAATATTGTGACAGATATGGGTCGGTCGCTCCATCGCATTTAATAAGATGGCTAATTTTTGAAAAAAATGTTCTACCGATAGGCTTGAATTCAGAGTTGGTAGCTGAAATATTAAATAACTGTATTAAAAATCCAGCAAGTCAATTGTTCCCGCATTATACTACCGGAATAGACATAGCAGTAGTAGATAGAAAAATATGAATTTAGTAAAAAATTCAAGAATAGGATTTACTGGATTTAATGGTGGAATTGGTGACCAAATTATGGTGTCCTCTTTTCCAGAGAATTTTTACAGAAATTATAATAAAAAATTAATAGATATTAATAATTTGTGGGTTTTTGACCATAACCCATATGTTGATAGAAATATAAATCCAGATATAATAGCCGACCATTTAAGCACTCAGATAGAGATTATAAAATCTGGTCAAAGAAAAGATTTTAAATCTGATGCAGAAGAAATTTGCAGTAATTTTCGTCTACCGAAATGTTATTTAAGATCCCCTAGATTATATAAATATGAAGACTCAAAAACTGAAAAAGACCTGGTGATAATTCACACTACCGGAAAGACTGTTGGACATTTACCAGATAACATTATAGAACAAATCCTCAAGAATTATTCGGATTATAGAATTATTCAAATAGGTCTATCCACGGACAAAGAAACCCCCTTTGAAAAATTTTTAGATAAAACAAAATGGGAGACTGCGGAACTTATTTCTAAAGCAGCAATATACATAGGCGTAAATAGCGGATTCTATCATGTAGCCAATTGTTATCCAAAAGTAAGAAAAAAGATAATACTGCATGAACTCACAGAAAATATACTTTTAGATTTTGAACCAAAAAAAACTTCAAAAAATTTTGAATGGTATGATTATAATTTAGAATATTTCAATATATTTAATTATGATGTAGGAGTTACCAATTCGTTTAAAAAAATATGAACATAAATAATTTAGAATTACACTACTTCTCTCATCCCTACAATCGGACCGATTTCAATGAGCGAAGAATAGAAATACCACTTGCGATGAAGTTTTTAGAATTAGTTAATAATGATTGCACAGAAATTGGTTGCGTTGTTCCTTATTATTTCGAAACAAAACATAAAGTCATCGACTTATATGATCCACATCGGTCCGCACAGAATATAGACGCATTAACGTATGACTACAGTAATCAAAACTGCCTATCTATTTCAACAATAGAACACTTCGGGGAAATTTATAATGATCCAAACAATATAGGGAAATATTTTGATAAAGACCTTTCGTTTAAAGGTTTAAAGTTAATAATAGAAAAAGCTAATAAATATTTAGTATCCTTTCCGATTGGAACCAATATTTCGTTAGACGAAAGCGTGAAATCTTCCACTCTCCCATTCTTTATCTTAAAAAGAGATCATGATAATAATTGGTCTCTTGATGAGACGAAGAGTTTAAATTATAAATACGGATTTCCATTTGGAAACGCTAACGCTATTTGTATAGTAACAAATATGAAAGAGTTCTACGCTAAATGAACTATCTAACTTTTTAATAAATATTAATTATGATTAACCTACAAGTAGATGAAGCATATGCCTTTGATTATTTAAGCATATTACATGTTAAAAAATCAATAAATAGCGACGTTGAATCCATTTGGAAAGATTGCTTTTTACATATTCGAAATCAAATAAGTATTACAAAAATGGAAAAAATTATTAATTCTGAAGAATATCAGAACATGATAGAGGCAAATCAAATAACCTTTGATGCAGTTGAGAGGGCAAGATACGGAACAGTTTCTGCTAAAGAAGTAGACGAAGCAAACATGTTAAGATATAAAAGAAAATTAGAATTACAAAAAAAATTTTTCAATAATAGCTTAGTAGAAACAAAAACCTAATTTGCATTTAAAATTAAAACAATGAGAGTATTTGAAGAAATTTATATGGGAAAAAAAATAGATAACGCAAACGTATTAAATATAGATGAGGCTGTAAAATTACTTGCTGGTAAAAAACTATGCATAGTAACTGGAGTAACAGGACAGGATGGAAGCTTTATGGTAGATTATCTTCTAAAGAATACAGATCTATATGTAGTTGGAGGAGTCAGAAGACTGAGTGTTTATAACCATATTAATATAAGCCACATTGACGACGAAAGATTTGTTTTATTAAATTTTGATCTAACAGACTCTCATTCTATTTCTAGAATAGTAGAAAAACTACAACCAGAATACTTTATCAATCTAGCTGCTCAAAGTTTTGTTGCTAGCAGTTGGGATTTTGCAAGACAAACATGGGCAACAAATTCAACATCTGTTTTAGATATATTGGAGGCGATTAGACTGCATAAACCAGATTGTAAGATGTATCAAGCTGGATCAAGCGAGGAATTTGGTGATGTTTCATATGTTCCACAAGATGAAAAACACCCGCTTAAACCAAGAAGTCCATATGGAGCAAGCAAAGCAGCAGCCAGACAGCTTACAAAGGTTTATAGAGAGTCTTATGGTATATTTGCAATACAAGGATGGCTATTCAATCACGAATCCGAAAGGAGAGGGGCTGAATTTGTAACAAGAAAAATAACAAAGAACATTGCTAGAATTAGAAACTCCATCAGAACCGGTGAAAAATTTACACCGCTTGAGCTTGGAAACATCGACGCAA
>Ga0102831_1000781_pt1 | contig 14101 bp, 15 predicted proteins | sample ColrivemetaGS747_FD_84508 | JGI IMG/M metagenome (GOLD analysis project Ga0102831, IMG submission 84508) | Estuarine microbial communities from the Columbia River estuary - Freshwater metaG S.747 | ecosystem: Environmental > Aquatic > Marine > Intertidal zone > Estuary | place: USA: Columbia...
CCTGCTTGTCCAGACCATACAGAAAAATATACTTTATTTAATTTATTGAATGCAGAACAACATACTGGCATTAGTTTGACAGAAAGTTTAGCCATGTATCCAGCATCAAGTGTATGTGGATGGTATTTTGCACATCCTCAAAGTCAATATTTTGGATTAGGTAAAATTCAGCAAGACCAAGTCGTTGACTATGCGAAAAGAAAAAATCAATCTTTAGAGTATATCACCAAATGGTTACAACCTGTAATTGATTAACCCTTTTCAAACAACCACCAGAATTTTTTTCTTGGTGTAACCACATAACTTGAAACGTATTTACGAATATGTTCAATGGCTTCGTCACAGTCATCGGTTAATAAGATAAAGTCTTTGTCTTCTGGAGAAATAGTACCTGCTGCAATCATATGTTCCATCCATTGCATGAAAGGTTCGTGGTAGTCTTTACCCATTACCACAATGGGAAAATTTTTGATGATTTTAGTTTGTACCAATGTAAGGGTCTCAAAAAATTCATCTTGTGTACCAAAGCCACCAGGCATAATCACAAAAGCATAGGAATACTTAACTAACAAAACTTTTCTAACAAAGAAAAAACTAAAAGTGATGGACTTATGTACATATGGATTAGGGGATTGTTCAAAAGGTAATTGAATATTACACCCAATAGATTTACCACCAATTTCATATGCCCCTCTATTGGCCGCTTCCATAATACCAGGACCACCACCAGTCATAGTAACAAAACCTAATTCAGCAATTTTTTGCCCCATTTTTCTGGCTTGTTCATAATAAGGATGGCCTTCTTTAAATCGGGCAGATCCAAATACCGTGATGCAGGGGCCAACAAAATTAAGCGCTCTAAACCCTTTAATAAATTCAAAGAATATTTGAATAGCAAATTTAAACTCCTTCAACCTTGGCCGAGGGCCATCTAATTCAACCAATTTTTGCGCGGGAATTATCTTTTTATCAGGTATGGACTTGTCATTTGTTTGCATATGCCTTGATCGCCATTTATGTCAATGAAGTTAGAATAAAATAAGTATTAAACGTCTAAATCAACTAAATTTGACTACCCAATTTGAAATTTCTAAATGAAAAAAAGCTTTTACTTTTTAAGTCTACTCTTCACGCAATGCCTTTGCATTGCTTCAATTGGACAAACTAATCAAGTTACACTTGAACAAGTCCAAATGTATTCTAGTATTCAACCAGAAGGAAAATATTGGCATCCTACTTCCACTCATGTGCAAGCATTTGCTAGCATATTAGATACAGCACTTTTTAATCCATTACAACTTCAAAGAGATACAAGTTTTATAACTAAAATAAAAATTTTAAATAAGCCTAATCAAATTGGTAAAATTGTGATTGATTGGAATCAAAGCCAATCTTCTGCTTTTCATGCTTATTTAGAAATTTATGAATTGCAACCAGAACAAACATTTAGCAATTCAATGGTGAATATCATCATTCCAAAAAAAGACAGCATTCAATCCACATGGTTTTTAACCTGTACTATTTTAGATGCAACTAAAAAACCTGTTTTTCAAAAAACTATTTTAATTGGTATGATTCCAATTAGCAACCAAGGCATAGGCTATCCAATGAATGTACCTGTGTCCCCTCCAAAAAGCTTATTCAAAGCCATTCAATCTGGTGTCAGCTATTTTGATAAAGACGGTGAAGAATTGGCTTACATTGAAGCAAAAGTGCCGATTAGTTTTGCCTGGGATAATTTTACCATGCCTTTATTACAAGTAAAGCCAAGAATTAGTGTAGATACGAGTAAAGATTTTTTTCAGTTTATACAAAATAATTCAAGGGTTGTGCTAAGAACACCAACTGCCATGATGCAGAAGATAGACACAAAAGACAAAACAACCAACAATCCTTTTTTTACTATTTTACCTGAAATTAAAAAAAGGACCAACACTCTATTTAAAGAATATTATCAAGCAATACAACCTTTAAGGAATACAAGTGAAAATAAAGACTATTCATTGGAGGCCTATATTGAATTCAATCCATTCATCGATCCAGAATTACTCGCCACACCACCTATTCGATTTCTGCCAGATAGTATACATAAAATTTATGCAGATACAAATTTAATTGGCAGGTTTAAAGTAGTTGAACTACCAGTCAATACTGGATTGGCTTTCAATTCTAATAAAATATATAATGGGTATGACTCCAATTCGATGTATACATTAAATACGAACTATCCAAAAGGAGTCATCTCAATCTCTAAATCGGTTGAAGGAAGGATTGGTAATGATACATTTAAAATTCTTTTCAACAATGACATTGATGTTAAATTAATTTATCTCAATAATGTGGCTGTCATGGCAGCAAAAGGAAGGAATAAACCCAATTACTTAATACCCATTGAAAAAGTAAATCAACATTCAATGTCCGCGCTCTTACTCTTAATTGCGTATAGTGAGATTTTTCAATCACCAAATTAATCATGCATGCGCGTCGTAAGTTATAATGTCAATGGAATAAGAGCAGCCATTAAAAAAGGTTTGATTGAATGGCTTAAAGATTACCCAGTTGATGTTTTATGTGTTCAAGAAACAAAAGCAAGTAGTACAGATATTGACATTAGTCTTTTCACTGATCTTGGTTATTATGTTGCATGGTATCCTGCCCAAAAAAAAGGATACAGTGGCGTGGCCGTATTTAGTAAACAAAAGCCAAGTCTTGTTGCTCAAGGCACTGGACATGAAATGAGTGATGCCGAAGGACGTGTCATAAGAGTCGATTTTGGAGACCTTACCATCATTAATGCGTACTTCCCCTCTGGCACTAGTGGAGACCTTAGACAAGCCTACAAATACCAATGGTTGGATGAATTTTACAATTGGGTAGAAGCGTTAAGAAAAGAAAGACCAAATATCATTATTGCAGGAGATTATAATATTGCACATCAAGCAAACGACATACATGATCCTAAAGGGAATAAAAAATCTTCTGGTTTTTTACCCGAAGAAAGAGCTTGGATGGATCAGTTACTTGCAAATAATTGGGTAGATAGTTTTAGGTATATCAATAAAGACGCCATTGGGGCTTATTCTTGGTGGAGTCAAAGATTTCCTTCTGTTAGATTACAAAACAAAGGATGGAGAATTGATTATCTTTGTACAACAAAAATATTGGCAACTAAAATTAAGAATGCCTTTATCCTTCCAGACATAAAGCATAGTGATCATTGTCCCATTGTTGTAGAATTAAAAAAATAAATCCATGTTTGTATCCAATATTAGTTTTCAAGTTGATCCTTCCATAGAAGCAGCGTGGTTAAATTGGGTGAAGCAAAGCTTTATACCAAATTGTCTTTCCACTGCCTGCTTTGTAGAGCATCAACTCTATCAATTAGACTTAGCAGCAGATCAGCCACCTACATTTACCCTACAATTGTTTAGTCAAACTGCAACTCAAATAGCTGAATTCCATGCAAAACATGCAGAAACACTCCTTTTAAAGGTCACAGAACAATGGGGAGAACAATGTTTTCACTTCAATACAAGCATGAAAATTGTGAATTGATTGTGGATAGCTAGCCTCCGAAAACCCTTAACTGGCCTCATTTTCATTGTTTAAACCGCTGTAACTCAATACTGTAAGGAATTACAGCTATACCTACTTTTTATTGGTCCAAAATTGAGATATAAACCTTGAGCGGAAAACCTTACTATTTAAGGGTTTTAATGGAAAAATAAAAATTAAAAAAAACACTAAAATATTTTTTTGTTTCATCAAACCCAATAAATTTGTCTTATCGTTTAAAACTATAAAAAACACATCTATGAACAAAGCAGAATTGATCGCACACATCGCTGACGCAGTTGATTGTCCAAAAACACAAGCTAATGCAGCTTTAGACGCTTTTATCGAAGCAGTAACTAAATCTTTGAAAAAAGGTGACAAAGTGACTTTAGTAGGTTTTGGTACTTTCTCAGTATCTAAGCGTGCTGCAAGAACTGGTCGTAACCCACAAACAGGTGAGACTATTAAGATTAAAGCAAAGAAAGTTGCACGTTTCAAGGCTGGTAAAGAATTGAGCGGCAAGTTGTAATTTCAAATTTATTTGAATTAAAACCCTCGGATAATCATTTATTCAGAGGGTTTTTTTATATTTGTGCTACAATCACAATTTAAAAATTACAATATCATGGGTAGAGGAGATAAAAAAACAGCAAAAGGAAAGCGCTTTTTAGGTTCTTTTGGCAAAAGCAGACCACACAAAACAAGAACTATTAAGACAGCTGCTCAAAAGGCAAAAGCTTAATTTTTTTAAAAAATAGATTCCCCCGATTATTCGGGGTTTTTTATGCCTATTTTTGCAATATGAAAAGCATTTACTTATTATTTGTATTTCAACTGATTGTCTTAGCTGGAAAAGCACAATGTTCCATCTGCACTAAAACAGCTGCGCAGATTGGTGAAGAAGCTGGAAAAGGATTTAATGTTGGTATTCTATACCTTGCTGCAATGCCATTTGGCATCATGAGTTATGTCGCTTATAGATGGTGGAAAAATGAAAAAAGCTAGTTGAAAATCAAGTTAAATATTACCTTTTTGACCAAGATATAATTTTTTTAATTTTATATACTTTCTCTTAGTTTGAAAAGCTATGGAATATTGAATGATGATTCCTTGCCAACCATCAAGAAATCCTAACTTTAAAAAATATCCACTGAAAAAAGCCCATACAGGATTGATATAAATTTTGATCCAAGTTGCTTGCTTCTTTTCTTTAAACATTTGTGCTGACTGAATATTCGTATATTTTTCCAGCTTTTCAACTAATTGTCCAACAGAATCGTAACTATAATGTAGTAAATGTCCTTTTATAAAGCCTTTGCTGGGTGGTTTAAAAAAAAATAGTTTCTCATGAACTTCCCCTGTCCAACTAGCCACCCCATGCTTTACAATCCTTTGTATTTTATCAGGATACCACATACCATGTTTAATCCATTTTCCACAAAACCTAGTAAGTCTATTGATGGTATAAACATCCTTTACAAAGCCTTCCTTTTTTAATGCAGCGATTTTAGTAGCAAGCTCATCACTAATTACTTCGTCTGCATCTATGAATAATAAATATGACTTTGTGGCTAAAGACATAGCCAAATTTCTTTGACTAGAAAAATCACTAAATTTATTTTGAATAATCTTAGTCGGATACTTGTTGCAAATATCCATAGTAGAATCATTCGAGTATGAATCTACTATAATTATTTCATCAGCAACAGCTGTGATACTATCTAAACATTTACTAATATGCTTTTCTTCATTGTATGTGATTATAGCGACAGAAAGGGTGTCCATTTATACGATTAGTTTATTTTGATCAATAGTCAAGAATTGCTTAGTATGTATTTGAATTAAAATAACTACCCAGATTAAAAAACAACCAATTACTTTGAGTGCATAAGGAAGCATTATATGCGTTCTAAACCAAGGTGTTAATAAATCAGAATATGAAAAACTAGAAAAGAAAATTGCAATTATAAATATAAGATTAGTTGATGCTGTTTTTCTCTGTAATACATACCACAAAGAAATTGGCACCACACCAATGATATAGGTTGGTGACTCTGATCCTGTATTAAAAACAATTAGAAATAACATTACAGAACATAAAATATACAGCTGATATACTAAATGATTGAAGTATTTTATTTTTGTATACTGATAAGCAAATAAAATGAGCCCTGGTATTATAAAATAAAATTTATTTAATGTAGGTAAATTAAATACCCTTTTTACCATTCCTTGAATCGTTATGTCAACCATGTTTTTATACATATCAACAGTTAAATCAAAATTAGACTTTACTGATAAACTAGCAAACCAGTCTTTATAAGATTGAATTAAAAAATCAGGACTAGTAATTAAAAGGGGCAGAAGCGCTAAAACGATTATCCACAAAATAAGATACCCGATAAATTTACCCTTTTGCTTACTGAAAAAGAAAAATGCCAGACCAACAATACCATATAGTTTAATAAAAAAGCCTAGTAGTAATGACAAAGTTGCGCTGTGCTCTTTTTGTTTATGAAGAAAAACGAAAGAGAGTATGATAGAGCCCGCAATCAATCCATTGCTCTGTAAATTAGAACTATTATTCATCATTTCATGAACAGATAAAAGTAGAATTCCATTTTGACTATAGAGACTAATAGGGAGTTTTCTAATTGCATAATATAAAATACCAGCATCCATCAAACCCCATGAAAATGGTCCTAAAAAAGATGGAACAAAGGTGAATGGCGCAACTAGAATTGCAAAAGTTGGACTATAATAATAATGATCCCAATACTCACTTGGGTAGATACTATATAAATTTAATTGTTGCTTTAGGTGAAAAAACGACTGCTTAAAAATGATGAAATTATTGTATGAATGATTCAATACTACACCAAGAAGTGATAAAAAAACTAAACCAAACCAAATCAATGCAACTTGTTTATTATTATTTAATAATTTATTTATGAAGTTCTTAAATTTTAACCAACTGATCATATTTTTTCTTTATTGAATTAAAAAACGTTTAATGCAATTATCCAACTCTTCAATACCTTGACCAGTATTAGCTACAGTTTCAATAATACCTATTTTTTCTCCGGATTGAATTCTATCATTCAGTGAAATTTTAAGATGCGAAAGGAATTTTTTTGCATCCGCCCTGTCCGATTTATTAACCACAAAAATATTTGCAACTTCAAACAAACCAGATTTCATCATTTGAATATCATCCCCTGCCTCTGGTACCAAAACCAGTAAAGTTGGATTCGCCACAGATGCTACTTCTACCTCGGACTGGCCAACTCCAACAGTTTCTAGAATTACGATATCAAAACCTGTTGACTTTAAAAATTTGACGATCTTATGTGTTGACTTCACCAAGCCTCCAAGATGTAATCTTGAAGCAAGTGACCTAATGTAAACAGATGGGTGTAAATACCAATCTTTCATCCTTATTCTATCGCCTAATAGTGCGCCCTTATGCTTGACCGAAGATGGATCAACAGAAATAACTGCAACTTTTTTATTTTGTAAAACATAGTTGCCAATTAATGATGAAATTAATGTGCTTTTCCCGGCCCCTGGAGGTCCTGTTATGCCTATCACCGGAATGGCGCTTGGCGTTAAATTAGACAAAAAATCTTCTACCTCAGCATCTTCATTTTCTATAGAAGAAATTGCCCTTGCAATAGAGATAAAGTTGCCTTCTGCAAGGTCTTTTTTATAATTTGAAATATGAAACATCTAGTGTCTTATGATTTTATAATTCTTATAATCAAAAAGTCTTTTGCCAGTCAATTTTTCAAAATAATACAAAACTAGATTTTTTAAAGAAAATTTCTTTTTTGATACATCAATATCAATCATCCAATTTTTCTTTTCAATACGATCTTTCATCACATTAGGATGTGTCCCTGTAAAACGCTCTAAAGAATCATAGCCTGAAAAATCATAATAATCTGGACTTGCTTTTATTTTCTCTAATTGGGAATCATCATTCCAAAACATCGCAGTTTCTTTTTGCTTTTTTCTCATCTGTTCTGGACTTTTAACCCATCCATAATGATATATACTAGCATCTATTGTAGCTACATTTAATTTATTTTTACCAATCCTAAAACCTTGAGCATCTCTATAAGAACGAATGGTTTTGTCGTTTCTAATAATCCTTATTTCATGAGCATACCATTTTCTGCTATCACCAACATAATCATATGTACCATAAAAATGTTTGTACTTGAATAATAAGCCTTGTACTGGTAAATCGTCCTTGTATTTTTCACATGCAGCTCGAATGGCTGGATGGTATTTTTCATGCACCACTTCGTCTCCTTGAATGTAAAACGCCCAATCAAAACTAGCATCAATTAATTGAAATGCTTTATTAGTTTCATCCGCTAAAACAATCCCTCCTTTTCTTAATTCTTTATTCCAAATGGAGTGATGAATTCTAATTTTGGGATCGCCAATGGATTCAATTAATGCAATGGTCTCATCTGTCGAATCCCCAATTAAAACAATCATTTCTTCCACCACGGGTAAAATAGAACGAATGGCTTCCATAATTGGGTAGTCATTTACCACCGCATTTTTTATAATTGTAAACCCTGCTACCTTCATATTCTGTCAATTGTACTTCAAATAACCGAAATCTTTTGCAACTTGCCTATTGTTTTACCTAAAGTTTGCTTGAAAGCAATTAATTTTGAACTACGAAAATCATTATGTCTACAACAATTTGTTTCGATTTTGGCAACACCCGATTAAAGGCGGCAATTTTTAAAGGCAATCAATTAGAAAAATTGGAGCTTTTAGAAAATGATGGGATTGCATCTGTGCAAAAATTATTAGACCAATACCAGCCAAGTAAAACATTGCTTTCCTCGGTGATTCATCACGAAAAAGCAATTGAAAGCTTATTGGCTAGTTATGGTCCATTCCATTTATTGGGACCGCAAACCAAATTAAATTTCACAACGCCAGTAGGCAAACCAGAAACCATTGGAGCTGATCGCTTAGGACTTGTTGCAGCCGCTGTGGACTTATATCCAGCAGAACATAGTCTTGTCATTTGTCTTGGCACCTGTATCACCTATAATTTTGTCAATAATCGAGGACAGTTTTTGGGAGGCAGTATCTCTCCGGGGATGCACATGCGTTTCAAGTCTATGAATGATTTAACAGCCCTTTTGCCATTAATTGACCCAGCTCCAAGCTTTGGCTTGGTAGGATATGATACCAAAACCAACCTGCTTTCCGGAGTCGTTTTAGGGATGTCAGCCGAAATTCATGGTATAATTGATGCTTATGAGGCTAAATATAGCAAATTTAACGCCCTATTAACCGGTGGAGACCTTAGTTATTTTGTACCTCACTTAAAAAGAAGGATATTTGCCGACCCAAATTTAATATACAAAGGATTATATGCGATTAGTGAAAAAAATACTTAGGTTAACCCCATTCATAGGACTTTTCTGTTTTATTGCCCCAATAAAGGCTCAGATCAATTCCCCGTTTTCAAGATTTGGCGTAGGTAACGAAGTTTACAACAGTCAGAATGCTGCGAACCAAGCCATGGGTGGATTAACTGCCGCATACACGCCCATTATGAATGGGGCTTTTGGACAAAGCATTAATTTTAATAACCCTGCTTCATACGGAGGAATCTATATGACCACATTTGATATTGGCTTGAATTTAACCAATAGCAATCTTAAAAGAACAACGCCTGCAGGAAAAGAGAAATCCACTTATTTGATACCCAACTATGTTGTAGTAGGTGTACCAATTAGTAAAGCAAAAAAAATTGGATTTGCATTTGGATTAAGACCACTAACGCAAATTAATTATTCGGTAAATGATTTTTTATATGACCCTAAAATCGGGGATTCCGTCTACACCAACTACAAAGGCGAGGGTGGGATTAATCAAGCTTTTCTTGGAATTGGTAAAAGTTGGAAGCATTTAAGTATTGGTATGAATACAGGTTATAACTTAGGCAGAAAGAAAATTGATGTAGTGAAGGCGCTTTTATTCAATATTGATTCAACTTATTTTTATCAATCACTATCAAGCACCAATACAAGTTTTGGTGGTGTGTTTTTAAACCTCGGTGCACAAGGAGAATTTCCATTATCAAGTTCAACCAATTCAGTTACAAAAGATAAAACAGAATATACAATAAGCTATGGCGGAACTTATACACTTGACCAAAAATTAAATGGAAAGCAAGATATTTTAAGATCGAATGGTACATTTACATCTTCACAGGAAATCCCTATTGATACTGCACTATTCCAAAAAAACATTAAGGGCATCGTAGAACTACCAAGTACAATCACTGCTGGTATTGCTTTACATAAAAAAATCACCACTATTAGAGGTAACTATGATCAATGGGTGGTCGGTATTGAATTGAATCAGTCTAACTGGAAGGATGGTTATAAATTCTATGGGGTAGCAGATCAAGTTCGAAATGCTACTATGTTTCGCGCTGGAGCACAGTTATGTCCTAATCCATATGCTTTTGAAAGTTATTGGTCTACTGTTACATATCGATTTGGCTTATTCAGTGGCAATGATTATATCAACATCAATAACAACGGACTAAAAGTGAACGGCTTAACAATGGGCTTAGGCTTACCTATTAGAAAGTACCGTTCTTACGATTACCAATTCACCTTATTGAATCTAGCTTTACAATTAGGAAGAAGAGGTGGTGGTGTATCTAATTTCCAAGAAAATTTTGTTCAATTTACAGTGGGGTATAGTTTAAGCGACGTTTGGTTCAATAAACGTAAATATGATTAATACAAGCCACCATAAAATATTTAAAATAGCAGTTTCTTGTTTGAGTAGCTGCTTTTTTATGGCTGCATGTGAGAATGATGCAGATGCTGTAAAAGCGTTAAGCGCAAGAGTTAACGGAATTGATGTTGGAAAAGATGTTGCCATATATGTAAGTAATGATGGTAAATTAGGTGCAAAATTATCTGCGCCCTTGATGAATCGTTATTTAGAGGACAGTAGCAAAATGATTGAATTTCCTCAATCCATCCATGTAGACTTTTTTAAAGATAGCAATCAAATTGAGAGTCAGCTTTATGCAAAATATGCAAAATATAAAGAGACAGAAAATATTGTATACTTAAAAGACGATGTCGTTATTTTCAACACCCTTGGAGATACCTTATGGTGTAAGGAAATGTATTGGGATCAAAACACAGGCAAGTTTTATACCGAGCAGGATGTGGTAGTGAAACAGCATAGTCCATTGGCCAAAATTTATGGTAAGGGACTAGAGGCCAATCAAGATTTAACAGACATTCGTATCTTTAAACCACAACCAAACAGCTATGCCATCCTACAAGATAGCAGTAGCTTAAACCCTTAAAATAAAGCAGATGGAATATAGAAATATGGGCAAAACAGGGCTTCAATTAAGCACATTAAGTTTTGGAAGCTGGGTGACATTTCATAAGCAAATAGACGACCGCATAGCGGATGAATTAATGGGTATTGCATATGATGCGGGTGTGAACTTTTTTGACAATGCAGAAGTTTATGCAGCTGGGGAGAGTGAGAAAATGATGGGTCGTATTTTAAGTCAAAAAAAATGGGATAGAACTTCTATTGTACTTTCTTCCAAAGCATATTTTGGATGGAGAGGAAAAGCCAATAAACCTAATCAAACAGGATTAAGTAGAAAGCATTTAACAGAAGCATGTCATGAGGCATTACAAAGACTACAAACAGATTACCTAGATTTATATTTTTGTCATCGTCCCGACAAATCAAGTCCAATCGAAGAAGTAGTTCAGACAATGAACACTTTAATACAGCAAGGAAAAATTTTGTATTGGGGTACCAGCGAATGGAGTGGCGTAGAGATCATGGAAGCACATAGGGTTGCAGAAAAATACAGATTGATTGGCCCATCTATGGAACAGCCTCAATACAATATGTTTGAGCGCAATAAAATGGAAAACGAATTTGTAGAGATCTTTAAAAATGTGGGTTTAGGTACGACCATTTGGAGTCCTTTGGCATCTGGATTATTAAGTGGCAAGTACAACGATGGAATACCAGAAGGATCAAGAATGCAGATTGAAGGTTATGAATGGTTAAGAGACAGGATGTTGATGCATGATAAAATTGAGAAAGTGAAACAATTGAGTGCATTAGCAAAGGCATTGAAAGTGAGTACGGCATCATTGAGTATTGCATGGTGCATAAAAAATCCAAATGTGTCTACTGCGATATTAGGCGCGACCAATAAAAATCAATTACTAGATAATTTAACTGCATTAGAAACGGCTACTTTATTGACCCCGGAGATCATGGAACAGATTGAAGGAATCATTGATACAAAGCCCGTATTACCAGAGTGGTAGACTGGAATTTTTCACTTAAAAACAAAATATGATTTTTGCGATTGTTGCATCTGTAATTTTAATTGGTTTTTTCTCTGGCTATGAGATTGGCTTTGTAAGTGCCAATCGCCTTAGTTTGGAATTAAAGAAAAAACAAGGCAGCAGGTCAGGTAAAATCATTGCAGACTTTCTAGAAGCCCCTACACAATTTATTGGTACTTGTTTAATTGGTCTCAATATTTCATTGGTTGTGTTTGGTATTTTATTTGAAGAACTATTGCATACCCATATCTGGAGTAGATTTGGTTTAGGAGAAGGCGCAATTTTAGTAGGCAATACGATTGTATCCACTTTCGTTATTTTATTTATAGGAGAACTTGTGCCAAAAGCGATGTTTAAAGCAAGGGCCGCTTCCTTAATCAATACTTTTGCGCCACTAGCACAATTTTTCCATGTCTTATTTAAGCCACTCACTGTGTTACTAGTAAATACAGCACAATGGGTTTTAAGTAATTTATTTCAAGTGAAAATGGTGTATAAAAAAGAAGCGTTTACAAAAGTAGACCTAGCCCATTTTATCCAACAAACCAATACGCATCAAGAACAACAAGAATTAAATACAGACTTATTTGAAAATGCTTTGAGCTTACCGGACATCAAAGTGCGTAAATGTTTGGTGCCAAGAACAGAAATCGTTGGGGTAGAAATTCAAACGCCATTAGAAGAAGTAAAGACTTTATTCATTGAAACTAAATTAAGCAAACTCATTGTTTACAATGATACCCTCGACAATATTGTTGGATATATCCATCAGTTGGACTTATTTAAAAAGCCAAAAGATATTCAAGCAATTATTCACCCCATCTTATTGGTAACAGAGAGTATGAATGCTGCAGATTTAATTAATTTATTCTCCAAGAAAAGAAAAAGTATTGCATGGGTAGTGGATGAATTTGGTGGAACGGCAGGTATTGTTACCATGGAAGATGTCTTGGAAGAAATCTTTGGAGAGATCAATGACGAATATGATGAACAAGAGTTTTTAGAAAAGAAGCTTTCTGCCAATGAATACCTTTTTAGTGGTAGATTAGAATTGGACTATTTATATGAAAAATATGGTATAGACTTTGCAGTCGACAGTGCAGAGACTTTAAGTGGCTACCTCATCCATAAACACGAAGCCATTCCTAAAGTGCGTGAAGTGATCCATTTAAGCCATTTTGATGCCGAAATACTTTTAGTAAGTGATACCAGAATTGAGAAAGTAAAGCTAACCGTCCACTAGTACTATTTTTAGTGTTTGAGCCCTCATTTTGCCCCATAAGCCTTAACTTTAGGGCTCATTCTTTTTAATCCATGGCACTATTTAATCGTTTAAATCCAAAAGATGGTTCCGAGATGTCTTTTATTGATCACCTCGAAGTATTAAGAGGTACCATCGTACGATCTGCAGCAGCCATTTTAGTGATGGCATTGGTGATATTTATAAAGCGTGACTGGATCATGGACAATGTAATCACAGGACCAATCCAACCAGATTTTATTACCTATCGTTTATTTTGCGAGTTCAGTCATTGGGCACATTTAGGAGATGCATTGTGTATGCCTGCTGTAAAAGTGACTATGCAAAGCACCACATTTGGAGGACAGTTTTTGAGTAGCATTAGCATGGCGATTGTGGGTGGAATCATCACCGCTTTCCCTTTTATTTTTTATCAATTTTGGTCCTTTATCAAACCCGCTTTAAAAGAGAATGAATTAAGAAATACTAGATTCATGATTTTTTGGGTTTCCTTCTTTTTCTTTTTAGGTGCCGCTTTCGGATTTTTCATACTTGGTCCATTCACTTTTAATTTCTTAGCAAGTTTCCAATTAGGCACAAAGAATGTTATCACGACTATGCCTACTTTTGCAGACTATTTAGATAATTTAACCAATTTGATATTGGGTTGTGGTATTGCTTTTGAATTACCTGTATTGACTTTTTTATTGACTAAAATTGGCATGGTCACTCCTAAATTCTTGAGTGGCGCACGTAAATATGCAGCAGTAGTGATTTTGATTGTCGCTGCATTCATTACACCAAGTCCAGATTGGTATAGTCAGTTATTGGTTTTTATCCCTCTATACTCCTTATTTGAATTAAGCATAGTTGTATCAAGATGGGCTTATAAATCTGTGCAGAAGGC